>Ga0134124_10001318_pt1 | contig 19902 bp, 14 predicted proteins | sample KB304_FD_96880 | JGI IMG/M metagenome (GOLD analysis project Ga0134124, IMG submission 96880) | Terrestrial soil microbial communities without Nitrogen fertilizer from Kellogg Biological Station, Michigan, USA - KB3-0-4 | ecosystem: Environmental > Terrestrial > Soil > Unclassified ... | reverse complement strand
GGAAGTAGCCCTTGATGCCGTACCAGTGCTTGCGACCCTTGCGACCGTCGCCTTCGACCACCCACTTGCGCTGGGCCTCGGTCATCTCTTCCCAGGGCACATCGAGCGGAATGCGCGCCTCGCGTGCGCCGCGTTCCATGTCGTCCTGCGACTGCTTGCCGGTGGCCGTCTGCCAGGGCTTGACCGCGCCGCCGCCCAGCGTCTTCGACGCATCGGGGATGACGAGGTTGTAGTCCACGCCGATGACCCGGCCGAAACCCTTGCAGGTCTCGCAGGCGCCCAGCGGCGAGTTGAACGAGAAGTGGCTGGGGACGGGATCCTGGTAGCTGATGTCGCACTCGGCGCAGTGCAGGGTGGACGAGTAGCGCCAGGTGGCCGTGATCTCGCCGGCATCATCCAGTGCGCGCACGGCGATCTGGCCGCGTCCGCCGCGCAGCGCTGCATCCAGCGCTTCACTCAGTCGCGCGGAATCCACGCCGCCGATCCGGAAGCGGTCCTGGATCACCGTGAGAAAGCCGGGTCGCGCCGCAGGTCCTTCGAGCAGGCGCACATAGCCCTGCGCCTCCAGCATCTTGCGCAGTTCTTTCTCGGGCAGGTTCGGCGGCTGTGCCACATCGAAGCAGATCAGCACGCGCGGATCGCCTGCAGCGGTGGCGTGTTCGTGCAGAGACTCCACGATGGATGTGGGCGTATCGCGCTGCACCGGGCGGCCGCAGTTGCGGCAATGAAGTTTCGCCGCGCGCGCGTACAGCAGCTTCAGGTGATCGTTGATCTCCGTCATCGTGCCCACCGTGGAGCGCGAGGTGCGCACCGGGTTGGTCTGGTCGATGGCGATGGCCGGGGGAATGCCCTCGATGCGATCGACCTGCGGCCGGTCCATGCGGTCGAGGAACTGCCGCGCGTAGGGCGAGAAGGTCTCGATGTAGCGGCGCTGGCCTTCGGCGTACAGCGTGTCGAAGGCCAGCGAGGATTTACCGGAGCCCGAAACCCCCGTGATGACGATCAGCTCGCCCAGCGGCAGATCCAGATCCAGGTTGCGCAGGTTGTTCTGCCGCGCATTGTGGATACGGATGACGGGCTGCGAAGAATCGGACATCGGCAAATCCTGATCGTGAGGCCTGTATATCCATACAGTATACCTGCGTTATTTACGGTGGCTGATGGCCCAGACGTAGGCCGCGACGGCATCCACGTCGGCTGCCTGCAGCGGTGCCGCGCCCAGCGGCGGCATGGCACCGATACCAGCCTTCGCGGCCACCACGCCTTTGACGATGGTGCCCTTGATGCCGGCCACACTGCCGTCGCTCCACAGCCAGGTGCTGTCGGTGAGATTGGCGCCCACCTGCGTGCCACCGCCGTCCGAGCCGTGGCAGCCCGTGCAGGTGCCACCTGCGGACTGGCCGCGGAACACCTTCTCGCCCTGTGCCAGCTGCTCGGGGCTGGAGCCGGGAGGTGGGGTCAATGAGGCCAGAGCGATGCCGCCGCTGGCTCCTGCGAGTACAGCCGGCGCGGGCGCTGCGGCGACCGCCGTAGTGGCACCGGCGCCCAGATGCGTGATGCGCCAGATGCGACCCTTGGCGTCGTCGCTGACGTACAGCGCGCCGTCTGGTCCCAGTGCCAGGCCTGCCGGACGATGCTCGGCGCGTCCCGGCGCCTTCTCCGAACCCGCGAAGCCGTCGGCGAATATCACGTAATCGCCTGAAGCCTTGCCGTCAGCCATCGGCTGGAAGACCACGTTGTAGCCGCCCTGTGGATCTGGCGCACGATTCCATGAGCCGTGGAAGGCAACGAAAGCGCCGCCACGCCAGGCCACCGGAAACTGCTGGCCGGTATAGATCAGCACATCATTTGGCGCCCAGTGCGCGGGGAATGCCGCCGCGGGGCCATGCTTCTGCGCGCAGACGCCCTCGGTCTTGCCATCGCCGCCATACTCCGGTGCCAGCATCAGCTTTTTCTGCGTGCCGTCGTAATAGCACTGGGGCCAGCCGTAGTCAGCGCCTTGCTCCACCTGCACCATCACTTCGGCAGGCAGCTCGTGACCGACTGCCGTGGTGTACAGCTTCGGCCAGCTTTCCGGCAGCTGGTCACGGCCGTGCTGCACGGCATAGAGGCGTCCGGACGCATCGAAGCTCTGACCGCCTGAGTTGCGCAGGCCGGTGATGTAGCGCTCCTTCGCAGACCACTTCTGGCCCGCCTTGCTCGCGTCGTAACGCCAGATGCCGGCGCGCGTAGTCAGTTCTGCACAGGGCGTGGCACCCTTCGCGCCGGGCTGGCGCGCGGGAGATTCACAGGCATTGCTGCCGGAGCCCGAGTTGATGAAGAGGTTGCCCTGCGCATCGATCACGAAGGGGTGCATGGGATGATCACCGCTTTGCGGCAGACCTGTGAGGACTTTCTCGGGCTTGCCCTGCGGCACCGGATTTCCTGCGGTGAGCGGGAAGCGCAGCACGAAGTCGTTCTGCTCGGCATACAGCGCGTTGTTGTACAGCGCGATGCCGGTGCCGCCCGTGGCCTTCTCCGGCACGCCATCGCCGAAGCGCTGGATGATCTCGGCCTTGCCGTCGCCGTCCTTGTCCTGCAGTGCGACCAGGAAGCCCCCTTCCGGTGGCTTGTCGAAGCCGAAGTACTGGCCGCTCCAGGTATTCACGTACACCGTGCCATCGGCGGCGACCGTCATGTGCCGCGCATGGCCCACATTGTCGGCAAAGACGGTGGCGCAGAAGCCCGGCGCCAGCGAAAGACCGCCATTGTCACCCTGGCAGGTGGGTACGGGAGGCGCTGCAGCGACGGGTGGCTCATTGCGGCTGCAGCCAGCGATGGCGAGCAGCACTGCGAAACCGATTGCGGGCACGCCGATGGAGCGGACCTGTGAATGTTGCATGAGTTCTCCGTCAGAGTCGTTCAGGTTTCCCAGCCACAGGTCTGGCCAGCATTCTTTTCTTTCAGCCAGCCCATCAATGGCTGGAAGTACTCGATGATGGCGCTCGCATCTATCTGGCGCGAGCCGGTGAGTTTTTCAAGTGTCTCGGCCCAGGGTCGGCTTGCGCCCGCGGCCAGCATGGCCTGGAACTTCTGGCCCGCTTCCTTGCTGCCGTAGATCGAGCATTCATTCAGCGGTCCTTTGAAGCCGGCCGCCTGGCACAGCGCGCGGTGAAACTGGAACTGCAGCACGAATGACAGGAAGTAGCGTGTATAGGGCGTGTTGGCTGGTACATGGTATTTCGCGCCCGGATCGAAATCTTCTTCGGTGCGCGCCACGGGTGCGGCGATGCCCTGATATTTCGTGCGCAGATCCCACCAGGCCTTGTTGTAGTCCGCGGGCTTGATCTTTCCCGAGAACACATTCCAGCGCCATTGATCGATGAGCTTGCCGAAAGGCAGGAAGGCGATCTTGTCCGCCGCGATCTTCATCTGGTGATTGATGACTGATTCTTTCGAGGGCTGCGCCTGCTTGAGCAGGCCGACTTTCGCCAGATAGCCCGGCGTCATGGAGAGCACCACCGTGTCGCCGATGGCTTCATGGAAGCCGTCGTTGGCGCCATTCTCGAACAGAAACGGCTGGTTCTTGTAGGCCAGGTAATACTGTACGTGGCCCAGCTCGTGGTACGTGGTTTCCAGGTCTTCCTGCGTGGGCGTGATGCATTCCTTGACGCGCACGTCCTCCTTGAAATCCATGTGCCAGGCGCTGGCATGACAGACCACGTCGCGGTCGCGCGGCCGCACCAGCATGGAACGTTCCCAGAAGGTCTTCGGCAGCGCGGGCATGCCCAGTGAGGTGTAGAAGGATTCCGCCTGCTTCACGATCTGCTCGGCCGAATAGTGCTGCTGCACCAGCGCAGCGCTGACGCTGTCGGCCTTCACGGCCGGATAGGGTTTGAGAATGTCTTCGTAGATGTTGTTCCACTGCTGCGCCCACAGATTGCCGAACAGCTGCGCGGGAATCGGTTTTCCCGCCGGCACTCTCTGTTCGCCGTATTTCTTCGCCAGCTGCGCGCGCGCGTAGCAATGCATCTGCTCGTACAGCGGCTTCACCTGTCCCCACAGCCGCTCGACTTCGGCATCGAACTCGGCCGGTGTCATGTCATAAGGCGCGCGCCACAGCTCACCGAGATCGGCGAAGCCGATTTCGCGCGAGCCCTCGTTGGCCAGTTCGACGAAGCGCGTGTAGTCCTGGCGCATCTGGCGGCCGACGCTGTGCCCGCCGGTCCACGCTTCGGTGAGCTCATCGTAGTTGCGGCTCTTCGAGATGGTCTCACTGAGCTGGTCGATGTTGCGGCAGTCCTGTTTGCCGTTTTTGGTCGTGCAGTACTTGCCAGCGCCGTACTGGCCCTCCATGCGCGCCATGATGGTGGTGAGTTCCTTGCGCTTGGCCGGATCATCCGGCGCGGGGGCGGTGAACTGGTCTGAGGGTTGCAGCAGCAACTTGATGGATCGCGCCGTGGCATCGTCCGCTTTCACGTCCCTGAAGCGTGAGGCCTCTTTGAATGCCTTGCTGAAGTAGGCCAGTGAACGTTCACTCGCGCGTGCCGCCAGCAGCTGCGTGTCATCGGTGATGTAGGTGTCGTGTACCCAGCCGGCGGCGGCATATTCGATGGCAAATGCCTCGAGATCCGCGTTGAGCTGCTTCACGAAGGCCTGGGCATCCGCAGCGGTGGGTGCCTGTGGCTTCGGGGTACAGGAGGCCAGCAGAATGCCGCTGACTGCTGCAGCGATGCCTCTGGACAGAAGACGGGTGGTTTTACTCATGCCTACTCCTACAGGCTGCGGACGGACGTCCTGGCCGATGAGGGGGTAAACTGTAGCGCCAACCCACCCGCGCTGCAGCGCCCGCTAATGCCCCTGGCCAGCCCCACCAGCCTGTTTTCTGCTTCGCTATCCGGTCCCAAGTCCGCAGCGGCGCCGTTTCTGCCCATGTCTCGCGCTGAAATGCAGGCGCTGGGCTGGGAGCAGTGCGATGTGATCATCGTGACCGGCGACGCCTATGTGGATCATCCGAGCTTCGGCATGGCCATCATCGGGCGGCTGCTCGAGGCCCAGGGGCTGAAGGTGGGCATCATCGCCCAGCCCGATTGGAGCAGTGCCGCGGCCTTCAAGGCCTTGGGCAAGCCTCGCCTGTTCTTCGGCGTGACGGCCGGCAACATGGATTCCATGGTCAATCGCTACACCTCGGACAAGCGCATCCGCAGTGACGATGCCTATACCCCGGGTGGCGCCGCCGGCTTGCGTCCTGATCGTTCGGTCATCGTCTATTCGCAGCGGCTGCGCGAAGCCTTCCGCGAAGTGCCCATCGTGATCGGTGGCATCGAGGCCTCCTTGCGCCGCATCGCGCACTACGATTACTGGTCGGAGAAAGTCCGTCGTTCGGTGCTGCTGGACGCGAAGGCCGACCTGTTGCTCTACGGCAATGCGGAGCGACAGATCGTGGATCTCGCGCTGCGCATGGATGCGGGTGAATCCATCGGGCAGATCCGCGACCTGCGCGGCTCGGCCTTTGTGCGCGGCGCGCATGCGGCGGATTTCATCGAGATCGATTCCCGGCATCTGGATGCGCCGGGCCCATTGAATCCGCCGGTGGATCCATATGCCATGGAGCCGGAACGCAAGGGCAAGTCGGAAGATGCGCCTGCGGGAGAGAAAGTCGTGCGCTTCGCGCGCCGCGTGAAGAGCGTGGATCGCGAGCGCAGCGTGATCCGCATGCCGGACTACGAGCAGGTCGCCAACGATCCGGTGTTGTATGCGCATGCCTCGCGCATCCTGCATCTGGAGGCCAATCCTCACAATGCGCGTGCGTTGGTGCAGCGGCATGGTGATGTTGATCTATGGATCAACACGCCGCCGATTCCGCTCGATACGAAGGAGATGGACGGCCTGTATGAGCTGCCCTATCAGCGGCGGCCGCATCCGTCTTATGGCAAGGCGGAGATTCCGGCCTACAAGATGATCCGCTTCTCGATCTCGATTCAGCGCGGTTGCTTCGGCGGTTGCAGCTTCTGCTCCATCACCGAACATGAGGGACGCATCATCCAGAACCGTTCGGAAGGCTCGGTGCTGAAGGAGATCGAGACCATCCGCGATACGGTGCCCGGCTTCACTGGCGTGATCTCCGATCTGGGCGGGCCGACGGCCAACATGTATCGCATTGCCTGCAAGAGCCGCGAGATCGAGGCCAATTGCCGGCTGCCTTCGTGTGTGTACCCCAAGGTCTGCGAGAACCTCAACACCGATCACTCACCGCTGATCGAGCTGTATCGCAAGGCGCGTACCTTGCCCGGCATCAAGAAAGTGCTGATCGGTTCCGGCGTGCGCTACGACCTGGCCATCGAATCGCCCGAGTATGTGAAGGAACTGGCGCAGCATCACGTGGGCGGATATCTGAAGATCGCGCCCGAGCATGTGCGCGAAGGGCCTCTGGCGAAGATGATGAAGCCCGGGGTCGGAACTTATTACCGGTTCAAGGAGCTGTTCGACAGGTACTCGAAAGAGGCGGGCAAGGAGCAGTACCTCATCCCGTACTTCATCGCCGCGCACCCCGGCACTACGGATGAAGACATGCTCGAGCTGGCGATCTGGCTGAAGAAGAATGGTTTTCGCGCCGACCAGGTGCAGGCTTTTCTGCCTTCGCCCATGGCGTCCGCGACGGCCATGTATCACAGCGGCAAGAATCCACTGCGGCGCGTGACGCGCGACAGCGAGCAGGTGGCCGTGGCCAAAGGGCTGCGGCAGCGCCGCTTGCACAAGGCCTTCCTCCGTTATCACGATCCCAACAACTGGCCGATGCTGCGCGAGGCGCTGCGCCGCATGGGCAAGGGCCGGCTGATCGGCAGCGGTCCGAACCATCTGATTCCGGCGTATCAGCCACCTGGAACGGGCCACATGGCTGAAGGCCGGCGCAAGCGTTTGCCCGTGGATGGAACGGGAGAAGCAGCAGAGGGGCAGAGACGTCCAAACGGCCCGCGAACCTCCCAACCCATGCGGACTCAGCACACCGGTCTGCCACGAGTGCCGCAGTCGCCACGCTCTGCGAGTCCGCCACGTTCCGCGAGCCCGCCGCGTTCGCCACGCCCGTCACAGAAGAAATCCCCGCGAGGGCCGCGATGAATGCGCAGCGCTCGATGGCGGTGGCTGCACTGTTCATGGTTTGCGGCATCGTCGTCGGCGCATTGGCCAGTCATGCATTGCAGAACCTGCTCAGCGCCACGCAGCTGCATGCACTCGATACCGCGGTGGAATACCAGCTGCTCAACGCGCTGGGGCTGTTCCTCATCGGGCTGCTGGCGCAGTCGCGCGCGGATGCCTGGCTGCCGCGTATTGCCATGGCTCTTGCGGCAGGCATCGTGTGCTTCAGCGGCGGCATCTACGTGATGCTGGCCGGCGCGCCGCGGCTGTTCGGCCTGATCACTCCCGTGGGCGGGGTGCTGATGATTCTGGCTTGGGTGATGCTGGCCTGGCGGCTTTTCACAGCAAGAGCCGGAGCCCCGCGCCCGTTGTGAGCAGTGAGCCGAAGAAGCGCCGCTGGTCGGTGTGGATTGCCGTGGCTGTGTTCGCGGTGGCCATCGTCCTCGTCGATCGCGTGCTCGGCAAATACCAGTGGAGAGAGGTGGCGGCACATCTCTACACCACATCTCCGCGTGCGCTGCTGGCGGCCGCGGCGCTCACCGTTGGCAGCTATCTGGTGCTTACGGTTTACGATCTTCTCGGCGTACGCAACGCAGGGGCGAAGCTGCGTTGGCGCACGGTGGCCACGGCCTCTTTTGCCGCCTATGCCGTTGCCCACAACGTGGGCTTCTCGGCGCTGGCCGGTGGTTCGGTGCGTTATCGCATTTATTCCAAGGCGGGCCTGACGGGCCTGCAGATCGCGCAGGTCATCGCATTCTGCACGCTGACCTTTGCACTCGGGTCCGTCCTGCTCGGCGGCCTGTCGATGCTCATGCAGCCCGTGCAGGCCGGCGATGTCATGCACGTCACGCCCAATCTGGCGCGTGTCGTCGGCGTGGCCATGATGTCGGTGGTGGTGGTCTATGTGATCACTGGCACGATCCGGCGCAAGCCGCTGATGTTCCGCGGTGCGCCGGTGAATCTGCCCGGCGTAGGCATGTCGCTGCTGCAGGTGACCACCGCCTGCATCGATCTGTGCCTGGCCTCCGGTGTGCTGTACGTGCTGATGCCGGAAGGATCCACGGGCAGCTTCATCGGCTTCATGGGTATCTATCTGCTCGCGGCTGCCGCAGGCCTGGTGAGCAGCGTGCCCGGCGGACTGGGCGTGTTCGAGATCGTGCTGCTGAAGCTGACGGCAGGACCCGCCGACGCCAAGCTCGCCGCCGTGCTGGCCTATCGCGTCATCTACTACGTGCTGCCCTTCCTGCTGGCGCTCATCGTGATGGTGGCGCACGAGGCCTGGCTGAAACGCAGGCTGTTTGCGCGCTGGCTGGCCTGGGGTCGCGCCTGGCTGCGCGTCGTGACGCCGCATGTCATCAGCGCCGCGGTATTCGCCGGTGGCGTGGTGCTGCTGTTCTCCGGCGCCACACCGATGCTGGACGAGCGCATGCATCTGCTGCGGGAGATCGTGCCGCTGCCACTGCTCGAAGCCTCGCATCTGCTGGGCAGTGCGGCGGGCGTGGCACTGCTGTTGCTGGCGCAGAGTGTGCAGCGGCGACTGGATGCGGCCTGGCATGTAACGCTGGTGCTGCTGATCATCGGCGTGCTGGCTTCGCTGGCCAAGGGCTTCGACTACGAAGAGGCATTGGTACTGGCCGCCATGATCGCCATGCTCATCGCGGCGCGGGACCGGTTTCATCGCAAGGCCTCGCTGCTCGATCAACGCTTCTCGCCGGGCTGGGTGCTGGCCGCCGGCGGTGCACTGCTGGCTTCGCTGTGTCTGGCGTGGCTGTCGTATCGCCACATCGATTACCGCCAGGATCTGTGGTGGCAGTTCGCGCTGCATGCCGATGCGCCGCGCACCATGCGCGCTGCCGTACTGACCATCGTCATCGCGGGTGTTGCCGGCGCCTGGATGCTGCTGCGGCCTTCACCGCACGATCCGGAGCTGCCCGGCGAGGCAGACCTGGAGCGTGCGCGGCTTGCCATTGCCGAGTGCGCGGATACATCCGCCAATATCGCCCTGCTCGGCGACAAGAACCTGCTGTTCTCGGCGGACGGGCGTGGCTTCGTGATGTTCCGGCCGGTGGGCCGCAGCTGGATTGCCATGGGCGATCCGGTAGGGCCGCCGGCCGTGCGCGAACAACTGGTGTGGCAGTTCCGCGAGGCCTGCGATCGTTACGCGGCGCGTTCGGTGTTCTACCAGATCGGCGTCGACGATCTGCCCAACTACCTCGATGCCGGTCTCACGCTGTCGAAGATCGGCGAGGAGGCGCGGGTGGAGCTGGCGCAGTTCGGGCTGGAAGGATCGCGCTGGGCGGAGCTGCGGCAGATTCATCGCCGCGCACAGCGTGATGGCGCCAGCAGCGCCGTGCTGACGGTGGAGCAGGTGGCCGCGGAAATGCCGCTGCTGCGCGCCATCTCCGATCAATGGCTGGCCGCCAAATCAGTCGCGGAAAAAGGTTTCTCCCTCGGTCGCTTCGAAGAGCGTTACGTGTCGCGTTTTCCCTGTGCTGTCGTGAAGGTCAACGATCGCATCGTTGCCTTCGCCAACGTATGGGCCAGTGGCGGAAAGCAGGAATTGTCCGTGGACCTGATGCGCTACGACGAAAACGCACCCAAGGGAGTGATGGATTATCTGCTGATCGAGCTGATGCTATGGGGCAAGCAGCAGGGCTACGCCTGGTTCAATCTTGGCATGGCGCCGCTGTCTGGTCTGGTGGATCGCGAGTTCTCGCCGATGTGGAATCGTGTCGGCGCCTTCGTGTATCGGCACGGCGAGCACTTCTACAATTTCGAAGGGCTGCGTGATTACAAGGAAAAGTTCCACCCGGAATGGCGGCCGCGTTACCTGGCCACACCCGGGCGCAGCGCGCTGCCGAGAGTGATAATGGATCTGACTTCACTCATCGCCGGCAGTTCGCGCCGCATCGTGATGCGCTGAGCGCGATGACGTTTTCTTAATCTCCGGGTGAACAGCCCGTAGTGGCAGGCCGGCAAAGATCCTCCCATGAAGATTCTGACCCTGCTGGCCTGCATTCTGTTGCCTCCGCGGATGGTGTTGGCCGCCGCGTTGCCAGCGGATCTGCCGTTGACGGAACACGCGCTGCGCGCCGGTTCTGCCGCACCCACCGGCGTCATGGCGCTATTGATTTCCGGCGACGGCGGCTGGGCCAGCATTGATCGCAAGGTGGCATCGGGCCTTGTGCGGCGTGGCGTCCCCGTCGTCGGCCTGGATTCGCTGCGCTATTTCTGGCACGAGCGCACGCCCGAACAGACCGCCAGCGATGTGGCCGCCGTGATCAATCACTACCTCGAAGTCTGGCATTGCCGCCAGGTCCGGATCGTGGGCTATTCCTTCGGCGCCGACGTGGCACCTTTCGTGGTCAATCGTCTGCCGCGCGAAGTGGTCGCGAAGATTGCCTCACTGACGCTACTGGAACCTTCGACCTCGGCCACCTTTGAAATCCACATTTCCAACTGGCTGCCGGGCGTTGTCACTCCGGGACTGCCGCTGGCGCCGGAACTGGCAAAGTTGCAGATGCCGCTGCTGTGCGTGCACGGGGATGACGACCCCAGTGTCTGCCATGGCCTGTCCGGCGCCACGGTGGCGCAGATCGGAAGCGGCCACCACCTGGGTGGCGATGGCGATGTCATCGTCCAACGCATTCTTTCCACACCCGAGATCGCCGCGAGTCACTGAACATGCCTACGACCTTGAATCCTGTCACCGCACAGCGCAGGCTAGCGACGGTCATGCACCTGCTACTGATCGAAGACGACACCGAAGCCGCCAAGTATCTCGCCAAGGGCTTGCGAGAGAGTGGTTACACCGTCGACGTTGCGGGCGATGGCCGCGACGGCCTGTTCCAGGCCACCGAGGAACAGTACGACCTGATCATCGCGGACCGGCAGCTGCCGCATATCGACGGCCTGACCATCGTGCAGATGCTGCGCAAGCAATCCAACAAGGTGCCGGTGCTGATTCTCTCTGCGCTGGGTTCGGTGGACGATCGCATCGAAGGGCTTCGCGCCGGCGGTGACGACTACCTGACCAAGCCCTTCGCCTTTGGCGAACTGCTGGCGCGGATCGAGGCGCTGCTGCGCCGTGGGCAGGGCGCCGCTACGGCCACGAAGCTCAAGGTGGCGGATCTGGAGATCGATCTGCTGGGCCGCACTGTCATGCGTGCCGGTCGTCGCATCGAGCTCACCACCAAGGAGTTCCAGCTGCTCGAATTCCTGGCCCGCCGCCAGGGGCAGGTGGTCACACGCACCATGCTGCTCGAAGGCGTGTGGGACCTGCATTTCGACCCGCAGACCAATGTCATCGATGTGCACATGAGCCGGCTGCGCAATGCGGTGGATCGCGACTTCCCGCGACCATTGATCCACACCGTGCGCGGTGCGGGCTACGTGCTGCGCGATGAGCTCTGAGAAATCCTTCCGCAGTTCCACCGCGCGCCTGGCGATTGTCTATGGCGCCGCGGTGCTGCTGCTGGTGGTGGCATTGCAGGGCACGGTGTTCCTGCTCACGCGCAGCGCCCTGCAGCGAGAGGTCCATACGGTCGTGTCGGCGGAGCTCGAGAGTCTCGCCGAGGATTTCAACGACGGCGGCATCGACAGCCTCATCGATGTGCTGCGTTCGCGTGCCGACAGCTGGGGCCGCACCGGCGCCGTCTATCTGCTCACCGATGAATCATTGCAGCCGCTGGCCGGCAATCTCGCCGCCTGGCCGGCCGATGTCAGTCCGGTCCGGGGTCACGAGGTTGAATTCCGCATCGAGACGCGCGGTCGCGATGCCGGCGAAACGCATCCGGTGTGGGCGCGCATCGAGGAGCTGCCCGGCAACTACTGGCTGCTGGTGGGCACCGACACCAGCGAGAGTCGCCGCGCACTGAGCCGCTTCGGTCTGGCCACGCTCTGGGGCATCGGCCTCATCACCGCCCTGATCGGCGTCCTGGGCTGGGGATATTCACGGCAGACTGCGCGTCGCGTGCGCGATTTCACCGCCGCCTGCGATTCCATCGTGCACAGCGATCTGGGCCGGCGCCTGCAGCTGGGTACGCGCAGCGACGAGTTCGATCAGCTCAGTGGCACCGTCAACAACATGCTGAACCGCATCGAGCAGCAGGCCACCCTGCTGCGCGCCACCTTCGGCAGCATTGCGCATGATCTGCGCACGCCGCTATATCGGTTGCGCGTGCGGCTGGAAGAGGGGCTGCTGCACAGCGACACCTCGCGTGCCACGCGCGACCTGGTGGTGCCGGCGCTGGATGAGCTCGATCGCGTGCAGCGCACGCTGGGCACGCTGCTGGAGATCGCGCGCGCCGAAGCCGGCGGATTGGCCAGAAAGCCGGAGCGAATCGACCTGGTGTCCCTGGCGCAGGAAATGTACGAACTGTACGCGCCAGGCATGCAGGAGAAGGATCTCAAGCTGCAGCTGGATCTCACCGGCGAGGCGCCCATCGGCGGCGAGCGACAGTTGCTGGCGCAGCTCATCGCCAACCTGCTCGAAAATGCGCTGAAGTACGTGCCCAATGGCGGTCATGTGATGCTGGCCGTGAAGGTCGCTGCCGATCGCACCACGTTGATCGTCGCGGATGACGGGCGCGGCATAGCGGCCCCGGATCGCGAGCGCGCGCAGCGACCCTTTGTGCGGCTGGAGGAAACCGCGGCGCCGGCGTCAGGCAGTGGCCTGGGACTCAGCCTGGTACGCGCCATCGCGCGCGTGCACCGCGGCGATGTGGAGCTGCAGGACAATCATCCTGGTTTGCGCGTGGTGTGCAGCTTCCCGTCGTGGCGGGAATAAAAAAGAAGAAGGAGTCCGGCGACTCTCTGGGGTGTTGGGGGTCAAGTTGCCGGACTCCCGGGGAAACGTGCGTACATTGTCCGCCCCGGGACGCCTCGGCCATCATTAAAAGTTCTTAAGCCGCGCTAGAGAGAGCGGGCGTTGAAGGTGTCGCAGGCTTCGATGGTGCCCTGATCGAAGCCCTGCGTGAACCAGTGCTGGCGTTGGGCTGCGCTGCCATGCGTGAAGCTCTCGGGCACCACATAGCCCTGCGTGCGCTTCTGGATCATGTCGTCGCCCACGGCGGCTGCAGCGCCCAGGCCATCCTGGATGTCCGCCGCGTCGATGTTCTTGCGTGCACGCTGGGCGTGATGCGCCCAGACCCCTGCAAAACAGTCGGCCTGCAGTTCCATGCGCACCTGCAATGCGTTCTGCTGTTCCTGCGATGCACGCTGCTGCGCCTTGCGCACCTGTTTCTCGATGCCCGTCAGGTTCTGCACGTGATGGCCGACTTCATGTGCCACTACATAGGCCTGTGCGAAGCTGCCTGGCGACGCCGAATCTCCCGGCGCCTTGAAGCGTCGCACCAGTTCATTGAAGAAGGCGAGATCTATGTACACGCGCTGATCCGCCGGACAGTAGAAGGGGCCCGCTTCGGAACTGGCCGCGCCGCAACCTGAACGCACGCCACCATCGAACAGCAGCAGATGGGGTGGCTCATAACGCTGGCCCGAAGCGCTGAATATTTCGCTCCAGGTGTCTTCGGTGTCGGCCAGCACCACGCGCAGAAAGTCTGCGCCTTCATCCAGTGGCTGATCGGCTGTAACGGAAGTCGGCGCGGGTTGGGATGCGTCGCCGTCCGCACCTTGCATGATGCCCATCACCAGGCGCGGATCCACACCGAGGAAGTACGCGGCGGCTACCACTACCAGGCCGCCGAGGCCGAGTTTGAAGCCGCCACCGCCCATGCCGCCGCCGCCGCGGCCACGCATGTCCTCGAGATTGCCGCTGCGTCTGCCGCCACGCCATTCCATCAGCTCTTCTCCTCGTCCCACACGTTGGCGACTGTCGCGAAATCCTTCGACTGCGGCCGCACGATGCAGAAGCGCTGGCCGGTGGGCGCTTCCATCACTATCCAGCGCTTCACGAGGGCGACACGCTTTGCGCCCAACCCTTCGAGTCGCCGCGCTTCGGCCTCCAGGTCATCCGCCTCGATGTCCAGATGCACGCGGCTCGGGTGCTGCACCTGTTGTACTTCCACATGCAGGTCACCGGGCGCGTTCTGCAACAGTCTATAACCAGGTTCGCTGCCGGGATCGCCGCGCGTTGGCAGCCCCAGCGCCTGGCTCCAGAACTGCGCTGCACCGTCCAGATCTTCGGTCTGGCAGTCGATGATGAATCCGGCAAGCCTGCTGCGATGCATGAGCCGAAGATATCATGCTCATCGCATGCCCGAAGCCACAGCCCTGCCGGTCGAATCAGTTCTGCCACAACTCAGCGAGGCATTGAGCGGGCACCGCAATGCAGTACTGGTGGCGCCGCCCGGCGCGGGCAAGAGCACCGTAGTTCCGCTGGCGCTGCTGCGCGAGCCCTGGGCCGCTGGCCAGCGCATCCTGCTGCTCGAACCGCGACGACTGGCGGCGCGTTCGGTGGCAGCGCGGCTGGCGCAGAACCTGGGGCAGCGCGTGGGTGAGACCGTGGGCTACCGCATGCGTATGGACACGCGCGTGGGCCCGACAACGCGGCTCGAGGTGGTCACGGAAGGCATTCTGACGCGGATGCTGCAGCAGGACGCGGCGCTCGAAGGTGTGGCGGCCGTGCTGTTCGATGAATTCCACGAACGCAGCCTGAATGCCGATCTGGGGCTTGCGCTGTGCCGCGAGGCACAGGACTCCCTGGGGTTGCCGCTGCGCCTGCTGGTGATGTCGGCCACCATCGATGCCGCGGCCGTGGCCTCGCGTCTGGGCGATGCACCGGTGATCGAGGCACAGGGACGTGCCTATCCGGTGGATGTGCACTACCTGGGTCGTGGTCTGCCTGTGCTGCCCGAACAGCGCACGCTGTCGGGGCGCGAACTTGCACCGATGGCGCAGCAGGTGCGGCGGGTATTGGAACAGACCCAGGGCGATGTGCTCGTGTTTCTGCCCGGCTCACCGGAAATTCATCGCCTGCGCGAGCAGCTGGAGGATCTGCGCACCGATGCCATCGACATCGTTGCGCTGTATGGCGATCTCGACATCGAAGCGCAGCAGCAGGTGTTGCTGCCTTCGCCCCGCAGTCGTCGCAAGCTCATCCTCGCCACCAACATCGCCGAAACCTCACTGACCATCGAGGGCGTGCGCGTCGTGATCGACAGTGGACTTGCGCGCCGTTCACTGTTCGATCCCGCCACTGGCATGGAGCGTCTGTCGACGGTACGTATTTCCCAGGCATCGGCGACACAGCGCGCGGGTCGCGCAGGTCGCACGGCGCCGGGCAGTGCCTGGCGATTGTGGGGCGAGGGTGCACAAAACACGCTGGCGTCGCAGACGCCGGCCGAGATCCTGAATTCCGATCTGGCGCCGCTGGCCATGGAGCTGGCGCAGTGGGGTGCGCGCGACGCCGAGCAGCTGCAGTGGATGGATGCGCCGCCGGCGGCCGCATTGGCCCAGGCGCGCGATCTGCTGCAACAGCTCGAGGCCCTGGACGCCGATGGCGGTATCACGCCCACGGGCCGTGCGATGGTGGAAACCGGTCTGCATCCGCGCCTGGCGCATCTGCTGGTGCGCGCCCGCGGTACGCCGGATGCCTCGCTGGCTGCGCAGCTGGTGGCATTGTTGTCCGAGCGCGATCTGCTGCGCGCGGCCCGCGATCCGGACATGCGCACGCGACTGGAAATGCTGCGTGGGGAGGCGCGCGGCGCCGAAGCCGCCACGCTGGCGCGTGTGCGCGAACTGGCGCGGCGTTACGGTGATGCGGCGGGGCGTCGCGTCGACGATGGCGAAGCGGGGCGCCTGCTCGCCTGGGCCTATCCGGATCGCATTGCGCAGGCGCGTGGTGGCGGCGGCAGCAACGCACGCTTCCTGCTTTCAAACGGCCGTGGCGCCATGCTCGAAGGCATGTCCACCTTGTCGGGCGCCGCGTATCTCGTGGCGCTCGACTTGGACGATGCCGAGGCCGCCGAAGCGCGCATACGGCTGGCTGCGCCCCTTACGCTTTCGCAACTGGAGACCGCGCTGTCAGCGCAGATCCACGACAGCACCGAGACCTACACCGATGCTCGCGGCGCATTGCAGGCGCGCCGCGCACGGCGCCTGGGCGCGCTGCTGCTGGCGGAACAGCGTGTGCAGCTGGATCCTGCACTGGTGGCCGCGGCGCTACTCCAGCAGGTGCGCACCGGTGGACTGGCGGTGTTGCCGTGGCTCGAGCCGGAGCAGCGACTGCTGGCACGGCTGCGCTTCGTCAGCGCGCACGTCGATGCCAAGCGGGAATGGCCATCCATGGATGAGGCTTCCCTGCTGGCGGACATCGACAACTGGCTGTTGCCATGGTTGCAGGGCGTGAACAACCTGCGGCAGCTGGGTGATGGAGTGCTGAGCGAGGCGCTGCTGTCGCGTCTGGATCACCCGCAGCGGCGACTGCTCGATGACTACGCGCCAACGCATATCACCGTGCCCACGGGTTCGCGCATTGCGGTGGACTATCTCGACGACAATGCGCCCTGCGTCGAAGTGCGCATGCAGGAGGTGTTCGGTCTGGCTGATACGCCGCGGATCGGCGGCGGCAAGGTGCCGATCACGCTCAAGCTGCTGTCGCCGGCGCGCCGGCCCATGCAGATCACACGCGATCTCTCCGGCTTCTGGCGCGGCAGCTACGCCGAGGTGCGCAAGGACATGCGCGGCCGTTATCCGCGGCACTACTGGCCCGAGAATCCTCTCGAAGCGGAGCCGGTGCGCGGTCTGCGGCCCCGGCGCAGCTGATGGGCTAGACTGCCGCCATGAGTATCGCGCTGTACCCCTACGTAAAGGTTCTGCACCTGCTGTTCGTCATCTCCTGGATGGCCGGTATCTTCTATCTGCCCCGCATCCTGGTGCACTACGTCGAAGGTCAAAGCGCAGGCGAAGATGTGCGGCGGCTCAAGGTGATGGCGCGCAAGCTGTATCACTTCACCAGCGCCATGGGCGTGCTGGCCATCGTGTTCGGCCTCGTCCTGTGGCTGGGATTCCACATCAGTGGCGGCTGGCTGCATGCCAAGCTCGCACTTGTGGTGCTGCTGGTGGCCTATCACATCTCTACACGGGTATTCGTGAAGCGCATGCAACGCGATGCGCCGCTGCCGCGCTCGGTGACGCTGCGGCTTTACAATGAGGCGCCGGTACTCATACTGCTGGGCATTCTCTGGCTCGTGATCCTGAAGCCGTTCTAGCGGCAGATCACCAGCATCTCGTTGCCGCCGCGCTGCAGTTCATAGGGCACACGTCGTCGTTCGACCTTCAGGCCCATTCGCGGCAGCGCGAGCATCACGGCCCTCAGGTGTCGCGATTCGACGGTGCCCAGTTCCAGCAATGGAAAGACGCGGATTTCGTCTGCGACCCGCGCCAACTCGCGCAGTGCCTTGAGATGAAAGGCCAGATCGTGCTGCGCGGAGTACAGGAACAGGAAGTGCGAGCACAATGCCAGATCGAAGCTGTGATCCGGAAATGGCAGGTCGATGGCACTGCCAGAGGCGTAGCGCCCTTGCGCGATACCTGCGTCATAGTCGGCCAGGAAGAGTTCCATGGTGTTCTGGCGGGAGACGATCAGCGCGTCCACATCGGGGAACTGGTTCCAGACGAATTCCGCGGCATTGCGACGTGTCTGCTCGGCGATCCCTGGCGTCGCCTCCTCGATACGTGCACGGATTTGCGCGGTGGAGAAGTTATAGAGGGGGTCAACCGATACGATGCGCATGCCGCTGGCGGTGCCCTCGGCATTGAACGAGGCGGGGCCATCGGCACAGCCCAGAATGGACACGCCGCGCTCAGTCTCGCCCAGCGCGAACATCGCGCAGTATTCCTCCAGGTTACGCCCCCAGGGAACTACATCATTGAGCGTGAAGGTCATGCTCTCTCCATCCGCGATACAGGGTCAGGGCGCCAGACTGCAACGCAAAGCAGCGAGGTGAGCAGCGCCAGCCACAGGCCCAGCAGCCCATCGAAGCCGCCGACCAGAAACGACCACTCGCCCGGTGCGGCCGCCACGGAGATCTTGCGGAAGACTGTGATGACGGCGACGAAGCCGGCATGCAGACCAATACATCCGGCGAGGTCGCCAAAGCGTCGGCGTACCAGTGCCAACAGCAGGCCCACGGCGTAGAGCGCGACGAAGGCGTCGAGGATACGCAGTGGCTCAGCAAAACCGCTGAAGAAACCGCCCAATGCGATGAAGCCGCTCAGCGCGTCCACCTGCTCGGCGGGAACGCTCTCGGCACGGCCCAGGAAGTGCACGGCCGCGTAGAAGGCCGGCACGGCGAACAATGCCATGCTGCGTGCGCCCTGGCGCATCAGCGCGCCTTGCATCGCGCCTCTGAAGAAAGTTTCCTCGATCAGCGCCACCAGAAGTCCACTGCCCAGACCCTTCAAGGCGACGGGTAGTATGCCAGCGGTCGCCAGTCGAGCCGCATTCCACTCGCGTACATGCAACAGGAACAACGGGATCACCGCGATGCTCATCAGCACGAGGCCCACTGCGAGGCCCGCCAGAAGCCGCAGCAGGAACACCCGCGGAGGACGCTGGTAGCCCAGCAGTTCGCGCTGCGCAAGTCCGTGGCGCATCAGCAGCCACACGGTGAAGCCGATGACACCGAGCATGGTCAGGCGACTGAATATCCGGTGCAGCGGGAATGCATGCAGCGGCGCCAGCAGCCACATCACCCATGGGCTGGCCACGGCGGCCAGCAGCATGGCGCCCAGCAGCGCGAATAGAAAGGCGAGAAACGTCCAGGCAGGTGAGTCGCGCGCGCTCATGCGCTGGCGGCGGTGGGCAGTGCCAGTGCCTGCTGGTGTGGATCGAGCGCCGCGCAGATGCTGCGCAGGAAGGCGCGGCCGGTTTCGGTCACGGCCACTTCTTCGTCGTGCAGGTGTACCAAGTCATCGGCCTGCAGGGCTTGCAGACATTGCTGCGTCTGGCGCCACCACTGCAGGCTGCGTTCGGGTGCGGAGATGATTGTGCGTGAGGCGCACAGCAGATCCCAAAGATGCGCGCGGATGCGAAGGTCGTCGGCGCTGAGCACATGTCCACGCTGCAGGGGCAGCTCATTGGCCGTCACCCGCACCTCATACTGCTGCAGGCTCTTTTCGTTCTGTGCATAGCTGATGCTGCCGTGGCTAATCGCAGAAACGCCGAGGCCGATGAGCACCTGTGTGACGCTGGCCGTGAAACCCATGAAGTTGCGATGCAGTTTGCCGGCAGCCAGTGCCTGCGCCAGCGGATCATTCGCCCGTGCGTATTGATCCAGTCCGATTTCCACCATGCCCCAGGCCGCCATGTGCTCGCGTCCCAGCGCGAACAACTGCGAGCGCACGCGGCGCTCGGGCAGATCGGCTTCGGTGTACTGGCGTTGGCTGGACTTGATCCACGGTACATGCGCGTAGGGCAGGAAAGAAATGCGTTCGGGTCGCATTGCTTCGGTGATGTCGAGAGTGTGCCGCAGGCTCTCGACGGTCTGCAGCGGCAGTCCATGGATCAGGTCGAAGGAGATGCTGGTGAAGCCCAGTTCACGCGCCCAGTCCACCACGCGCTGCACGGTCTCCACGCTCTGCGCGCGGTTCACGATTTCCAGCACGCGCGGGTCGAAATCCTGCACACCCAGCGACAGCCGTGTGAAGCCATGCTGGCGCAGCACCAGCAGTTGTTCACGCGTGGTGTTGCGCGGATCGGCCTCGATGGCCAGATCCGCGTCGCGCGCCACTTCGCAGTGCTGCAGGATGCCGTCGAGCAGGCGATCCAACACCTGCGCGGGCAGGAAGGTGGGTGATCCGCCGCCCAGGTGCAGCTCGCCG
>Ga0134124_10001317_pt1 | contig 19908 bp, 20 predicted proteins | sample KB304_FD_96880 | JGI IMG/M metagenome (GOLD analysis project Ga0134124, IMG submission 96880) | Terrestrial soil microbial communities without Nitrogen fertilizer from Kellogg Biological Station, Michigan, USA - KB3-0-4 | ecosystem: Environmental > Terrestrial > Soil > Unclassified ... | reverse complement strand
GGCCGCCGTGGCCGCCCTTGGCTGGCTTGTTCTTCGGGGCAAATTCGCCGGAGTTATAGAAGGCGTCCCCTTCTTTTGAACGTTTGTGACAATCCTGGCAGCCTGTCGGCCCCTTCATTTTTTCGTGACAGTCGATGCAGTTCCGGTGCATTGCAGCCTTTAGGCTTGGCCTGTCATTGTGATAAAGTTTCGGATCTTTTTCCTTCATGGCGGCTGCCGTGAACGGATCAGGGAGATGGCATCCCCTGCATGAAACCACCTTCGTCTCACTGCTGTTTAGATGGCATCTGATGCAGTTGGGATTCTTCTCCAGAGTTCCGGTGGTGTAATGATGGCAATTAGAGCATTCCTTTACCAATTGGATATGCTTGGCATGTGGGAAATTGAATGGCTCATACAGTTTGCTTTGACTGTTCAAGGTAATCGTATCGGGAACGCTTATCCCCCGGCTGGTGCCCGGCACTGTAGTCAACAGCAAAAATACAATTACTCCGGGGAGCCAGAACCCTTTTGTTTGCATATGAATTCTCCTTTACATGCTGAGTGAGTTCAAATTTATCGCATATGATCATACAACCGCATGTATCAAACTTATGTCGGAAGCTTGCAGTTTACTCTCGCTGAAGGGATTGTGCGAAGATGCATGGCCTAGTGGCCGGGATCGGAGGTATTATCTTCCCTTTTGTTTATATAGCGGTAAAACATGGGAAACCCCACGAAGAAGGCCACGCAGATCAGGTATTCCATGCTTTTGATGTACGAGTAATAATCCACCAGCGTAAAAACTTCCTTGACTTCGCCTACTGAAGATAAATCCATGATAAATCTCCTTTCTTGAACTTGTTTCTACTTGCGGGACCTCCGAGGTTTCAGAAACCTCGGAGGCTGTAAACGTCAATTAAAATGCAACCTGGAATTAGTTGGACTTGGCGGTGACAGTTTCTTTTTCCTTGTTGCTCGCAGCGCCTTTGATCATGCCATAAAGCATGATAATCGCCGGGATGCACTGGATAACAACTACCAGGGCGCAGAAGCCAAGGAAAAGCAGGATCAGGGGACCGCTGATGAAGACCTTGTTCGTTACACCCGATGAGGCAAAGGCGCCGGTGCTGGTTGTGAGACTGAGGATAATGGCGCTGCACACTGCTGTCAAAGTTGATTTCGCGTTCATGGTAGTCTCCTTTTTTTTGTGTGATATCTGCTTATGTCAGATGTTTACTTGTCCCTGATTTTCAGCCGGAATAGCGCAGGAAATAACTTCCAGCTTACTGATTGCCGCTTGCATTCGGGACCTTCTTTTCGGCAGATGAAAATATCCCCTTGAGCATCCCGCCGAGAAGCATAAGGCCGGGAAAAAACTGGTGCAGGACGATCAATACTCCAAAAGCGATGAATAATGCTCCCATAAGTCCCAGACCTTCTACCTCGGTCCCGCCGGAGGCCACTGCATGTGATACGGTTACCAACAGTGTCAGTACGATTGTTGATATGGTTTTCATGACATCCTCCTGTTTTGATATTGTGAAGTGCCTCTTTTTTCTTGAAATCCTCTCATGCTCCTGAACATCTATTGAGCACAGAGCATGCCATAAATGTAATCACACAATCAGCAAGCTGTAACAAATTGATATAATTACATAATAAAAATTGAATACTTCGGTTTTCTGGAAATTTTGGTCTCGGAGTGAAATGCACCGTATACAACAAGTATACAATTGCAGTAGCGGTGATGAAATTATTAAGCTTTATAACACGATGATATTACACATCAAATATATCCAGCGACATCGTATCGATATGCATATTTTTTATATACACCCGAATTCGTGACGGCGGAGTGCCGGAATGCGCTGAATGTCGGGGCTGCCCGTCGCTTGCACCGGAACGCAACTGGAGCGTCAAATGCCCAAAATACGACGCCGCCACTTGCATGAAAGTGGCGGCGTTCCTGAATACACAAATAAATGTGTCGAATAATTTTCTTAATATATTTATAGCCGGCTGCCATACCTATTCATGCTCTTGCATTTGTCTGTTTTTAATTCTATGGCCCGCATGTAGTAGTTCCAGACGTTGTAGTGCTGAAGACCGAGAACGACAAGCCCGGAAATGAAAACTACATTGAAGTAGTCACTCAGAGCGCCTGAGGTGAAGTACAGCAGAAAAAAGAACATTCTGAACCACAGGTGGGTCGATGTTTTGCCCGGTTCCAGACCGTGATAGATTCTTCCTGCTATGCTTATCAGAGAACTGATGGTGGATGCGCCGAACACGCAATTGATAAGAATAACGGAAGGTGTCGAACCGAGCAGATCCATGATATCGGCCGGGACTGAACCGGCCAGGCTGTGTTCGATGAAGAACAGGGCGATTGCGCTGGCGCAGAGGAATATGAACAACCCCCGCAGTCCGCTGCGTGAATTTTTATACAGATCATCAATAGTTGCTTCAATGACCTGATTATTGTGGTATGCCGCGCTGCCGGCACCATCATTTCCCGAAAAGGGTTTTGGTCGTTTTCCGTATGCGGTAACTGGCAGGTTTCGTAACATGATGATCCTCTCCTTTCTGCTCCGCTTCATGCGCTGCTCATAGACAACTATTGATTCATGGCTCATCCGCGTCTCTTTATTTCCCTGTGGCAAGCCGGCCGGCTTTGTGCCGCCCCCGACCAACCGCAGAGAACGGTAAAATTCAGTGCTGCAAGCGTGTTTGCCCGGTGCCATGATTTTCAACTTTTTCCCAACCGGTCCACATCGGCTTGATATAGGCCAGTGCCGTTTTACCCAGGGTCGCCAGGTAAACATGGGTAAAAAGGAAGGCGACCAGCGAGCATGCCAGCAGGAAGTGCATGGTATCAAGGATATTGAGCCCACCGGCCATGATGACCAGTTCGCGCATCGGCCCCATATTCATGAGCAGGATTCCGGTCAGGCTGACGAACGGCATAAGGACAAACATTATGACCAGATAGGCCGATTTCTGCAGAGGATTGAACTTGTTATCCGGTGTGGCATGATGCGGGTTGGGTACTCCGAAGAAATAGGCAAAGAAATAGAAGACTATTTGCCGGAACAGTCCGGTCGTCAGATCGCTCCCCTTGGGTATGTAGATTTCGGACAAGGTATTGGAAACCAGTTTGTAGTAGATGAACCAGATGGAAAATGAGAGTGCGACGACAATCCCTGCCGTATTATGCAGCATGATGGCGGAACGGTAGCTGCCTAAAAAAGTTATATATTCAGGGAAGCGTATCTGGGCACCTGAAACACAGAGGGTGACTATTCCCAGGGCGTTGAGCCAGTGCCAGATTCGGACGGGAGCCGGTTGGAGATATACCATTTTCGCGCTCATGACAGTACTCCTTTATAGTCTGTTTTTTCTGCTCAGGAAGCGTAGGAAACCGTGTCCGACCGGCATGACCATCCCGCCGGCGATGATGAGAAGGCCGATCTTGTTCAGGACCCCATTGCGGGTGGATCCCATCAGGTAGAAATTGGGAATGGAGCGCAGGGCATCCATTGTTGCCCCCCTTTCCACGGCCACCTGCCGGAAGGTACCGTTTTGTTCCGGGAAGGACAGATAGCTGGTCTGCATGACTTCCGGTCCTGACGCATGACAGAAGGTGCAATCCCAGCGATTATCGAACGTCTGGAAGGAATGGGTTGGTTTGACCGGGGTAAGCATTGCCTTCAGGTATATGTTCTTGTTGGATGGATCGCGGTTGAACTTTCGAAGTTCGTCCAGGGATATATAGTTGTCGTGGTTCCTGTCGATCAGATATTGCAAGTTTTCGCCATTGGTATGTTTCAACAACTCCTCATAAGGAACCAGATTGGGTTTTGAATCAGGTTCAGCTTCATCACGTTTGGCGATGTAAATGGTAATAACGTAGTTTTCCGCCTTGCTGTGGCAGCTAACGCAGGCTATCGCTCCAAGATGCAGTCCGGCCTGTGGAAGCCATTTGGAGTGGGATGAGGTTATCTTGACATTTTCGTGGCAGCCGGCACATTGTTTGTTCATTTCCGTGGCGGCGATCTCACTTGCCGTGGAGACCCTGTGAGGATTATGGCAGCCGTTGCAGGACGCTTTTGTTCCATGGATACTGGCGGAATACTGTGTAGTGATGTCGTTGTGGCAATCGCCGCAACCGGTTGTACGGGGAATGGCATTGCCGTCGGGATGTTTGCTGGTGATGGCGTCGTGACAGGTTGTGCAACCGAACCTGGCATGAGTGGTATGGCCAAATTTTGTCGGGTCGATAAAGTTTTTACTGCCGACCTGATCCTGATTTCCATGGCATGCGATGCAGGCAACATTTTTGCTTACGCTGTCGCCGAACGAATAGCCTCCACCCTGTGCCTGGCCTCCGGTTGCAATGCAGGATACAAGGAACAACACGATGGCTATGCTGTACTGCGTTAAAAATGAACGGTTTACGGATTTCACGGTAGCCCCCCCTTTCTGATAATAGACATGTACGACCCTAACATACTAATGTTGTTTGAGTTTTTTTGCCTGTTCGGCCGCCATCCTGGACTGTTTCCTGAAATTACGGATCATTGGTACAACCTGGGCGACGATGATCAGCGCGCAACACCCCAGGAACGCCCAGACCAGTAATTCCGAGGGATGGCTCCGCCCCTCCGTGACTGCCGTGGCCGGAATGACCGTTATTGCCAGGGTGGCAAAGAAAAGTATGATTCTTGTAAGTATTGACATGACTTCTCCCCTCTCGTGAAGTTTGATTCCGGGGCCTTGGTGCAATTCCCGTTATTACCCTGCTAGGCGGCCTTGAGTGCACATTCGATCGCCTGTTTGATTTCATTTGTATCTTCCGATGTCACCGGGCGCAGTGCGTAGTAAAAAACACCTTCCTGCCTGATCCTCTTGACTATTGGAAGTGACGCCTCATCTGATACCAATATCACCGCCAGGTGGCGGTTACACTTTTTCAGAAGCCGCACCAGTTCAAGAAGATTGATTTTTTTGTCAAAATCGCTTCCCAGTAGAACGACCGGAGTCTGTTTTTCCAGAATGTTGCTGATGACACGGACAGCCGAATTTGTTGTTTCAACGTGGTAGCCTGCGTCGGAGAAATGATCGGCCACCTCTCTCAGGAATGCCGTGTCCTTGTCTGCAACCAATATCCCTTGATTTTTCATGGTCGCCTCGTTTGTCACTGAGAATCGTACTTGTTTCTATTTGTGCACGCTGCTGTTTGCGGTCTCTTTAGCCGGCTCCTGTTTTTTCTGGGCGATACTGACGACCCCTTTGATCATAGTTGCCAGCAGAATCAGGCCGGGGATAATCTGGATAGTAATGATGGCACCGAAAAAAATCAGAAAGATCTTGGGCATCAACTCGGCTCCCGATGATGCCTGGTTGATGACCGAAAAAATAACGGTTCCCATTATTACCATGCCTATAATCATCGCATTGGCTACCTTTTCTGCCCTGCTTTTCAGTTTGTTGGATTCCATGGCGATCTCCTCTCGTTATTGAAATTGTTTCATTGATAATTACATAAGAGCAACCGGTGTGCCAATAAGACCGGATGTGCAATCAAATCCGGGGATTTGCAAAATAAACCCGCAATAACAGCAAGTTACATATTGACACTGAAGCAGTTTTCGAATCACTCATGCAAATCTGCACGTATGACAAACAGTGCCATACTCATGGTAAATACTCTGCCAGGCGCCTGGTAATGGCTGTTTGAGGGTGCAAGGGGGAGGAATGGGGGTTTTCCTGTTTTTCAGGAAAATTCCTGCAATGCAGGAAACGAGGAGGAGAGAATCAGTGTTGCAGTTGGATGCCCTGTTTCTTGAGCAGGGCGTAGAAACGCGAAGGAGAGAGGCCGGATATACGGCATGCTTCAGCGACATTATTGCCGGTCCGGACCATAAGATCATGGAGGTACTGCTTCTCGGCATTGGAATAGATTGAGTCGCGCAACTCGTGAAGTTGAGGGAGGCTGAAAGAACCGCTGTGTTCCGTGGGCATCCGGGAGGGCGCCTCACGCTTCATGGTACTCTTGGTTACTTCGATTCTCAGATGGATGGGGAGATGTTTTGGAAAAAGAATTGACTCAAAGCGGGCTGCAGATATGGTTCGCTCGAGGGTGTTGACCAGTTCCCTGACATTTCCCGGCCAACTGTAGGCTTCCAGCATTTTCAGAAATTCGGGAGAAAATTCCTTGGGCGGTGTGCCGTAGTGTTCACAGATTCTATCGGCATGGTAGCGTGCCAGCTCCCTGATGTCTTCAGGACGTTCTCTAAAGCTTGGTAATTCGATCACAAAGGTGCTGATCCGGAAAAGAAGATCCGAACGGAAGCGCTCGCTTTTCACCATCTCATCCAGATTACGGTTGGTGGCGGCCACGAGTCTGAAATCACTTTCCAGCTCACGATTGCTCCCCAATGGCCGAAAGCGATGTTCCTGCAATACCCGCAGGAATACCTTCTGCAGTGAGAGGGGCATCTCTCCGATCTCATCCAGAAAAAGTGTACCGCCGTTAGCTTGAAAAACAAGCCCTTCACGTGCCTGATCCGCGTTGGTGAAAGCCCCTTTCTCGTGGCCGAAGAGCATGCCCTCGATAAGGTTTTCAGGAAGCGCCGCACAGTCAACCACCACAAAATTTCTTTTACTCCGGTTACTGTTTTGATGAACCGCCCGGGCAAACAGTTCTTTACCGGTTCCCGTCTCTCCGGTAATAAGCACACTGGAATCGCTGATCGCAGCCTGGGCAACAAGGTCAAGACACTCTTTCATACAGGCACTGCTGCCGATAATGCCGTCCCGCTTGAGGGGTACCGTGGCATTTGTTGCGATTCCGATCTGTTTTTGTTCCCTGTATTGAAGCGCGCGTAACAGGGAGAGGGTGATCTCCTTGACCGAGGCGCCTTTTTCGATATAGTCCCAGGCGCCGTATTTAATGGCCAACTCGGCACCATGCGGATCCCCATAACCGGTCATGATGATAATTTCAGGAGACGAGGCGAGTTTGGGAAGTTTTGACAGGAAGTCGAGGCCATTGCCATCTGGCATGTTTACATCAAGAAATACTACGTCAAACGGCTCTGTGGTGGCTTTTTTCAGCCCCTCCCCCAGAGTATAGCTGCTTGTTGCCTCGAAGCCTTTTTGCCTGGCCGCAAGAGACAGTGACCGGCATATCAGTTCGTCGTCGTCAATGATCAGGATCCTAGCCATGCAGTCCCTCGTTCTGAGATGAATCGTCAAGTACCCGGCGGATCAATGAGGCAATTTCTCCCCGAATGAGCGGTTTCAACGCCAGCTCGCTGATGAACTCGGCAGTTTCCCCGATATCATCCGTGATACCGCTTGATATCGTATCATACCCGGTGCAGAGGATAACCGGGATGCCGGGACGGATGCGTGTCAGTTCCCGGGCCAGTTCGGTGCCGTTCATGTGCGGCATGGCCTGGTCGGTGATGATGAGATCAAACTGTTCCGGCGCTTCGATAAATAATTGCAGGGCACTATGTGGATCAGTCCGGGCAATTACTTTGTAACCGAGCTGAGTCAGCATCCGCTCCGTTCCAAAAACAAGATCCTCTTCATCATCCACAAGAAGAATACATTCGTTTCCTGTCATGATGGTGGAAGCCGGCGCCTCAGCCGTAATGTTCGAACATTTATCCAGACGGGGAAGATAGACGGTGAATTGTGATCCCTGACCCGGTTTGCTCTTTACCGTAATGGTGCCACCGTGGTTAGTTACAATTCCGTGAATTACCGACAACCCCAAACCGGTGCCCTCGGACTGCCCCTTGGTGGTGAAAAACGGGTCAAAGATACGCTCAATGGTCTTCTCATCCATTCCATGACCGTTGTCCCTGACGGTCAGGCACATGTAAGAGCCTGGCGACAGGTTGCAGAAACCGGTAACGGGAAAGCGGTCAACATCGACATTATCAAGCCAGATATCCAGCTCACCGTGAGCTTGACCACGCATGGCGTGGACGGCATTGGTGCATAGGTTCATAATGATCTGCTGAATCTGGGTCGGATCAGCGAACACCAATCCCAGTTTCTTATCTATATGAAGCCTTATCTCGATCGTTGGCATCAAGGTCGCCCGCAGGAGTTTGAGGCATTCACTCACCACAAGGTCAACCGGAACCTCCTGCCTCTCATGCTCATCCATTCGGCTGAAGGTGAGTATCTGCTTGACCAGGTTTTTCCCTCTCAGGCCGGATTTGAGGACGACATCCAGCAACTCCCGGAGGGTGCTGCCATCGGGAGATTCTTCCAGGGCCATCTCGGTACAGGTAATGATGGATGCCAGTGTGTTATTGAAATCATGTGCTATGCCGCCTGCAAGGGTGCCAATTGCCTCCATTCGCTGTGCACGGCGCAGTTGGCTTTCCAGTTGCATTTCGTATGATACGTCGCGAATCAGGGCTACGTGACTGATGATGTTTCCGACGCTGTCCGACACTGACCAGGTTATCACATCCAGTTCAAGCAGGACCCCGTCGTCATGCTTGTATTGAAAATGATCAACGAGATGTTCCTCCTGGAAACTGGCCTTCAGAATGGCGTCGTAAAGCTTTCTTTCCGCTTCCTGGCATACCAGGGTATTGATGTTGTGCCCTATCATGTCAAATGGAGATCGGCCGTTAATTGTTGTCACAGCCGGGTTCACATACTGAATGACCCCTTTGCTGTCGATAAGGAATATTCCCTCGTTCGCCTGCTCGATGACCGATGCCAGCAGGCGGTACTCCTTCTCGACCTTCGTGCGTTCGATGGTTGCCCGCAGGGTGGTAATCCCGTAGGAAAGGTCTTCCGTCAGCTCGGACAGCAGCTTGACTTCATCGACATCAAAGGCATACGATTCACCGGAAAAGATTACCAGTGCCGCAAACGGCCGACCGTCAGCGACGAGCGGCAGGGATATGGACGAACGGAAACCATGCCTGAGGGCGTTTTCCCGCCAGATTTCCCATTTGGGATCATACTCGATGTACTGGACCACTACAGGCTTGCCGGTCTTGACGGCGGTTCCGGTGGGTCCTCGCCCCAGATCCGTGTTGGACCAGTTAACGTTCAGGTTTTTAAGATATCCCTGGCTGTCGCCCCATTGGACCAAAGGGCGTATGGTTTTTTCTTCGTCATGTTCCGCAATACCAACCCAGGCTACCCGATAACCACCGACTTCGACGATCGTCCGGCAGATGTTGCTCATGAGTTGTATTTCGTTGTCGGCTCTGATGAGAGCCTGATGGCATTCACTATAGGCCTTGAGTGCGCGGTTTAGCCTTGTGAGCGCATTCTTGCGATGCTTGATGTCGGCTTGGCTTTTTCGGATCAGATAATAAAGCAGCCAGGACGTCAGTAAGATGAAGACTATGCTATTTAATTCGAGTAATTTAAGGGCAGTTTTATCGATGAACAGGCTGGTGAATATCTTGGTGCAGCTCAGCAGCAGCCATATTCCGCCGATGCAGGCATAGTAGGTGACAATGCTGAGTGGGGTGAGGCGCATGTTGAAAGTTTTCATGGCTCATTTACCAATAAACGCAAATTTGTTTATATTTTACCATGGAAATTTTCAAATGCACTTGCTATAAAAATTAACCGAAGCAAAATATTGACTTGGGATATCGGATAGGAGTAGGCTTCGCCAGGCAACATCGGCACCTGGTTTTTCCTGCGGCAGGTACTTGGTATAAGGACGGAGGAAGCTATATGAAGAGGTCTGTCATCCTCGTTGTAGACGATGAAGCAGTGATTCGGGACGGCATTCAACGTGTTCTGGAAGGAGACCGATTCGAAGTAGAGACATGCATGAGCGGTCACAATGCAATCGAATGCTTGCAGAAAAATGACTATGGACTGGTTATCACGGATCTGAAGATGCCCGGCATGAATGGCATTGAAGTGCTCAAGGCGGTCAAGGCGCTTCAACCGGATATCCCGGTTATTCTGATTACCGGTTATGGCTCGATTGACACAGCCGTTGAGGCCATGAAAAACGGAGCGGCGGATTATGTATCAAAACCGTTCTCACCCGATCTTTTGCTGGAAAAGGTGCATAACGCCCTTAGTCACAGCATGCCTCCGGATGAGACATGTCTCAAGAAAGAGGTCAGCCTGCACCATGGTTTCCATCAGTTTATCGGCGAAAGCAAGGAGATGCAGAAAGTTTATCACCGGATAACGCATGTTGCCGCCACCAACAGCACGGTGCTTATCACCGGCGAAAGCGGCACCGGCAAGGAACTTGCTGCCCGTGCAATCCATGAGAACAGCCCTCGAAAGGAAAAGCCCTTTGTCGCGGTGGATTGTTCTTCTCTGGCAGAAACACTGCTTGAAAGTGAATTATTCGGACATGTCAAAGGCTCCTTTACCGGAGCGGTCCAGACAAAGACCGGGCTATTCAAGGTTGCCGACGGCGGCACTCTTTTTCTGGATGAAGTTTCGAACATCAGCCTGTCTACTCAGGCAAAACTCCTGCGTACCCTGCAGGAGCGCAAAATCACCCCTATTGGCGGCACGCAACCGATTCCGATTGATATCCATCTTGTTGCCGCAACAAACAAAAATCTCAGAACCATGGCAAATGAAGGAACATTCCGGGAAGACCTGTTTTTTCGCCTGAATATTATTCCGATCGAGCTACCGCCACTCCGGGACCGCAAACATGATATCCCGATCCTGATACGTCATTTCCTGAAAAAATTTACGGCGCAGATAGGCAAGGAAATCAGGGGAGTCGCGCCTGATGTTCTGTCATTTCTCAATAATTATTCGTATCCGGGAAATGTACGGGAGCTGGAAAACATGATCGAACGGGCGGTGGTGCTGGCGGAAGGGGATGTTATCCGAAATGAGGATCTCGAACTGTGGGACAGCAAGGATACTTCTTCAACCAGCATGATTGATCATATTCCGCTGAATGCTGAAGAACTCAAGGAGATGAAGCGCCATATTCGTGACCATGCCATGGAATCACTGGAGAGCGGATTCGTCCGTAACGCCCTTGAACGTAACAACTGGAATGTCACCAGAGCGGCTGAAGAGACCGGCATATTGAGGCCGAATTTTCAGAGCATGATGAAAAAGCTGGGGATTTCGGCACGAGGAGAGCACTGACAGTTCAACCTGAAACCGGAAGCATGACAGTAAATGTTGCTCCTTCCCCCACACGGCTCTTTACCTCAATTTTTCCGCCATGATTTTCAATAATCCCGTACGAGATTGCCAGGCCGAGTCCGGTTCCTTCCTGTTTGGTGGTAAAGAATGGATCAAAAATCCTGGCAAGATTCTCTTCGAGTATGCCATTTCCGCTGTCTTTAAGTGCTGCACAGACATACGTACCGTCTGCTGCTGACCGATATGTGGATATCTCCAGATCCCCCCCGAGCGGCATCGCATGACAGGCATTAATAACCAGATTCATGAATACCTGGCGGATTTGATTGGGATCGACTGATATCTCCGGCAGATCATTGCCATAATTGTTCCTGATATCGATATTTCTGAAATCCGGCAGCTTCTGAAAAAAGGTGACGACCTCATCAAGAATCGAGTTAATGGTAATAAATTCTTTTTCCGGCAAAGATTCCCTGCTGAATTCAAGCAGATTTTTCACGATGCCCGCGCATCTTTGGGTCTCGGAAATCACCCTCTCCACATCGGGCAACAGAGCCGGGTCAAGCCTTTTGTCACCATTCAGGATTGAGGCATACAGGAGAATTCCGGTTAACGGGTTGTTGATCTCATGTGCAACTCCGGCCGCGAGAGTACCGAGAGAAGCCAGTTTCTCCGAGCGCCGCAACTGTTCTTCCATACGCATTATCTCCCGGCTTCGCTCTTCCACCTTGTTTTCAAGACTGTCCGCCCACCCCTTCAACTCCTTGTCGGCTTTGCCGAGGCTTTCAGTCATACTGTTGACCGCTTCCGACAACTCCCCAAGCTCGTCCCTGCTGGAGACCGGAACCCGTGATTCAAGATCCCCCGCCGCAACCAGAGCGCTGTGCCGGACAAGCCTCTGCACCGGAATATCAACAAGATAGTGCGTCAGAATCGTTACCAGGGTACCGATCATCAGCAGGAGCCAGCATGTCAACAGGATGAACTCAAGGCGATATTCATGCGATTTATGCCTGAGTATTTCCAGAGAAATTGATATATCAAGAAGCCCCAGTATAGCGTCATTCTTGCCATGAAAATGGCAGGATGCAGCAAAGCAGGCCGGTTGGTTATAAATTGCCTTGGTAAAGCCGAGCGCCTCTTTGCCCGATCTGGTAGTAACAATTCGGCTGCGGCTCTTCGAAGATGGCGATATACCCGGACTCGCAGAACTGTGGCACATAATGCATTCATCAGCATGCTTGCCAATGACGGAACCGATTTCCTCGGCTATGTTTGAAAAGACCACCTTTCCTTTTTTATCAATCAACCGTATATGTTCAATGTTTTCACTTTCGGCAATTCTCCCGATCATGTGATACAGAGCGGTCTTATCGTTCTTCATCATGGCATCATACGTGCTCTGATTGATAACGTCGGCGACTTCTTCCGCATTTGAAACAGCAAAATCTATCATTACTTTTCTGAAGTTTTTAAGATTGATATTATCCAGCACTCCCATGAAAACAAGCAGGATCAGCGATGTGGCAAAGGTAAGCTTTGCAATAAGCGATATGCGAATTTTCATGCCTTAAATTCCTCGTAGATTCGTCGATGCCGTCACTGTTTACAAACCATATACACCTGATTCAGGCTGTACAGTCAGAAGAAAATACCCATTCCGGCCTGTTTTCCGGATATATGGAAACTGTCTGCGTATAACTTTTCTATACTTTTCGCCAGGTCCGGAATACAAAAATTTTGCATCATCTGAGACTACGACATCTAACATACTGAATTTATATCTTTTATATATTGCACTCAATATAAATTACTATTTGGCATGGTTGGTGCTTTTGATAAACCAGGCAACGAGAATATCTGCCCCAAAATCGGAATAAGTAAGTTTACGAAATTATTTCTTACAAAAACCAAAGAAATAAATTTCTAACTTACTAAAGGAGAAAGACATGAAAACTTTAGCAACCCTGATAGGAACAATGGCTCCCGTTACTGCATTTGCAGCTGCAAACGTCCCGGCAGGAGATGATGGAATTTTTGTCTGGATCTTCCTCGGCTTCTTCGCGCTGATAGTAGTCGGACAGTTGATCCCGGCCGTCATGCTGATAATGGGACTGGTAAAGGGAATCGCATCCAAGTCCAAAGCAAAGATTGAAGAACAGTAATAGAGCCTCGTGAACGCGGGCTTATTGAAAAGTTCGCACCCAGGGCGCTGTAATAAATGAGAGGATTGGTCATGTGGGTGCCGGATGAAAAATTTTTTATCAGAGCTCATATTGTTGGTTCAATCGCCACGATTGCATGTGCTGTGAGTATTTTTTTAATCGGCCTTGTTCCCTCATTTATTCCGGGCATGTACAGATTACTGGTTGATGGCCGGATCAGCATTGTTATACCCTATCTGCTGTTTATAGCTCTTGGGGAATCTGTTTTTTCGATATGGTATTTTCTTTTTAGAAAGAAAAATTAGTAAGTTGGAAGTTTTTTCTGCGCTTTTAGTACGGTAAAAATTGTTTCTGCGGTTTTTATGCAGGAATCATTGTAAGCAAACTTGTCCCGTTTTTTTTGGGGTGGCAGAAATTACTTCGTTAACGCACTTATCCTGTTTATCACAGGGCTAACTACGTATATAGTGTACCTGTTTTCAAGTAAACTGTAGGAGGAAATGAGTGGAAAACGGTACGGTCGACCCGGCGGCTTACGCGAATGTACTGAAAATGACGAGAAGGCGCCGAAAATATTTTTTCGGCATAGTGCTTATATATATTCCTGCCTTATTGATTGCCCATATGATCTCACCCACCAACAGAGTCATGGGAACAGTATTCGGCATCTGGGTTGTTTTTTTGATTTTTTTCACTGTTCTGGTCGCACTAAGCAAATGTCCACGATGTGGCAACTACTTTCATATGCACGGATTGACTCTTCTTGTCCTGCGCAAATGCCTCCATTGTCAACTTCATATATCCACCGATAAAATCTCATAGTCGTAGAAGAACCTGCTTTTCATTCAATAACCAATCAACGATCTCGTGTCTCGCGTGTTGGCCCCCCTTTCAGAAAATCATCAGATGCAGTACTCCGCGGATAACTATCCCGGCCGCCGCTCCGGCTATGGCCGGTCTGGCAATCGAGGCGGTGCGCGTACCGGCCGAGATCAATACCGCAACGCCGACCAGGTCACATGGATTGGTGAGAAAGCCGGCCATGCGGTTGAGCTCCGGAACGGTTATGGAGCCTTCCTTCAGCAGATTGAGAGTAACGCCCATCATGGCGGTGCCGCCGGCCAGGTACTTGGTGGCCAACGGCAGCACAGCCACGGCCGGGAAACCGATCATTGCAAACAGCGGTGTCAATGCTGCTTCAACCAAGGCTATGGCGCCGGTGGTCTTGAGGATATTCACCAGAAAAATTGCGAGAATAAGCATGGGAATGGCGCCCAGGATAACCTGAACCGCCTCCTGGCCACCGACAATCATCAGGTTGAGGGCCGTACTTTTGCGGCCGCTGTTCGGAGCGGCGATGAACGGTTCGGAAAGATGGTCTTCATCACCCGCCGAGCGGGCAAACAGGTAATAGGTCAGGGCGGCGGCAGCCAGTCCGCCGGCAAGCGAGGTCAGCAGGATAACGCCAAGATTCAGCCCCACCGCCACCATGGGGAAGACCACGTTGGCCTGGGACATCGTAAAAACCATGGCCAGGGTCGCGGCGATCCTCCTGCGGGAAGTTCCGTCCTTCTCCATGATCGCCAGGGTGGCGAGCGGCGCGGCGAAACTGACAAACAGCAGCTGCAAGATGGCGAATGCCCCGGCACCGGGAATACCGAAAATCCGCAGCACCGGCTGTACCAGTCGGGCTACCAGCGCCATAAGACCACGAGCCTCGACCACTTTCATCAGCGCCATCATGACCACAAGCACCGGCAGCAGCACATACAGCGCCAGCTCAAGAGCGGTTCTTCCGGATAACAGTACTATTTTTATGAATTCTTCCAAAAACTCACCCTTCTCAGACAATTATGACGGTTGAATTATGAATTATGAGCTCTCACCCTTCACCTTAAACCCACTCATCAATCGCGGTGATCATCTTGCTGCAGATTTCATTCAGCCTGTCGGGCGCAGTGATTTTATGGCCGAAGATATCACGTACATAAAATACGTCGGCCACCTGATCGACCTTGGTGGATATCTTGGACACACCGATATACAGCCCCAAATCGGCAAGTGTGCTGGTTATCAGATACAGCAGCCCGACCTTGTCATGAGTCAGGATATCGATGACGGTATACTCTTCGGAAACTTCATTATCGATATCTACCCTGGTCGGAAAGCGGGGTGCCGGACGTGCCGTCAACAAGGTCGGGCGCTTGCGCCTGGCAACCAGCGTTGACACCCGTACCTCACCATGAATGACCTGGCGCATATCCTGTTCGATCTTGTCCCAGCGCGCCGCATCGGTTACCAGGTTTCCCTGCGGTGAATTGACCTGCAGAATGTCCAGCACCTTGCCATTCTTGCTGGTATTGATCTGGGCCCCCAGGATATTGATGCCGTTCGCAGCCATGACTCCGGTAATCCGGGAAAACAGTCCGGGCATGTCGTGAGCGCAGATCGTGAATTCGGAATATCCCCCCTCCTCCTGATGTTTAAGTTTCAGCAGGATATCTGACCGTTCCAGACCGAGCAACAGGCGAACCTGGTCCGCAATCAGCGATGCCGGATTGGAAAGGAGCAGTCGCACCGGCATGGCCTTCAGCTCGCTGCGTATCTCCGCAACGGGGAACTCGTCATCCAGAATCTCGGTTATCTTTTTGATCATCGAGATGACCCGCTCACTGCTGGCCTCCAGCTCGAATCCGCCCCGATCAAGAATGCTGAAGGCCTTTTCATATAATTCCTGAAACAGGGAGGCCTTCCAGGTTGTCCAGACATCCGATCCGACCGCACGGACGTCCGCGACCGTAAGCAGGTAGAGCATCTTGAGATTTTCGCTGGTTTCCATCTGGCGGGCAAACTGGACGATCATCTTTTCATCATTCAGATCGCGTCGCTGTGATATATGGGCAAACTGCAGGTGCTGCCTGACCAGAAACTCCAGCCGTTCGCTGTCCTCACGCGAAAGCCCCATCCGGCGGGCAATCGTCGGAATCATGCCGGCTCCCTTATCGGCATGCCCCCCTCCGGAACCCTTGCCGATGTCATGAAAGAGAACCGCCAGAATCAGCAGTTCCGGCTTGCCGATCTCGGAAGCAACCCCGCAGGGGAGCGGCATTATATCCTTAAGCTCGCCACTCAGCATCTTTTCGGTCTGTTCAACGGCAAAAAGGGTATGAATATCAACCGTGTAGATATGGTACATGTCATGCTGAACCTTGCAGTAAATATGCTCCAGCTCGGGGATATATCGATTCAGAAACTCCAGATGATGCATCAGGCGCAGCGTATCGGCGACACCTTTGGTTGAACGCAGGATATTCAGGAACGACTGGTTGACATCGCGGCTGCGACGAAACTTGTCGTTGATCAGGGCAAGATTTTTCCTGATAATCCCCTTGACCCGGACATTGAGATCGACTCCGTGCTTCTGGGCCAACTCGAATATTTTCATCATGACGCCCGGATTTTTCTCGACAATCGATTCATCCGGGATGATCAATTCTCCCTTGAGCACGAAACAGCCGTCACCGACCGGTCTCCTGACAAAATAGCCCAATATCTTCAGAGCCCCCTCATCGCGCCAGATACAGCGCGAAACCATGCTTGAGGTAAAATGCTCCACCTTGTTGGCGTGCCGGTAGTAATCCCTCATGAAATCTTCGACCGCCAGCACCCGACCGTTGTCACGATAGCCGAGGAAACCGGCCAGATGTACCTGGGCATCGAAGGTCAGCTGGTCGTTTTTGCGACCGTTGAAATAGTGCAGCTCGTTTCTGATGCGCCAGAGATAATCGAGCGCCGCGTAATAGGTATCAAGCTCTTCCTCGATCGCGATCCCCTTGATGATCAGTTCACGCAGATCGGTAAACTTGTATTTGACCCGCGCCACCCAGATGGCAGTCTGCAGATCCCGAAGCCCCCCCTCCCCTTCCTTCAGGTTCGGCTCCAGCAGATAGACCGTAGAGCCATACTTTTCGCGGCGGCTCTTCATATCGGCCATCTTTTCCTTTATGAAAGAATCACTCGATTTCGGCAGGATCTGGCTGAATATAACCTTGGTGAGATTCGCGAACAACAGACGGCTGCCGGAAAGAAACCGGGCATCCATCAGCGCCGTCTTGACGGTGCCGTCGGCCGCCGCCATTTCGACACAGTCGGCAACCTTGCGCACCGAATAGCCGACATCCAGCCGCATATCCCACAGGAAATAGAGCAGTTTCTGGGCGATATCCTCAACCGTCGCAGACGGCAGGACGCCGTCATGAAGAAACATGATGTCGATGTCTGAAAATGGATTCAGCTCCCCGCGGCCATAACCACCGACCGCCACGAGCGTGATATGCTCCAGCATGGCTTCCCCCCCGCCCAGGTCGTAGACGATGGAAAGAAACAGCTTGTTGTTCAATTCGTCCATCATGTCGCAGAGCAGATGGGTGATTTCGGTGCCGCTGGCTCCGTTGTTGTGCAACTGTTTAATCTCTTCACGATACTTGGCCAGAAAATTTTTACAGCCGGAAAGATAGAGCGGTCTCTTCTCGTCAAAACCGGCCATACCGGCATCGCCAACGGCATCGAATGTATCGGGGAAATAGGGATCAATAAAAAATTGCATTCGTATGTTCCTTGTGAAGGGGGATGGGGAACGGAAGGCGACAGCGGCAACCGGCCGGATTGCGAATTATACGACAGACACTCGGATGAGTCAAAAGCAATAGCGCTATCCGAAACAACTTTATCCGTCATCATCCGTTATGTTACAGTTGCCCGCTTCGGATTACCCTCCAAGGAATATCATTGTGATCAAAGCAACAGAACATCCCCAACCAACTTCATCTTTTCACTATGGCTGGGTCATCGTCGCGGTCGGATTCCTGATCATCTTCGCCTGCATAGGCCTGGCCCGCTACGCCTACACCATGCTGCTTCCCTCCATGCAGGCGGGGCTCGGGCTCCCCTATGACCGGATGGGGTTCATCGGCACCGGCAACTTCTGCGGCTATCTGCTGTCGGTCGTGCTGGCGCCCCGCCTGATCAGGCGCTTCAGGCCGCGTGCCGTCATCACCGGAGGCTTGATACTGATCACCCTGTCGCTGTTCGGCGTCAGCGCCAGCCACGGATTTTTCATCCCGCTGGCCCTCTACTTCCTGGTCGGTATGGGAACCGGCTTCGCCAACATCCCCACCATGGCCCTGATCAGCTACTGGTTCCATAGCGACCAGCGCGGCAAGGCCGCCGGGCTGATGATCGGCGGCAACGGCGCGGCCATCGTGCTGGCCGGCGTACTGGTGCCGTTCCTCAATCGCAGTTTCGGGGCTGACGGCTGGCGGGCCGGCTGGCTGCTGCTGGCAATCATCGCGCTGGTTGTGACGGTACTTGCGACATGGCTGGTGCGCAATCACCCGGCGGATATGGGGCTGGAACCGCTCGGCAGGGCAACGCCGCCATCCCCCGACCAGTTGATACCACGGGAACACAGGGGTGACGGCGCGCTGCTGGTACGGCTGGGGCTGCTCTACCTGGCCTTCGGCGCCACCTTCATGGTCTTCGGCACTTTTATCGTCACCACCATGGTGCGGGAATACGGCTTCAGCGAAGCAAAAGCAGGGATGTACTGGTCATGGGCCGGTTTCTTCAGCCTTTTCTCCGGAGTCACCTTCGGAATGCTCTCCGACCGTATCGGCCGCAGACACGGGCTGGCGCTGGTCTTTGCCGTGCAAAGCATCGCTTACCTGCTGGCCGGGCTCAAGCCGGGAAGCATCGTGCTGATGCTCTCTATCGCTCTCTACGGTGCGGCGGTTTTTGCCATACCAGCCATCATGGCCGCCGCCGTGGGGGACTATCTGGGGCTGTCGCGCGCCGCCGCGGCGTTTTCAACGATCACCATCTTCTTCGCCGCCGGCCAGACCGTCGGCCCGGCTCTGGCCGGTATCATCGGCAAAACCACCGGCAGCTTCACCGACGCCTACCTGCTGGCGGCCCTGATCACCGCCGCCGCCATGATCTTTGCCCTCTTCCTCCCCCGACCGGGCCACGACTAATATAAACTTATGCATGACAAGCATGCCGCCGCACCGGGCAAAACCAACTAACGAATAAAACTCGGCGAGAGTATATATGACCGTTCAGAACAGTAACGACCCTCTGCAGGGGGTGACCTTGAAAATGATTCTTTCCGAACTGGTGGAACAGTATGGCTGGGAGGAGATGGGGAGGACCATCAATATCCGCTGTTTTACCCATGACCCAAGCATTCCGTCCAGTCTGAAATTTTTGCGCCGGACACCATGGGCCAGGGACAAGGTCGAGGAGATGTATCTGCGATGGAAACTGGAGAGCCCGGATTAACCGGCTCCTTAGCGGGCCGCGGGCTGAAAAGTCAAACGCCCCGAATCCGAAAAGATACGGGGCGCTGTAATAAAGACAAAGTGGCCGATAATCGTCTATAAAGCGGCGTATTACGTCCCCAACTGAGCCTTCCAAACCGACTTGCCCGCATTGTCTCTCTCTTCAAATATCCTGAAGGAGGTTGTCGTTTCCGCAGGCGGAGAAGTCTTTCCTTTCTTGTTTTTATACTTGAGGGTGAACTTTACCTTGACTGGCCATGCTCCGTTTATATTCTGCTTCC
>Ga0134124_10001316_pt1 | contig 19911 bp, 12 predicted proteins | sample KB304_FD_96880 | JGI IMG/M metagenome (GOLD analysis project Ga0134124, IMG submission 96880) | Terrestrial soil microbial communities without Nitrogen fertilizer from Kellogg Biological Station, Michigan, USA - KB3-0-4 | ecosystem: Environmental > Terrestrial > Soil > Unclassified ... | reverse complement strand
TTGATGCCGAGCGAGCGGAGCAGGATGACATCGAGGGCAAACGACTCCTTCAGCGCTTCATCGGCCATGGCGTGCCCGCCGTACTTGATGACGATGGTCTTGCCGGAGAATCTCCTGATGTACGGGAGTGCCTCCATCAGCGTGTTCGCCTTGTCGATATACTGCTGCATGAATTACCTCAAATACTGAAATCTGATAGGAAAGTACATGACTATAGCAAAAAAATGCAAATAATCAATGCTGGAGAGGGGTTTAGGGAGGATTTAATGCAAATTTAATCATAAAAAAGGGGCTGACAGTGTCAGCCCCTCCCTTGTAAACTCTCCATCATGACGTGGACTCGAAGGACCTCCGGGCGAGTTCCTATCAGGTGGGGGACTAGAAGCCGCTTCAGGCAATTCCCGCATAATGGGGCAGCACACCACGGCTGAAAAAGACCCCCTGGTTATAAAGTATTCCGCCAGGGTTTTGCAGTCACACGATCATGACAGAGAGCACATCTTCTTTAGATTGATGCTAGCAATACCGGCCGCATAAATCAAGGTATAATTCGGTCCCGGGCTCCCGGTATGAAGGCGTTTGAGAACTGTTTACACCAAGATATTTTCAATCTCGGCCCAGATTTTGTCAAGGCCTTCTTTCGAGAGGACGGAAAAAGGATTCAGGGCGGTTTTTTCGACTCCCAGCTCTTTCGCGATCAGGTTCAGCTGACGCTCGCGTTCGTTCTTGGAGACCTTGTCGCACTTGGTCACTACCAGGATCGGGGGGATACTGAAAGTTCTCAGCCAGGTCAGCAGCTGCAGGTCCTCTTCCTTCGGGATCCTTCGGATATCGGTGATGAGGACGACAGCGCGGAGATTCGTACGTATCGAAAGGTATTTCTCGATCATCGGCCCCCACTGCTTTTTCACTTCGAGCGGAACCCTGGCGAAGCCGTATCCGGGAAGATCGACAAGCGTGAAAGTGCCGTTTACATCGAAGAAGTTTATCAGCTGGGTGCGACCGGGAGTGGAACTGGTTCTGACCAGATTCTTGCGGTTCACCAGGGCATTGATCAGGGAGGATTTCCCGACGTTGGATCTTCCGGCAAAGGCGATTTCGGGGAGATCCCCTTCCGGGTACTGCTGGGGTTTGGTGGCGCTTGTTATGAACAGGGCTGATTTGACATGCATATCGATTTCTCCGGGAGGCATTATATGCCCCTTTCGCCCGCGAAGCAAACAGCAACTTTTCTCTTGACAGCCGCTTGCCGCATCTGCCATATAGCAGACATGTCAATTAACAGTTTCTACAACTTTACAAACTTCAACTTTTGGTGCGGCTTTTATTTTGAGCCGTCTGCCCGTAAGTCCGGTTTGTACTGAGAGAAACATTGACCAGAAAACAAAACCGAAAGCCGAGGGTGGACAGAACTACACCCCCGGCTTTTTTGTTAGCACACTGACAGGGCCGGGGGAGTAACTCCTCCGGCCCTTTTTAGTGCTTTCTAAAACCCGGGAGGATGGAAAAGATGATTATTGTCATGAAATCAGGCGCAGGCAAAAGAGAGAAGGATGAAGTGCTGAAGCGGATACGCGAACTCGGCTACACCCCTCATGTCATTCACGGCACTACCCGTGATGTCATCGGGGCAATAGGAGACGAGCGGGGGAAACTGGCTCTTCAGGAAATCGAATCAATGAAAGGAGTGGAGAGCGTCGTGCCAATTCTGCAGCCATACAAGCTGGCATCCAAAGAGGTGATGAAAGATTCCAGCCTCGTGAAAATCAGTGACAACGTCACGATCGGCGGCACAAAGATAATCGTCATGGCCGGGCCTTGCTCCGTAGAGAGTGAAAAGCAGATCATTGAGAGCGCTGAAGCAGTAAAAAGAGCCGGCGGGGATATTCTTCGCGGCGGGGCATTCAAGCCCAGGACATCTCCCTACTCCTTTCAGGGACTTGAAGAGGAAGGGCTCAAGCTTCTTGCCAAGGCTCGCGAATTGACCGGACTTCCGATCGTGACCGAAGTCATCAACCCTGAAACGGCAGAGCTGGTAGCCGAATATGCCGACATCCTTCAGATTGGAGCGCGGAATGCACAGAACTTCGCTCTTCTGAAAAAGGTCGGTCAGATCAGGAAACCGGTTCTCCTGAAAAGAGGGATGGCAATGACCATTCAGGAACTGCTGATGAGCGCCGAGTACATCCTGTCGGAAGGGAATCAGTCTGTGATCCTCTGCGAGCGGGGGATCCGGACCTTTGAGACGGCAACGAGAAACACCCTGGATCTTTCGGCGATCCCCGTACTGCGGGGCAAGACCCATCTGCCGATTGTGATCGACCCTTCTCACGGCACCGGCAATCATCATTATGTCCCATCCATGTCGCTTGCTGCCGTGGCTGCAGGGGCTGACGGGCTCATCATCGAAGTCCATCCCGATCCGGAACATGCTTCGAGCGACGGAGCTCAATCCTTGAAGCCGGCCAAATTCGCCCTGTTGATGGAGAAGATGCGCAAGGTTGCAGAGGCGGTAGACAGAACAATATAAAAAATGAATCAATGAAATGATCCGAAAGGAGGGAATATGAAACAATTTTCCACTATCTTCGCTATCCTTCTAGCAATGGTGCTGGCGACCCCGCTCTGGGGAGGGGAAGCTGCAGGTGAAGGAGATAAAGCAGAAGCTACGAGAGGGTTCGAGCGGATTCTGGATCTCTGGAGGGAAGGGAATTACGGCGAACTTTATGATCGTACTCTTGTCAGCGGGAAGGATACCAAGCAGTCGTTTACGAGGAAGATGTCGGCTGCCCGGCTCAAGCCCTCCTGCTGCTGGGAGAAGATGCAGGATGTCTCGGTCATGGCAAAGTCTCCGACATCTGTCGTAATCAGGGCAAAAATAGGTCTGGATGCACCGGGTGAGATGGAGTACAAGACAAAGTCGTTCAAATTGATCAAGGAGTTTGGGGAGTGGCGTATTTCGAGGTCAGACATCCTTTCACTGGCAGAGGGTAAAAGCTCGAAAAAATCAAGAAAACATAAAGTGAAATATTAACAGGGAGCTCTTAACGGGTCGGGATAGTGAACAGGACTCTGCTGCCGGCCGGAACGTTCGACTCTATCCAGACCCGTCCTCTGTGGGCTTCTATAATGTCCTTCACCAGGGCAAGTCCAAGCCCGGTTCCCCCGGCCATTCTTCTGTCAGAGTTGTCAACCCGGTAAAACCTTTCAAAAACCTTTTCCCGCATCTCCAGGGGGATTCCGATCCCTTCATCCTTTACGGAAAAAATGATCTCCCCGTCTCCCGCCTTTGCACCAAGGATAACGAGAGAGCCGGGCGGCGAGTATTTGCAGGCGTTTGAAAGCAGATTAAGCATTACCTGGTGCAGTTTTTCCCGGTCTCCGATTATCTGGGGCAGACCGGGCTGGCACTCTACGATTATACGCTGCATCTCCTTATTGAATGAGAAGAGTTTGGCACTCTGATTCAGGATGTCTTCGACGGACAGGGCGCTTTCAGTAATGGCAACTGTTTCATCCTTGAGTCTCTGCATATCGAGGAAATTCCCGATCAGTTCATTCAGACGCTCCGTTTCTTTATGAACGGTCTCAAGGATCTCATGCCTTTTGTCGGCTTCCACCTCGTTGTCAAGGAGGAATTCGGTAAAACCGAGCATTGCGGTAAGAGGAGTCCTCATCTCATGGCTTACCGCTGATATCATCTCGTCCTTGATCCGCTCCATCTCCTTGATTTCGGTGATGTCGACTGCAATCTGGAGTCTTACCAGCCGTCCGTCAGTCCACTCGATCGCCCGGTCGGTCCACTGGTACCATCGACCGTTTTTGCTGTTCTTATGTTCGGTCGTTATTGCAGGCTGAGGAATGCCGTCTTTTACCAGATAAGGATTGGTACAGAATTCACACTGCTTGCTATGCCCGCTTTTCAGGACATCGTAGCAGGCTCTTCCTTCCCAGCCGTTTCCGAACACGGCCGATGCAAAGCGGTTCATGTAGAGAACCTCGTGCGAAGTCATGTCCGCAACATAAATAACCGCGTTCATGGCATCGAAGATGGTTCTGAACTGGCTGAACTGTCTTTTGAGCGCAATTTCGGCCTCGCGCCGTTTTTTCCTTTCCTCGGTCTCCCGGAGCTCTCTCTCGATTGCCGGACCCAGTCTTGAGAGATTCTGTTTCATGACATAATCGTGAGCCCCGGCTTTCATGGCGGCAACAGCCTGATCTTCGCCGATCTTTCCGGAGATGACGATGAACGGGAGGTCCAGTCCGCTTCTCTGCAAAATATCCAGTGCTGCCATCGCACTGAATCCCGGCATGTTGTAATCCGAAGTAATGACATCCCAATCACGCTCTACCAGAGCACTGCTCATTGCTTGAGGTGTGCAGACGGAGAGATACTCCGGCTCGAAACCGCTTTTGCGCAGCTCATGCAGCAGCAGGAAGAGATCGTCTTCCGAATCTTCTACGACAAGAATTTTCAGGGGAGTAGACATTAATGACAGCCTTATGGGGAAGCTATTTCTGCTTATACTATCAATAATTCATCACTTCAACAAGCAGAAGCGGATTAAAATGGATATGCGGCTTGACGCAGGGGAGAACTTTCCGCTAACCTGCCGGATATGAACCTTCAACCCTCCAAACCGAATAAACCCGAGCTGCTTGCTCCGGCAGGCTCTCTTGAAGCTTTTTTCGCTGCAATGGAAAAAGGTGCGGATGCCGTCTATGCCGGATTGAAGGATTTTTCCGCAAGGGCCAAGGCGAAAAACTTCACCATTTCCCAGATGGAGAAGATGACCGGATATGCTCACTCGCACGGCAGAAAACTCTATGTGACCCTGAACACGCTGGTGAAAGAGTCCGAACTGCCAGCACTTATCGATACCCTTTCCAGCCTTGAAGCCATTCAGGTCGATGCCGTCATTGTCCAGGATATGGCGGTCGCGCGACTTAGCCGGCGGTTCTTTCCCGGGCTAAAGCTTCATGCGTCCACCCAGATGACCGTTCATAACACCCCCGGTGTCCTGCAGCTTGCAGAACTGGGCTTCGAGCGGGTCGTTCTGGCGCGGGAGCTCCATCTTGACGAGATCAGCCGCATTGTCTCGAAGAGTCCTATCGGCATTGAGTGTTTCATCCATGGCGCCCTCTGTTTTTCCCTTTCAGGACAGTGTTTCTTCTCCTCTTTTCTCGGCGGACACAGCGGCAATCGCGGACGATGCGCCCAACCCTGCCGAAGGCAGTACAAGTACAAGGGCAAGGACGGGTACTACTTTTCCACCAACGATTTCTCGAGTATAGATCTTATCCCCCGGATGGCGGCGGCAGGAGTCGAATCCCTGAAGATTGAGGGGAGGATGAAGTCCGCAGAGTATGTAGCCTCTATCGTAGGGGCCTACCGCAAGGTTCTGGACGCCTCGCCTGAAAGCCTGACAGCGGCACTGGCGGAAGCCAGGGAACTGATCAAGCTCTCATTCGGGAGAGTCCCGACCAAGGGATTCCTGGTTTCTCATGCTCCTGCGGACATCGCCACGCCAGCCCTGAGAGGCGCTACCGGGAGATTCCTGGGCGAAATCAGGGCAGTCAAGGGGGGGAGAATATTTTTCGAAACGCGGGACCGGCTCCATATCGGTGACCGGATCCGTATCCAGCCCAAAAGCGATATGGCCGGCAGAGGGTTTACGGTAAGGGAGATATTTCTCGATAACCGGCAGGTAAAGTCTGCTCCGGAGCGCACCAGGATAGCGGTGAGCTCTCCGTTCGAGGCTACTGCAGGCGATGCCGTATTCAAGGTATCCTCCGAGACCGCCTTTACGATGAGCGAGAACGCCTGCACCAAAAGACTCGATTCAGTGAAAAGCGGCAGAATAGAGTGCGATCTCGTGATTTCACTCCAGGGGGGGCAACTGGTTGTCTCGGCCGAAGCCGGCGGGGTGGCCGAGACATTATCGTTCCCGCTCCCCGGGCTGGAACTTTCCAGAACCAGCGACATGGCAGAGGTATTTAAGGGGCAGTTCTCTAAAACGGGCGATGCCGGGTTTGTCCTGAAGAGCTTCACTGCGGACGGGTTCCCTTCAGTAATGATCCCTCCGGCCAGACTGAAAGAGATCCGCAAGGAGTTTTATCGGGAGCTTGAAGAAAGGATCATGCCCAAGATCAGGAAGGAGAGAGAGTCCAGAAGGAAGAGCGCACTTGCTTCATTAGCCACGAAAAGAACGACCGGTTTCTCACGCCGGCCCGAGCTGATCATACGGACAGAGAAAGCGAACGACATTCATCTCCTCCATCGTGACGGGGTTGATGCGGTGGCACTGCCGCTTTCCAGGGCGAATATCCACCAGCTCCCGCAAACCTGCCGGCGTCTCAAGGGGAGGGAGAACCGGATCATCTGGCGCATCCCCTTCATTATTTTTGACGATGATCTCCAGTGGTATGCCGAATGCCTGTCATGGCTCGTCAGCGCGGGGTTTTCACGCTTCGAGGCGGCAAACATCTCTCACTTCAGGATGCTGCAGAATGTAATGAAGAAGAGTGGCAGGCAGATCGAGATTTCAACGGACTACCGGCTCTTCTCACTCAACAGCCAGGCACTTCTGGAATGGCATGATTCAGGGGTCAGCAGTTCTGTCCTCTATATCGAAGATGATGCGGAAAATATGGCATCCCTCCTTTCGTCGGATATCCCGTTGCAGTGCCGGATACTCCTGTTCAGCGATGTTCCTGCGATCACATCGAAGATCACCATCAAAGGGGTGAAAAACGATGCTCCGCTTTTGTCTGACAGGGGGGAGGGATATCGTGTGACAACCAGGGATGGCTTGACCCAGATCACCCCTACCAGAAAATTTTCCATAACACAGTACAGGGACAGGTTGCAGTCGATGGGGTGCAGCTCATTCATTCTTGACCTTTCGTGTCTGGATAAAAACGAACAGGAGAGGGTTTTTGCCGCTTATGCGGGGAACAGGGAGCTTCCGGAGAGCTCACCGTTCAATTTTATTCAGGGCCTGGTGTAATTTTTTTCCAGGCACCCCTTGATTTTTCCGGTCATGCTGTTTATATTGCAGAACAGTTAGCACTCAGAAGCTTTGAGTGCTAATTTTGTCTTGCTAACCAATTCAATTCACTCAAGGAAAGGAGAAGAAAAGTATGAAACTCAGACCGTTGCAGGACCGTATCATCGTTAAGAGGCTCGAAGAGGAGACAATGACCGCAGGTGGGATCTTTATCCCTGAAACCGCCAAGGAGAAGCCCCAGAAGGGTGAAGTGATAGCAGTAGGAAAAGGCAAGAAGACCGAAGACGGCAAGGTTCTTCCTGTCGACGTCAAGAAGGGTGACAAGGTTCTCTTCGGCAAGTATGCCGGCACAGAGATCAAGATTGACGGGGAAGAGTATCTCATTATGAGAGAAGACGACATCCTCGGCATCATGGAGTAACAACTAAGGCCCGAGGAACGAGGGGCGAGGCTTTAAATTCCTCGATCCCCGATCCTTTATCCTCGTTCCTCATGAAACTTGTGCAGTGCCAACATAACTAATTGATACAACTCAAATAAATATAACGGAGGAAATACAGATGGCAGCAAAACTTATCAAATTCGACCAGGAAGGGCGTAACGCCATCCTGAAAGGTGTGAACACCCTTGCCGACGCAGTGAAGGTAACTCTCGGTCCCAAAGGCCGCAACGTCATCATCGACAAGTCGTTCGGTTCGCCGCTCATCACCAAGGACGGCGTTACCGTCGCCAAAGAGATCGAGCTCGACGACAAGTTCGAGAACATGGGCGCACAGCTCGTCAAGGAAGTTGCTTCCAAGACTTCCGATGTTGCCGGTGACGGAACGACCACCGCAACAGTTCTTGCCCAGGCTATCTACCGTCAGGGCTCCAAGCTTGTTGCCGCAGGGCACAACCCGATGGAGATCAAGCGCGGCATCGACAAGGCTGTTGAGTGTCTCGTTGAAGAGCTGAAAGCCATCTCCAAGCCGATCAAGGATCACAAGGAGATCGCCCAGGTAGGCACCATCTCCGCCAACAACGACCGGACCATCGGCGACATCATTGCCCAGGCAATGGAAAAAGTCGGCAAAGAAGGTGTCATCACCGTTGAAGAGGCAAAAGCGATGGAGACTACTCTCGATACCGTCGAGGGGATGCAGTTCGACCGCGGCTACCTTTCACCCTACTTCGTGACCGATCCGGAGCGTATGGAGTGCTCGCTCGAAAATGCGAACATCCTGATCCACGACAAGAAGATCTCCAACATGAAGGACCTTCTCCCGGTACTTGAGCAGACCGCAAAATCCGGTCGTCCGCTCCTCATCATTGCCGAGGACATCGAAGGCGAAGCACTTGCCACTCTCGTCGTGAACAAGCTGCGCGGCGTACTCAACATCTGCGCCGTCAAGGCTCCGGGCTTCGGCGATCGCCGCAAGGCAATGCTCGAAGATATTGCCGTCCTCACCGGCGGAACCGTGATCTCGGAAGAGACCGGCTTCAAACTTGAGAACACCACATTCGACATGCTCGGTCAGGCCAAGCGGGTAACGGTAGACAAGGACAACACGACCCTCATCGACGGCTCCGGCAAGGAAGCCGACATCGCCGGCCGCGTGAAGATGATCCGTGCCCAGATCGAAGAGACCAGCAGCGACTACGACCGCGAGAAGCTCCAGGAGCGTCTTGCCAAGCTCGTCGGCGGTGTTGCCGTTATCAAGGTCGGTGCAGCTACCGAAACAGAAATGAAAGAGAAGAAGGCCCGCGTTGAAGATGCGCTCCACGCTACCCGCGCTGCAGTAGACGAAGGCGTGGTACCTGGCGGCGGCGTTGCCTACATCCGCGCACTCAAGTCTCTCGACAAGCTGAAACTCGTTGCAGAGCAGCAGTTCGGTGTTAACGTCATCAGGGCGGCTATCGAATCACCTATCCGCCAGATTGCCGACAATGCCGGTATCGATGCTTCCATCGTTGTCGACAAGGTAAAACGCGGCAAGGATGCATACGGCTACAATGCAGCCGACGATCAGTATGTTGACATGATCGCCGCCGGCATCATCGACCCGACCAAGGTAACACGCTGTGCACTTCAGAATGCAGCTTCCGTTGCCGGCCTCATGCTCACCACAGAAGCACTCATCGCCGAGAAGCCGAAAGAAGAAGGCGGCGGAATGGGCGGCGGTATGCCTGGCGGGATGGGCGGCATGGGTGGAATGGGCGGCATGATGTAAGACGAAACGCGGCTTTTCCGCAATCTCTGCGTTACCCTTCAGAGTCACTTGTGCGGCGTAGCGCTGCTACGCCTCCGCGCGACTCTTCGGGTGCCTGGAGCTTATCGAAAAATCCACGTTTCAGCACCGCCTGAAATGAGAAAGGGAGCGACCGAATGGTCGCTCCCTTTTTAGTTGCGAATGTTGATGTTTTTCAAATGAAATTGCGGTACGTCGTTAACGGTCTTCAAGGGTCAGGGCAGATCAATCACTTGCAGGGGCATTGCCACGCACTTCAAATGAAACTTTGTCGTGGATTTTTCCGGAAAGATCCGTAAGGGAGAGTTCGTATCTGCCGGGACGGGGCGACCAGCGCCTTCCTTCTTCGCCCGGCGGCAGCAGTGCGTCGTTCAGTTGCCATTTCAGGTCACTGCCGGCGTTCTCCGCTTCGAAAAACACTCGCTGGTTCTCCTCGGGGATGTCCGGATCGACCACGATGATGGTCCCTCCCGGGGGGTAGGCGATCCTGGGGATCTGCCAGGCAGCGGGCTTCGCAGCAGTCGTTGCCAGTGACGACGGTTCGGTACCGGCCAGAAAAAGTTCGCTCCGGTCGGTTTCGTTGCCGGAGCTGAACACGGCTTTGGCGGTGATGACTCCGGTCGGGTGCTGTGGCGGCGTGCTTGGAGTGTCACGGTGCAGGTAGTTCATCAGCTCCAGCCAGACCGGGGCGGCTCCGGAGACACCGGAGACGTTCCACATCGGTTCGCCGCCGAAGTTTCCCACCCAGACTCCCACGGTGTAGCGGCGGGAGAAGCCGATGCACCAGTTGTCGCGCATATCCTTGCTGGTGCCGGTCTTTACGGCACTCCAGAAGCGGGTGGTCAGCGGATTATCCAAGCCGAAGGTGATGCTGCGGGAGGAGCGGTCCGCCAGTATGTCGGCAATGATGTGAGCCGACTCCAGGGTCATGACCCGCCGGGATTTCCCCACGCCGGGGGTAAGGCGCAGCTCGCTCCAGAGCCCTCCACGGGCAAGGGTGCGGTAGGCGTTGGTCAGCTCCTGCAGCGACACATCTGCCGTGCCAAGCGCCAGAGAGAAGCCGTAGAATTCCGCCGGGCGGCGCAGGTCTATACCGGTGCGTCGGAGCCGATCGGCAAAAGGTTCCGTCCCCACCAGCAGTTGGGTCCGCACCGCAGGAATGTTGAGGGAGGAGGAGAGGGCGGTGCGGACGCTGACCGGGCCACGGGATCGGTGGTCGTAGTCATGGGGGACGTACAGCCCCCGCTCCGTGGGGATATGCAGCGGCGAGTCGTCCAGCACCGAGGCAGCGGTGAGCAGCCGTCTCTCGATAGCAAGGCCGTAGAGAAACGGCTTCAAGGTTGAACCGGCCTGACGGCGGGCGGTAATGCCGTCTACCTGGCTGCTGCCGACGCTCCCCACATAGGCAAGTACATTGCCGCTGTCGTTGTCCACCACGATCACTGCACCCTCTCCGACATTCCGCCCCTGCAGGGCATGGAGCTGCTGCTGCAGGGTCACCTGCGCAAAGCGTTGCAGGCGCACGTCAATGGTGCTGGTGATTTTCCGGGAGGCGACCGGATATTCTTTTTCTCCGGAGCCTTCGGCAGCGGCCAGTCGGCGGGCAAGGTGGGGGGCAAGGGCGACGCGCGGTTGGATCTTATACGGGCGGTTGAGCGTTTCCAGGGTAAAGCGGGTAATACTTTCCTGATCGGCATGATGCGAGTTCGCCCGGCTGAGTGCCGTTGCCCGTCGTGCCACATCCGGTGGCAACGCATTGGGGGAGCGGATCAACGCCGCCAGCAGGCATGCCTCCCGGTCATCAAGCCCGGAGGGCTCCTTGTCGAACATTCCCCGCGAGGCGGCGGCGATCCCCTGCAGCTCTCCCCGGAAGGTAACCAGATTCAGGTAGGCTTCGAGAATTTCATTTTTCTTCCAGCTCTTCTCCAGCTTCCGGGCCGCACCCATCTGCTCCCACTTCTCTTCTACGCTCTTGCGTCCCCTGGGTTTGCCTTCGGCCTTCAGCATCACTGCCAGTTGCATGCTGATGGTGCTGGCGCCTCGGTTTTTCGCCCCAAACAGCCGTCCCACTGCCGCCGCACCCACAGCCTGCCAGTCGACCCCGCCGTGGCTGTAGAAATGCCGGTCCTCCGACACCAGCACCGCTTTCACCAGCGAGGGGGAGATATCCTTCAGCGCCACCCAGTCTAGCCGCCGCCCGGACTTGTCGATACGCAGCTCATGAAGCAGCTCCCCGCGCCGGTCCAGCACCAGCCCATCGGAACGGCGATGGGCGGCCTTCACCTCCTGGAAACTTGAGAGCGCAAACACCTCCGTCGCAAGCAAAATGAAAACGAGCAGCAGGATTCCTTTCAGGATCGACATCAGTCGCTCACTTTAAGTGTAGCATTGGGCGCCTCGCCGAACATCTCCGGGGCGTAGAGCGCCTCCACCCGAGTCGGTGGCATGCGGAAACTTCCCTCGTTGTTGAAGCGGACCGTGTACTCCACCACCAGTTTGCCCTTGGGGAGATAGTCGTAGTAGGCCCGGTAGGCGTCGAAGGCCCGCTCGTCGAAGACCAGTCTGCAGTTACATCGCTCTCCGCCGGTCATGATGGCCGAGTCCCGCCCCAGACCGGAGCCGAGAATGGTTACCCCGGCCGGAACCGGGTCGTTCACAGCCACCCAGGTCATATCGCTCTGGGCCTCGATTTCAAGCTGTATCCTGGCCACGTCGCCGCGGCTCCAGTGCCCCTTGTCCTTCTGCTCCAGCGGAGTGATGCTCTTCTTTATACGGTAACCGCTGGAGAGCGGCTCCTTGAGCGGGATGGCGGCCAGGCTCAGCACCGTGGCCCATGGCTTGCCGCTCCCCGAATGACGCAGCTGCAGCTTTGCCGTTCCGTCCGGCCAGGGGAAGGAGAGGGTCTTGCCTTTTTTGTCCTTGCTCCAGTCAACCGCCTGCAGCGTGCCGTCCAGCTCCCCGGCGGTGGCGCCGCTTACCGGAATTGCCTCGAACTTCTGAGAGAACTTGTCCATGGCCACTACTCCCCAGGCGTTGGCTATGGTGCTCTCCCAGTGCCCCTGCAGCTGGCGAGCCACGGCACCGCGCACCAGCCGGGGGACATCCTCCTGCCACCCCTTTTCGTCCAGAAACGTCAGCAGGGTGCGGACGGCATTGGTGTCCGTGGAGATCATCAGCCACCAGAGCCGGTCCGACTGCTCGGTGGAGAAGTTCATGACGGTCCCCTGGAAGTTGAGCCGGGAGCGGATGATCTGCTCCGCCTCTTTGAGCCGCTTCTCCCGGTCTGGGAGATCTTCCGTTCTCTTGAGTATGCTCAGCCAGTCCAGAACCGCCGAGGTAGGCCAGAGGTTCGGTTCCACAGCCACGCTGTTCAGATGCCGGGCAGTTGCATTGCCTCTTTGGGAGAGCGCCTCCACCGCTGCCAGCTTACGCAGGGTGAGGTCGGCGGTACGCAGGGGCGACTCCCGGTGAATCTTCCCTTCAATAAAAGCTACCAGACCCTTTTCCAGTCGCTTTACAATGTTGTCAGGCAACTCCCGGCCCGCTTCCTTGCTGATGGAGAGGAGGTAGGAGGTGAGCACGGGGCTGCCGTCCAACCAGGGAGAAGGGAAGTACTTCACCAGCCCGTCGTTGTCCAGATAGGAGGGAAGTACAGTGATGATGTGCTTCCAGAGGTCGTCGTCTTTCAGGCTGATGGCCCGGGAGACCTGCTGTTCCATGCACGTGTAGGGGTAGTTCTTCAGGTAAAAAGTTACGCCGCCGAGACCTTCGGTCAGTTTCGGCCGCAGGGTCACGTTGACGCCGCCGCGTCCTTTGATGGCGTCATCAGGCTGCTTCACCTGCAGATCAAAGGCCTGATCCACCTGGGTCACCGTTCCCTGGTAGACATGCACCGGTACAGCGGTAATCACCTTCTGGCTCACCTTGAGCCGGTCGAAGCCACTGCCGTTCTCCTCCCTGACGTTCGCTTCCCAGGTGGCAGTGTCGGTGCCGGTCGGTACCTCCGCTTGCCAAGAGACTTCCCGCGACTCTCCAGGCGCCAGTTTGAGAGTCACCGGCTCGAACCCCTTCTCGCCGGCCCAGGAGGGACGGGCCGTGGCAGTGACCGTCATCTCCCGGTTGGCGGCATTGCGCACCGTGAAGAGGGCGGTGAAGCGATCCCCTTGGCGCACCAGTGGCGGCAGGCCGGAGAGCACCATCAGGTCCTGGGTGGTGTGGATGGTTGTCCTGCCGGTGCCGAACAGACCGGTGCCGGCACTGGCTACGGCCACCACGGAGAAACCGGTGAGGGAGTCATTGAGCGGAATCTCCAGAGTCGCTTCTCCATTGGCGTCCAGCTTGACCCGCCCTTTCCAGACGAGGAGGGTGTCGAATAGTTCCCGAGCCGAACGCACGCCGCCACCGCCGCCGGCTGGAAGCGCTTTCAAACCGAAATGACGCCGTCCCACCACCTGGGATTGGGCCGTGGAAGTGTGAATCTCGTGCCCCCGTCGCCCCATCATGGCGTCCAGCAGTTTCCAGCTGTTGTTGGGCATCAGCTCCAGTAGCCCTTCATCCACGGCTGCTACAGCCACTTCTGCTCCTTTGGGGAGGACGCCGCCGTCCGCCCGGACCGCCTTGATCCGGATCTTCGCCTTCCCCCGAACCGGGTAACTGTCGCTGTCCGCCGTGACGCTGACCTTCAGCTCGTGGGCTTTTCTTCCCACCCGTATTTCGCTGATCCCCAAGCGGTAGGCCGGTTTGCCCGGATCGAACAGTGCCGTGGGTTTGGTCCCTCCCACCCGGCCCCTCACGCAGAGGGCGGAGACAAAGACGTTGGGAGCGTAATTCCCCTTGATCGGTACTGAGATCACCGGCTCCTTGCCGCTGATCTTTTTCACATACGCATCCATAATTCCTTCCCGCTCCACTGTCACCAGCACCGTGGCGGAGCGGAACGGAGCACGCACCTGGAACCGGGCGATGTCGCCGGGGTCGTAGGTCCGCTTTTCCGGCAGCAGGTCGATGCGGTCGCTGTCGCCCGCCTCGAACCACCATTCTCCCTTGCCGGCAACCCACACATCCCGGTTGGACGAAGAGCTGTTCCCCTTGTCATCCAGCACCGTGGCCTGCAGGATCACGTTCCCCGAGACGGGCGAACTGGCTTCGCAGATCAGCAGCCCCTTGTCATCACTGACGCCTTCGCATACCGGGCCGACGGATTTGGTCTCCGTCACATGTTCATAGGAGTAGAAGCCCCCCACCAGCCGTTTGCGGTGGGAGAAATGCTGCCGGTTGAACAGTTCCATCGAGACCTTTGCCCCTTTCACCGGGTTCCCCTTCAGGTCCACCACCACGGCCGTGAACTTGAGGGCATCGGCAGTGGAGGACCAGGTATCCGGCTTGAGCCCCACCAGCAGGCTGGAGGACCAGAGCGGCATGCGTCCGGTGACCGTCTGTATCTCGCCATTGGGGTCGCGGAATTCAAGTTCCGCCAGCAGGGTGTGGGGGGCGGTGATGGCAGGCAGCTCATCGACTTTGGTCCGTAAGCCGCCCGATTTGTCCAGTACCAGCTCCCGGCTGCGGTAGGCAGGCTGCTGCGGCTGTGTTTCGCCGTGGTGGTCGTCGCTTTCGTCGTCATAGGAGTGGTTTTGGGACTCTTCCTTCACCACCCCGGTTTCTACCTTGCCGTTGGCAAAAACATAATCCTCGTAGTCGTCAAAGTTCACCGACCGGGGTTTGACCTGCGTCCGCAGCACGACCTTCGCCCCGCCGGCGCCACCACCCGAGAGGTGGGAGACGAAGAGGTCCAGGTCCACGGCGGACGCATTCACTGCCGGCTCCTTCGGCGGCTCCACCACCCCTTTCATGAGCGGCACGCGGAATTCTTCCACCCGGAAGAAGCCGGACTGCCAACCGTCCACGTTGTAAAACTCCTCATCACCCTCTTCATGAGTGCCGATGGCTCTTTTCTGCGGCTTTCCGGAGGCTTTCTTTGCAAGGTAGACGTCGTAGTACCCCAGCTCTGCCCCTTTCGGCACGGTCATCTTCGTCTCGGCGCTGTTGTCCGCCTTCCAGGTGAGAGGGAATTCGTAATGCTGGCCGCTGCCGCGATGCATGATCACCACAGCCTGCGGCAGCTCTGTCACCTTGCGCAGCTCGAACCCCTTCATGGCGTGGTTGCGCATGAAGTGTTTCATGTGCACCGTTTCCCCGGCCCGCATCAGGGTCCGGTCGAACACCGTATGGGCCATGGCCTGTTCCTTGAAGTCAGCATACGGGAGATTGAAACGCCAGCTCTCGATCCCCTTGTCCCAACTGGAATGAACGAAGGTCAGGTCATCCTTTTTCCGGGCAAAGACAAACAGCCCGCCGTCGATCCCCTGCAACATCGGTTCGTTGTTGTCCGAGGAGTAGTCCTCGCTCTTTTCGCTTCTCGGCTCTTTGTCGCGGCAGTAGGGAAGTTTTTCCGGCAGCTTCTTCTTCACCCGTGCTATGCCGTCACTGTCGGTCTTCCCCTGCCAGTGCAGGGTCCCTTTGCAGTCGCGGATATTTACCTCCGCACCTGCTACCGGCGCCCCCTTGTCCAGGCTGGTCACCCAGACCAGCGACGACTCCCGCCCCCACTTCAGGTGAGCCGACATGTTGGTCACCAGTGCCGCGGACGACACATACATGGGCCGGGCTTTTTCCAGCAGCGCCGCTCCCAGGAGCGGGCTCTCCAGTTCCACGATGTGCAGGCCGGGCTTTTTCAGCGGGATGCCCACTACTTCGAAGGCCTTTTCCCCGTTGGGCTTGGGAATGACGATATCCTCACCGCCTGCGCCCTGCAGCAGCGGCCTGCTGCGTTGTGCGGTCCGGACTTTGCGGAGCCACTCGATGATGTTAGCCTCCCGGTCCAGAGGCAGGAGCCGCTGTTTCCCCTTGACGGTGTCAATCTTCTCTTCTTTTTTCCCGGGAGTTCCGGAGAGTATGGCGGTGAGCTTTTGCCCCAGCCCGCGGGCTTTATCCACCAGGGTGTCCTTTTTCTCGACCAACTGAGCAGCCATGGTCGGTTTCGGATTGTCCGGATCGAGCTGCCGCGCCTTCAGCAGCGGTTCCACGTTTCGCAGGGTAACCGGCAGGGCTGCATCGCTGTTCAGCTCGATGATGCCGAAGGGGGCGGCGAATTTGGCAATGGGGGGAAGCGTATCAATAGCCACCTGGAGGGGAAACTTGTCACGGTTGGCAAGGCTACGCCCCGCATCGTCCGTGAGCCCTTTGGGAAGCTCGACGGTCAGGGTTTTTTTCTCAGGGAAGGGGCCATTGAACTTTACGTTGTGAACCGTGCCCACGGTGACTTTTGTTTCGCCCCCCTCGTCGTCTTCACGGGTCAGTTTCGGCCTGTAGACTTTTTTGCCGGATTTCAGGACGATTTTTTTCGCCAGCTCCGCCGGTACCGGCGCGGAGAAGTCGAGCCGCATGGGGAGGAGCGGAATACAGGGGGCGTTGGCATTGGTACGGTCGCAGTGGAAGGAGACGGTGAACTCGTCGCGCACCGTGTAGGTGAAGATCTGCTCCTTAGTGGTGGCGACCCCGGAGGGGGAGGTGATGCCGGCTCCCCAGACCAGCTTCACCTCCGCCTTGGCCGGGAAACGCTGGCGGCAGCGGATGGTGAGTGTCCTGTTGTTATCGGTACGTCCCGCCGCTTTGAGCACTGTCGCGCGCTCCGCTCCGGTGACCAGGCTTATGCCGAGCGGCTCGGCGATCCCAGCCACACTGAACCGGACCTTGGCCAGCACCGACGCTTCATCGGCCTCGCCGTCCAGGTAAAGGATGAAGATCTGCTCCTCGTCAATGGTCTTGCCGTCGCCGGGGCGGGAGCTGAGCATGGCCGGGCCGCCGGTGGTGAAGGTAAAGATCCGCTCGCCGCCGACCACGCTACCTGACAGGGTCTTGAACCCTTCCTGCAGGGCAAAGGTGCAGGCCACACCCGCCGGCAGGTCGCGGTCGAAATCGAAGACCCAGTTCTTCACATCGGCCCAGCGCCCCGCCCCTTTTTCCGGGCAGGCAATTATAAAGGGGCTTTCATTGCGTGGATCGCCAAAGGTGGTCATCGGCTCGGAAAACCGGGCAGTAACCTGACGGACATTTTTGATCGTTCCCTGGGGGGAAAAGGATTCCAGTCGGGCATCACTGTCCGCATGGCACAGGCCTGTCGCCAAGAGAAGAAACAGCACGATAGGAATGGTGACTGAATGTTTCACGTATGTAATCTCCTCTGAAACTGATCTGAACCCTTAAATGCAATGCAATGAGCTTTTTTTAAATACGCAGTTCGAAATTTTATGTCAACAATTAACAAAGTCCGCATTCATGCGCGATTCCGACATAGATTTCTGGCCGCTGTCCATTCCCTAAAAGCAAAAAGCCCCACCAGGAATTATCCCGGTGGGGCTCTCTAAACCATAACGGTTATTACAGCTGTATTCGTCTACAACGCCTTGTTGATCAGCGCTTCAAGCTGGTTTTTCGGTACGGCTCCTACGACCTGATCTACGACCTTGCCGTCCTTGAAGAGGATGATGGTGGGAATGCCCCTGACTCCGTATTTGGACGGTGTCCCCTGGTTTTCGTCCACATTTACCTTTCCTACTTTGATTTTCCCCTGGTAATCGGCGGCAATCCCGTCAATTGTGGGCGCAATGGCTTTGCAGGGGGCGCACCATGTTGCCCAGAAATCAACCAGGACAGGGACTGAAGATTGCAGAACCTCTGCCTCAAAATTGTTGTCTCCAAGTGTAAGAACGTTTTCTCCGGCCATAGTATTCTCCTTTTTCGTTAAGTAGTTTTAGAGTGGCAATGCGCTTCTGCCGCAATGTTATTGATCTAAATGTTCCGGCTTTTGCAGAGGCAGGGTAACGGTTACTTTTGTCCCCCTGTCTTCGGCATTTTCTACGGAAACAGTGCCGCCGTGCATGCGTAAAAACTCCCTGGCATAGTAGAGCCCCAGACCAAAGCCCCTGACCTGTCCCGTGTTGTGCGGGTCGATCTGGTAAAACTTTTCAAAAATCTTCGGGATTTCCTCGCCGGGGATACCATTGCCTGTATCTGTGACGACAAGGGTAATTTCCGCAGGGTCGTGATAAAGGGAGATCCTGACCTCTCCCTCTTCTCCTGAGAATTTGAAAGCGTTATCGATAACCTGCTTGATAGCAAACGTTATCTTTTCCTTGTCAACGTCAATCTCCGGCACTTCATGGAGGTCGAGTATCGCTTCGACAGCAGGTTTGACGGCAATTTCGCGTGATTCCGAAAGAATCTGATGTATTGCTGCCGTAATCGAGCAGGGTTCCAGAAGAAGTGCCTTGCCCGTATCCATCATCCTGCTGAAAACGAGAAGATCCGAAACAAGTCGTTCAAGATAGGCAGATTCGTCCGAAATCAGCCGCATGTGCATCCTGAAGTCCGGATCGTTCGGCGTGAGCACACCCGTCCCGAGGTTCTGGAGGAAGAGCGAGATTGCGGTGAGCGGTGTCCTGAACTTGTGCGAAATAATCGACAGGAAGTTCGATTTCAGCCGGTCGAGTGATTTGAGTGATGCGATCTCCTCTTTCAGCGCCTTCTTTACCAGGGCCTTGTTCACTGCTGTCTTGAGCTGAAGCAGGTTGAGAGGTTTGGAGATGAAGTCATCGGCATCAGCCTTGAGAGCATTAAGGATGACGTCTTTCTCGGCAAAGCCTGTCATTACGATGACCACGATGGTAGGCTCTTTCTGCTTGATCCTCTTGAGAAGCTCAATTCCGTCCATTCCGGGCATCATGACATCGGTCAGGATAACGTCGATACCCCCCTTGTCGAAAAGTGCCAGTGCCTCCTGCCCGTTCCCGGCTTCAACTATTTGATAGCCTTTCAGTGCGCGAATGCACAGGTCGCGAATTACTGCCTCATCGTCAACGATCAGGATCCTCTTCGTGGAGATTTCCTGGCGTGCTTCAGGCTCTGTTTTTCGGGAGGTCTCGATCATCAATATCCTGTCAATTTTTCATTCGATCAGGGCGTACAGTTTCTCGAGGGCTTCCGGCAGCTTTTCAGGCTGATTTCCGCCTGCCTGCGCCATCTCGGGTTTGCCGCCCCCGCTCCCTCCGATAATGGGAGCCATTTCTCTGACAAGGTCGCCGGCTTTGAAGCGTGAAACCAGGTCGCTGCTTACCGTGACCAGCAGGGTGGCTTTCCCTCCGATATCTGATCCAAGAGCAAGGATGCCGGAGCCGAACCTGTCCCTGAGGGAGTCGGCAAGTTCTCGAAGCTTTTTCACATCATCTACGGAGACATTTGCTGCCAGAGCCTTGATGCCCGAAATCTCGCGTATACCTGAAAGCAGATCCGCAGATTTTCCGGCATTCAGCTGGGCCCGGAGAGTATCGACTTCGCGCTGGAGCTCTTTCTGCCTGGCTATGATCCGTTCCACTTTATCAAGTATACCTCCGCCTTCGGCTTTGACAAGTGCGGCTACGGCATGCCGGTCATTTTCAAGGGCATGTACAAAGCTGACGGCCCCGAACCCGGTTACCGCTTCTATCCTTCTGACTCCGGCGGCTATTCCGGCTTCGCTCAAGATCTTGAAGAAACCTATGTCGCCGGCCGCAGAAACGTGCGTGCCTCCGCAAAGCTCCATGCTTATATCGCCGACCTTTACAACCCTGACGCTTTCA
>Ga0134124_10001315_pt1 | contig 19921 bp, 17 predicted proteins | sample KB304_FD_96880 | JGI IMG/M metagenome (GOLD analysis project Ga0134124, IMG submission 96880) | Terrestrial soil microbial communities without Nitrogen fertilizer from Kellogg Biological Station, Michigan, USA - KB3-0-4 | ecosystem: Environmental > Terrestrial > Soil > Unclassified ... | reverse complement strand
TTCGGCGCTGACAAGCGGGATTCGATGTCCCAGCCCAGGCCGCGCACCACGGCGCCTTTGCTGAAATAATTGGGGGTGGTCATCCGGTTTACCGTCTGTTCCGACAGGATGCGCCTGCCGTCGATCATGCCGCCACCCAGCATCATCCGGGCGAATCGGGCCAGATCGAATGCAGAGCTGAAGAGGCCGGCATGACCTGCGACACTGCCAAGACAACGTGCATTCCGATCCTGGACCGTTCCGCTGCTATGCCCCAAAGTGGGGGCTATACAATCCGAAAGCCCAAGTGGCGGAAGAAACATGGTCTCATGGGCGTCAAGCGGCTCAAAAAGTTCTTCACGGCAGTATCTGTCCAATGTTTTGCCTGAAACCCGAAGAACAAGTTCTCCCAGCAGTATGAAGTTGATATCCGCATAGTTGAAACTGCTCCCCTGCAGTTGCCCGTTTTTCTCCGCCGCCGCCTTGTGAATGGCGGTTTTCATGGTACTTCCGGTGCTCAACATGAAGTCAGAAAGTCCCGAAGAATGGGTCAGCAGATTGAGGATCGTGGTGTTTTCATGCTCCGATCCTTTAAATTCCGGAAACCACCGAATCAGCGGGTCCTGCAGGGAGATTCGTCCCTCATCCAGCAGTTTCATAACAGCCGGTGCGGTTGCTATTACCTTTGTCAGTGAGGCGATGTCGAAGATGGTATGCTCGTTGAGCAACGGAGCACCCGGACGGGCTGCGAGGCTCCCGTTGGCAGTGATGGAGAGAATGCCGTCGTGGTTGCCGATCACGACAACACCGCCTGAGATGATATTGGTGGCGACGGCACGCGCCATGAGAAGATTTATTGTTGCGGTGGCGCCGGAATGCAACGGATCATCCGCTGCGAACAGCAGCGATGCATCGGAAAGCAGGCCGAATGTGAATATGAGACAAAACAAGCGTATGGTCACGAAACCGCCCCTAACGTGATGAAGCGCGGAAGTTTATCAACATGCTGCCGTTCGCGGTTATTCTCCTGCTGGATGCCTGTGGGCAGTCGGTGGTGGTCATAATGCCGCTGATTGTACCGTTAAAGGCTCGCCCCGACGGAGCTTTTCTGATGTCACAGGATGACACGGACACCGAGACGGCCAACAACATGATGCTTCCAAGACCCAAACCCCACTTGATTTCCTCATGTTTCTGTTTTTTGGAGCGACGACGGTACATGTTCCATTCCTGATTCAAATTGCCATCCCATTGCGGATGGTCGCGCGGACAAAAAAATAGCCGGGGCCTCATATCGAATGATATTTTGGCAACCCGGCTGTCTCGGTGAGACCCTGTAGGCTTTCCGTCCCATCCTTGCGGATGGTTTAGTATTATCGCATATCAACTACTGTTTTATAATGCTGACAACAGAATAACAAAGGCCTCCTGGAAAAGCAACAAAATGTCTGCTTGCTCTCGCCATTTGTAGAAACCCCTTTTTACCGACGTGGTTCCAAGGTCATAAACAGGGCCGATTTCAGCTCGTTAGCTTTTATATTTCAGATGGTTAACTTGGCCCGACCCCAGACCTACGTGGTTTATGGCAAATATTTATGTTGTAACATTTATTGTTGACGGGCGGTATTTTTGTTGTTACGTTAAATCCATGATCATCGAGTTCGATGCTGCAAAAAGAGAAAAGACCCTGTTGGAGCGTGGTCTTGATTTTGCTGATTCCGGCAAGGTTTTTGACGGACTTCACTTTGTCGCTCGCGATGATCGTTCTGATTACGGCGAGGAGCGTTTCATCACAGTTGGGCTATTGGATAACCGGATGGTTGTGATTGTCTGGACTCCGAAAAACGACGCCCGCCGAATTATTTCTATGAGGTACGCAAATGACCGCGAAATCAGCCGTTACAAAAAACACCTTGGTTGATCCGGATGATGCTCCGGAATTGACCGACAGTTGGTTTGAAAAAGCTGACCTTATGCAAGGCACCAAGCTTGTCCGCCGGGGGCGACCGACTGGTCAGACTAAGGCTTCGCAAACCGTCCGCTTTGATCTGGACGTCCTGGCGGCCTTCAAGGCCACGGGCAAAGGATGGCAGACCCGCATGAACGAGGCGCTTCGGGAGTGGATGAAGGAACATCCGATGAAGCACGTCTGACTCAGGTGAGCCACTTTCAGGAGTGCATCCGCAGTTCCAGCAAGGCTCCGCCTGCCTTTACATCCACCTGGCATCCTTTTCCCTGAGTTCCTTGACTCGAAGCGCGGCGATCTTGCGTATGAGCGCCTTCGGCAGCGGTTTGGCGTAGGGGAACTGGATTGAGCCCTTGCCGGTCGTGTACTCTGCCAACTCCTTTTTGAACGCATCCATTACGGAAGGAGTCGGCATCAAACTGAGATGCGCTTTGAATGCGGCAAATGCGAAAAGGATCCGCTTCTCTTCAAACACCGGCGATCCCCATTTGATGGCTTCCGCAGCTTCCGGTGCAACTTCCTTGAGAATTTCATACATCTCGCGCAGCTTCATTTGCGCCTCTTCGGGGGCGGAGTCTATGTATTCGGCAATGGTTGTCGGTTTAGTCTTTGTCATGGTTTTCCTCGGTTTTCCTCCTCACATACTTCCTTAAAATTCAACTTTCGAGGGCCGACCTTACTTATGCTTTCCTACAGATTTTTGAGGCCAGTTGTTAGAGAAAAAGTCCATTTCATCACTGGTTACAGAGGCTCTCAAACTAAAAACCGATAGACCCGAATGGCAATCAGCTGAACCGCCTGTAAAGGCCCAGCCAAGGCGGGTTTACGTCAATGTGTAAAAAATGGGCAGGTGGTTCGAGGAGGGGTAGTTACGCTAACTTAACTGGACAGTACACAAAAAACCGGAAATTCTCGATCCCCTTTTACAACCTTTGTGGCTGTGGTAATGGCAAGGAAACAGCGTCAAAATCCTTTTGTTGTGTCATGGTGAACCCATTTCAATTGGTTATAATTTCAATATGTTCGCCCGCCGGAAATATTCCGTCCAGACACTCCAGCAGCCGCCTGTTCTCATCGCCGGTCCGGACCGCGATCCGGAAAAACCGCCCGTCAAGCCCCGTGAAATTGGCACAGTCCCGTATCAGGATCCCGTGGGGCAACAGGCTCTCCCTGAGCTCGCGGGCGGTCATCCCATCCCCGATCTCAATCAGCAGATAGTTGGCGCTGGACGGATAAACCCTGAGTTGGGGGAACCGTGCCAGGCTCTCGACGAGCACGCGCCGCTCCTGCCGGACAAACTCCAGGGTATCCATGTTATGCCGGGCGTCATGAAGGGCCGCAGTTCCCGCAGCCAGCGCCAGGGTATTGACATTCCAGGGTCCTCCCATCACGTCCAGCCGTTCGGCAAGGGAGGCGTTGCCGATGGCATAGCCGAGACGCAGCCCGGGGATGCCGAAGAATTTTGTCATCGAGCGAAGAATGACGGCATTGTCGCAACCAACGATCATCCGCTTGGCCGAGGCTTCCTCGCTGAAATCCATGAACGCTTCATCCAGAACCATGAACGTGCCGGCAGACCGGCAGAGAGTGTAGATCTTTTCAATTACCCGTAGCGGGTAGAGCGTGCCGTTGGGATTCCCCGGATTGCAGATAAAAAGCGCATCGACACCATTGTCGAGAGCCCGGGCCAGTTTGTCCGTATCTATCGAGAAATTGCTTTCGGGATCCAGTATGAAATGCGCCGTTTCCCAGTGATGCTGATCAAGCGCCTTGGCATATTCGCTGAACGAAGGTGAGATGATCAGCGCTTTTTTGCCGTGAATCATGGTGGGGAGATGATAAATCAACTCGGTCGAGCCGTTCGCTATCGTAAAATGGGCGGGGGGGAGATTGTGGAATTGTGCCAGCGCCTGCTTCAAGTCGTTATGGCCGGTATCGGGATAATGAACCAGAGTGTCAAGCGAGTGGATCAGGGCCTCGCGCGCTATCTTCGACATGCCGAGCGGATTGATGCTGGCGGAAAAGTCGAGCATCTGCCCGGGCTCGACGCCGAGCTCTCTGGAAACGGTAAAAACATTGCCGCCATGATCATAGGAACGGGACATGGAATCCTCTCAGGAAGTAGGCGACAGCCATGCAGACGGCTGCCATCAACAGGGTTGAGATGTACATCAGTTTAATCATGCCGTAATATGCGCGTTCGTCAAGCGGCTGCAGCCCATCGCCGATATGCTCTTTCCAGGACGGAATCCCGTCGTAACTGGCAGCGCCACCCAGACGAACACCTAAAGCACCGGCGGCGGCCGCTTCCGGATGGCCGCTGTTTGGGGACGGATGATTCAGGCGGTCCCGGAGCGTTATCCGCGCGGCGCCGGACGCCGAACAGCCGGCCAGCGGGGCGGCAATTACCAGCAGGAGCGCCGTGAGGCGGGCCGGGATAAAGTTCAAAAGGTCGTCCGTCCGTGCCGATGCCCACCCCAGCTTGAGATAGCGCGGGTTCCTGTAGCCGACCATCGAGTCCAGGGTACTGACCGCCTTGTAGGCCATCGCAAGGACCGGCCCACCGGCCGTCAGCCAGAAAAGCGGCGCAATGATGCCGTCGGAACTGTTTTCAGCAACAGTCTCCACCACGGCGCGCCAGATCTCCGGCTCTTCAAGGTGATCGGTATCACGCCCAACGATGAAGGAAAGCTGGCGGCGGGCCTCAAGCAGATCGCCCGCCAGCAGCGCGGAGGCGACGCGGGCGGATTCCTTGTGCAGGGAACGGGCAGCCAGGCAGGTTGAAGAGATCAGGATGGTTGCGATCCACCCGGCGAGCGGCAGCAGGGCGGCGAGCGCCCTCAGCAGAATCCAGGTTGTACCGGCAGCGCTGACCACAACTGCTACCAGCAGCAGTACGCCTGCCAGACGTTCATTCAGCCGGTCGCGGCGCAGGCCCCGATCCAGTATGGCGATAAGACGGCCGATGGCGACCACCGGATGCGGCAGCCAGCGGGGATCTCCGACCACCAGATCGAGCAGAAGCGCCAGAAAGATGATGGGCGGGTCAGGGGACGTCACTGCCCAGTCCGCATAGTGCCAGCATTCGCGGCAGGTCAAGATGTTTCTCCATCTGCTCCGCCAGCTGGTCAAACGGGTCCGGCTGTGGCCGGTTCCCGGCCCCGCTTCCGGGCGGCATCCCCTTTTCACGCCTGACACCGTCAAGATAGATTTCGCGGAAGCGGCTGTTTTCGAAGAGGCCGTGCAGATAGGTACCGAAGATCCTGCCGTCGCCGGAAACCGCTCCGTCTGCGACCGAAACCGCTGCAGCGCCCCGCCGGATAATGCGCGAGAATGGGCGCAATCCCTCGTCGAGCGTCGTCACTCCCATGTGAATCTCGTAGCCGCTAATGGCTTCGCAGCATTCGGGAGCAATCTTCAAGCCGGCTTCATCAAGATGTGCCAGCGCCTGGTGAGTCTCCTTTTCCGGCAGAAGGAGTGTTGTGGAGGGAAGCAGATCTAGCCCCTGCGCCTCTTTGACCGGGGATTCAACGCCATCCGGATCGAGCAGTACCGTCCCGAGCATCTGAAAACCGCCGCATATCCCGACGATTCGTCCCTTGAAGTCCCGTATTGCGTCGAAAAGACCGCGCTCCTTGAGGAAATTCAGATCGGCTATGGTTGACTTGCTGCCGGGGATGATCAGGATATCGAGTCCCTGCAACTGGTCCGGCTTCTCGATATAATCGAGGAGAACATCCGGTTCGTTCTGCAGCGGATCGAAATCGGTAAAGTTGGAGATCCGCGGAAGCCTGAGAACACCGATGTGAATTTTTTGGGTTCCGGACATTGTTCCGGCATCCCTGGAACGCCGGCCGAGGGCAACGCTGTCTTCATCCGGCAGGCGAATATCCTTGAACCAGGGGAGGACACCCAGTACCGGCACGCCAGTGCGCTGCTCGATGAAATCGATGCCCGGCTTCAGGATTCCGGCATCGCCGCGGAATTTATTGATGATGATCCCTTTGACGCAGGAACGCTCAGACGGCTCCAGCAGTTCGATTGTGCCGATGATCTGGGCAAAGACGCCGCCCCGGTCGATGTCGGCCACCAGTATCACCGGACACCTTGCCATTGCGGCTATCCTGAGGTTGGCAATGTCGTTCTTTTTCAGGTTGATTTCCGAGATGCTTCCCGCCCCCTCGATGACGATGAACTCGTATGCCTGGCGAAGGCGGTCAAAGCTCTCCCGTATTTTTTCGAAAGCGGCCGGCTTGTAGGCGTCATATTCCGAAACGGCCATGTTACCGACCGGCCTCCCCTGCACGACAATCTGACTGCCGGTATCGGAATTCGGCTTGAGCAGCACCGGGTTCATATCGGTATGGGGGTCGATACCGCACGCCTGGGCCTGCACCGCCTGGGCGCGGCCGATTTCTCCCCCCTCAGGGGTGACAAAGGAATTAAGCGACATATTCTGGGATTTGAAGGGGGCGACGGCTATGCCGAGCCTGACCAGGCAGCGGCAGAAGCCGGAGGTGATGATCGATTTCCCGACATCGGAAGCGGTGCCGCAGAACATGAGCGCACCCGGCTGTTGAAGAGGCCCCTGATCTGCGACTGATTCCGTCACAGCCACTGCCGGAAGGTATTTGGCGGCATAGCCGCGCGGTGTCACGATACGCCCTTCAGCATCGACAAAACTGCTCGCGTTGCCGATCAGGACGATACTGGTCATGTCTATCTCATGATCCAGCAGCTTTCCGAGGGTTGTTACGGTAACCGTCTGGGCGTCACGACAGGCGTTGCGGACGATCCCCGCCGGAGTTTCCGGTGGGCGCTGCGTCAGGATGATGCTCCGGGCTTCTTCTATCTGTGTCCTGCGACTTTTGCTGCGCGGATTGTAGATGGCGATGACAAAATCTGCCCGTGCCGCCGCCTCCAGTCTGGTTTTGATCAGATCCCACGGAGTCAGCAGATCCGACAGCGAAATCACCGCGAAATCGTGCATAAGAGGGGCGCCAAGCAGTGCCGCCGCGGCCTGGACAGCGGAAATACCCGGAATTATCCGGACATCGGGCTGCGGCAACTCCGGGTCCTGTCGGGCGTCCGCCTCCACCAGTTCCAGGACCAGACCGGCCATGCCGTAAATCCCGGAATCACCGCCCGAAACCAGTGCCACCGCTTCTCCGGCCCGCGCCAGCCTGATCGCTTCGCGGCAGCGCTGCACCTCCTTCATCATACCTGTTGACAGTACCTGCTTGCCCTCCAGTAGCGGACGCACCAGTTCAACATAACTGTCATACCCGATGATGATATCGGAAGCTTGAATGGCCTGCCTGGCCGCTTCAGTCAGATGGCTGGCGGCACCGGGTCCGGTACCGACGATATAGAGTGGAGCCATGAATTCCTCGTAGCGGAATGGTTATATTCCAAGTAAATATTTTATGTTCTACACACTACAATGTGGAGATTCAAGCATGAACAGGGGGATTTTTAAACGCTGTATGAAGAATACAGCTGTTTGACTCGCGCAAGATAAGCGCGTGTTTCTTGGGGCAGGCGGTCGGGGCGTTTGTCAACATTGCCCGGACCCCAATTGTAGGCCGCCAGGGCAGCATCAACATTGCCGCCGTAACGCTGGAGCATGTCCTTCAGAAAACGGGTGCCCCCCATGACATTCTGTTCCGGGTCGAATGAATCGCTGACCCCGAGCGAACGTGCGGTAGCAGGCATGAGCTGCATCAGCCCGCGTGCACCCGCGTGTGAGACCGCCTGAGGGTTGAAGTCACTCTCGGCCTTGATGACAGCTTTTATCAGCCCGACATCAACACCATACTTTTGGGATGCCCTGGAAATGATGGGATCAAGCCAGGACGAGTCGGTGTCGGGGCGTGACGACTGCACTGCTGCTGAAGCTGCGGCGGGCATGCCGTCCGCCAGTTCCTGAAGTTGCGACGGAGGGGAAGCCGGAGTTGGGGACGGCTGTTCTCCCCCTGCGGCAAGATTGGCACTATAGGCTTGAATAAGGGAACGTGGTGAAGAAAATGGTGTCGTGCCAGAGGAAGCAGCGCTGTCCGCAGGAGAATCTCCGGACAGGGCAAGAGAACTCTGCAACATCTGAAGGGTGAGCGATTCCGCCACCTCCCTGGCTTTGTCACCGGCGCTCGGGACAGAAGCTTCTCCGCTGCCGAGGGCTTTGTCGAACTTCTCTGCAAAACCGTTACCCTGAGGAGCAACGTTACCGTCAGGATTTAATCGAAGCGGGGCAAGAGCCCCCAGCAATGAAAGTTTATCAACGATTATCGACATTACGGTTAATCCTCGCCAAAAGCCAGGTTCTTTTTCTTCAGTTTCTCAATCAGAGTCGTTCGTTTCAAATTCAAGAGAAGAGCAGCTTCCTTTTTATTTCCTCCCGAACGGGCAAGGGCTTGCATAATAAAATTATTTTCAAACTCATCCACGGCAGAATTGAGGCAAAGGCCCCCTTCCGGAAGCAAATTGTCTGATGACGACAGAGCGGGGGCCGGTACCGGTCCGTTGTTCAATAATTTCCCAGAAAGATATTTTTCAGGCAGGTCATCCGGGACGATCATCCCGCTCCCTTTCAGGATAACCAGACGTTCAACAAGATTTTCAAGTTCCCTGACATTTCCCGGCCACTCATATTTGCAGAGAATATCAAGGGCATCGCGTGAAAACCCTTTTACCGCATGACGCTTGTCGGCATTGAAGCGAACCAGAAACGTATGGATAAGAACCGGTATGTCTTCCCGCCGCTCGCGAAGGGGGGGAATCGTGATCGGAATTACCGATAACCGGTAATAGAGGTCCTCGCGGAAATCGCGAGTGACTACCAGCTCTTCAAGATTTTTATTTGTTGCGGCAATGATACGGACGTCAACTTTTTGCGATTTTGACGCTCCTACAGGCTCAAATTCCCTGTTTTGAAGAACACGCAACAGCTTTACCTGCAGATTTGCTTTCATATCGCCGATTTCATCCAGAAACAGGGTACCCCTGTCAGCCATCTCGAAGCGACCGGCGCGGTTGGCATAAGCTCCGGTAAACGAACCCTTGACATGGCCGAACAACTCACTTTCCAGCAGGTCATCCGGAATCGCCGCACAGTTGACCGGCACAAAGTTTTTGGCATTCCGGTCACTCAGCTGATGTATTGCTCTTGCTGCAAGTTCCTTGCCGGTACCGGATTCACCCTGTATCAGGACGGTTGCGTTTGAAGCAGCCACTTTGGAAATCATTTCGAACAGAGCCTGCATCGGTGCGCTTGTGCCGATCATGGTTGCCGAGAGGAGCTGATTATGAGCGCCCCCCCCGACTGAGCGGTCGTACAATTTCATCGACTGGTACTCCCTGGCTCGCATGACCAGGCTTTCCAGTTCATCCAGATTGAGCGGTTTCGGGAGTGTGAATACGGTATCGCCGGCAGAATATTTCAGCTCGGCAGTGCTTGTTTCACCATACCCGATCAGCACCAGCAGCGGATTAAGCTGCAGGCTGCGCTCTTTGAAATCGGGAGCAATCGATTGTAGATATGTTAGTTCTGCGATGACAATTTCGACATTGTTTTTTTGAAGCATGTCAAAAAAAGGAGCGCCATCTTCTGCAGCGGTAACGTTATATCCCCGATATGTCAAAAAAGCGGACACCAGATCGCGGGTTTTTACATCATTGTCTGCAATGAAAATAGAGCCATTTTCGAGCATATCCGGGCAACCCCCCTAAAATACGTAGCATAGAAGATATACTACATGCATTGCGAAAATGTCAATAAAATGACTTGCTGTCAGTTTAAGTAAGTAAGAAGAGATCATGCAATCACTCTTTTTAATCTGATTTTATTGTATGTTGCTTGATATAGATTGATATGCATGGTAAATTGCCGAGGAGTATCCATGACCCTCATGAACGGGATAAGTGCGTTAGCGAAGTGATTTTTTGCCTAAAAGCGCAAAAAATCACTTCTATATTTACTAGCCCTGACAATGCGTTAACGAAGTTATTTTTTGCAAAAAACGCAAAAAATCACTTCTAACTTACTAAAAGTGTAACGGTACTGAAAATATAGTTAAGTCCATTATGTTCGAGGAGATCAATTGATGCAGAACGCACTTGTGCCGGTAAAGGCTGATGACACTCATGATGAGCTTATCCAGCTGGTAAGCTTCAACCTTGACCAGGAAGAGTACGGCGTGGATGTGCTCAAGGTTCGCGAAATCATCCGTATGCCGGTTGTTACACGCGTACCGAACACCCCCCACTATGTGGAGGGGGTTATCAATCTTCGCGGCAAGGTAGTACCGATTATCTGCATGAGGAAAAAATTCGGCCTGATCGAATCTGAAAACGATAAGCAGACCAGAATCATGGTTATGGACATGGACGGCGAACTGATGGGATTCATTGTTGACGCCGTCTCGGAAGTCATACGAATTTCCGGAAGCGAAATCCAGCCATCCCCCGCAATGGTGGCCGGCGGCATTGATCAGGAATGTATTGCCGGCGTCATTAACCAGGCTGAGCGCCTGCTTGTATTACTTAACCTGGAGAAGATGTTTTCTCGCGACGAAAAGAATTTGTTCACCGGAATGTAATGATATCCATACTCCATACTCCATTAAATTTATCGGGAGCCCCGCACCATGCCACCTATTGATTGCGAAGATCAGGAACTGCTGGATGGTTTTCTTACTGAAACCACCGAATTGCTTGAAAAGCTTGATGATGATCTCATTAATCTTGAAAAGTCTTCAGATGATTCTGATCTGATGAACCGGATTTTCCGGTCGATACACACTATCAAAGGTGCTTCAAGCTTCCTCGGTTTTGATCTGCTGGTCAAGGTTACCCATAAAACCGAAGATGTTCTGAACCGGCTCCGCAAGGGCGAGTTGGTGGTAACTCCCGCGATCATGGACGTTATTCTGGAGGCAACCGACCTTGTCAAGCTCCTGGTCAGCGACATAAAGGCGGGTGAGATTCAGGAACGGGAAACGGACGACACCATCAACAAATTGCTGCCGCTCCTGTTGGATACCGCCGGCGCTCCCCAGACGGCCGCAGCAACTCCGCAGCCGGCTGTAGCAGCCAAAGCCGTTACAGAACCTTCGTCCGCACCACTCTCTCAGGAGGCGGTCGATTCACCCGCACCCGCTGCCGCTCCGGAAACAGTTGTCGATTCAATCCCCACGCCGCCTGCCTCGGCGGCTCCGGTCCCTGCTCCAAAACTGCCCTCTGATGCCGCCCCGAAAAAAGCGCCGGCACCCCCTAAACCGGTCGAGGGAAAAGGTGATGACCTTGCCGACAACACAACTGTCAGGGTCGACGTGAAACGTCTGGACGACCTGATGAATCAGGTTGGCGAACTCGTACTCGAACGCAACCGCATGATCCAGATCAATCAGGATTTGCAGCAGCATGATGCGAATCGCGCCGATTTCAACGAGGAATTTGGCAAGCTCACCAAACGGATGAGTTTTGTCACTTCCGAATTGCAGATGCAGGTGCTCAAAATGCGTATGATTCCGGTCGAGAAGGTATTTAAAAAGTTTCCCCGTATCGTACGCAGCATGTCCCGTGATTTGGGTAAGGAAGTCGATCTGCAGATTGTCGGTGAAGAAACCGAACTGGACCGGTCGGTTGTTGACGAAATCGGTGATCCCCTGATCCACTTGATCCGCAACGCAATGGATCATGGACTCGAAAGCCCCGAAGAACGCCTCGCTGCCGGAAAGGCGCGCTCCGGCACACTCGTGCTGGCTGCCGTACACGAGGGCAATCAGATAATCATCAGCATCAGGGATGACGGCCGCGGCATAGATACCGAGCGTGTCGGCCGCAAAGCGATTGAGAAGGGGCTCATTACCGAGGATCAGTTTGCCGCCATGAGTCAGCGAGAAGTATTTGACCTGCTGTTCCTGCCCGGTTTTTCCACCAAGGAAAAGACCACCGACCTTTCAGGGCGAGGCGTCGGCATGGACGTGGTCAAGACCAACATCAAGAAGTTGAACGGGCTGATTGAAATCAAGAGCACAAAAGGACTAGGTTCCGAATTCATTCTGCGCCTGCCGCTCACCCTGGCGATTATCCAGTCACTGCTGGTTGAAGTTGAGGGAGAAATATACTCCATCCCGCTCTCGTCGGTTCTGGAGACCCTCCGGGTCGATCAGCGTCAGTTCCACCTGATCGGTGGGCAGGAAGTTCTGAAACTGCGTGATATAGTGCTGCCGTTGATCCGGTTGCAGAAAGTGTTCAATGTCCAGCCATGCGGCGAGACCGAAAATTTCTGTTACGTCGTCGTGGTCGGCGCCGCCGAGAAGAGAATGGGTCTGGTCGTTTCCCGCCTGGTCGGGCAACAGGAGGTGGCCATCAAGTCGCTCGGCAACTATCTGGCAAATATTCCCGGTATAGCCGGTTCCACCATTCTGGGCGACGGACGAGTAGCCCTGATCATTGATCCGGTCGCGATGTCGGAGATCGGCGAATAAACAAGGCTGCACCAACTACTGCAAAAACCAGATGCAGCTGAATATGGAAATGGCGCCCAAGGAGTGAAATGTGGCTATCAGCGATAAGGATTTTGAACAGCTCCGCGATTTTATTTACAACATCTGCGGAATGTATTTTCACACCACCAAGAAGTATTTTCTGGAAAGTCGGATCACCAGGCGCATGGAAGCTACCGGCGCGAAAACCTACCAGGATTATTACCAACTGCTCAAATCTCCGCGCGGCTCGGAAGAGTTGAAGTTTTTGATGGATGAAATCACCACCAACGAAACCTATTTTTTCCGCAACGTTCCCCAGCTGGCGGCTCTTGAGAACAAGCTGCTGCCCGAAATTGTCGAAGTCAAAAACAAAATGGGCTTCCGCAAGCTGCGGATCTGGAGCGCCGCCTCATCCTCAGGAGAAGAAGCCTACACCATGGCGATGATTCTTCTTGAAAAACGGTCCACCCTGCTCAAGGACTGGATCATCGAAATCGTCGGAACCGACATCAATGAAACCGTTATCGCCCAGGCAAAGGAGGGGGTTTATAACGCCTATTCCGTTCGGAATATCCCCGATATGTATAAACGCAAATATATCCGGGAGGATGGCGGTAAATTCATCCTTTCTCCCGAGGTCAAAAAGTTTGTCACCTTCAACAAGCTCAACCTGTATGAAGATTCCAAAATGATATTCATGAAAAGCTTTGATTTCATTTTCTGCGCCAATGTGTTGATCTATTTCGACACCGCTTCGAAATCAAAAGTTGTCCAGCACTTTTATAACAACCTGCAGCCTTACGGCTACTTCTTTGTCGGGCAATCGGAATCGCTGCACGGCGTCAACGACAAATTCAAGACGGTTCACTTTCCCGGTGGTTTTGGCTACAAAAAATAGCCCGAGAGGTTTTATTTTATGGATAAAAAACAGATGATGGAACGGGCCGAAATTCTGGTGGGTGCTGTTGATGACCTTCCCACCATCCCGATTGTCGCTACCAAGGTGCTGCAGCTTCTTGACGACCCAGACGTCAGTGCTGAAGAGATTGCCGACCTGATGCTGACAGATCAGGTCATGACTGCGCGGGTCATGAAGCTGATCAACTCTCCCGTCTTCAAGCCGGCACAGGAGATCACATCACTCAAGCGCGCCCTGGTATACCTTGGATTGCGCCATGTTCGTGAACTTGCTCTCACGACATCGGTTATCAATGCGTTCGACGGGACATCGGGTGCGCTTGAGCTGAATTCGTTCTGGGAACATTCCTTCGGGGTCGGCATGGTCTCCAAAATCATCGCCCAGAAGGTCGGCTACCAGGACCTTGAGAAAGCCTATATTTCCGGAATCATACATGACCTCGGCGAGGTGTTCTTAAGCAACTTCCTGCGCGATCCTTTTCTGGAGGTGCTGGCGTACGCCACATCCCACCCGGTTAAATTTGTCGATGCCGAGGCGGAGCTGCTCGGTACGACCCACTGCGAGATTGGACTCTGCATGGCGCGCAAATGGAATTTCCCCGATGCCTATTGTGATGTGATCGCATATCACCACTCCCCGGGTGAAGCCACGGTCGATCCGGTTCTGTGCGCCATCGTCAATCTGTCGGATCTCTTCTGTACAGTTCGCGGCTTGAACTACGGCGACCATGAGTGGATCAGCTTCAATTTGAGCGAAGAAGAAGCCTGGACGATCCTTAAAAAAGAATCTCCCGCATTGGCCCAGATGGATGTAGAGCGTTTCTGTTACGAACTGGATGATGCCATTCCCGATGTCAGGGAGCTGGTCTCCTCAATTTTCAACTCATCCAGACCCTGACCCTATAAACCAGGATAAGTGCGTTAACGAACTAATTTCCTGCTAGTTGCAGAAAATTATTTCTAACTTACTAAAAGGCGAAACCAGATGCTAATGCCGCAACAAGCCAAAACCCGTATTCTGATCGTTGACGACTCATCCTTCATGCGGATGGCTATCCGGAGCGTCCTGTCGAAAGATCCCTCCTTTGACATCGTCGGGACGGCTGCCGACGGCATGGAAGGGGTCGAAAAAGCCATCGCCCTCAAACCGGATCTTATCACGATGGATATCGAAATGCCCCGGATGGATGGCATTTCCGCTCTGAAACAGATCATGGCCAAGGCGCCGACCAAGGTTATCATGGTCTCGACCCTCACCAACGAAGGCGCCAGGTCAACGTTCGAAGCCCTTGATGCCGGGGCTGTCGATTATATTCCAAAAAACGTTACCGACTCGTCGGATGCCCAGAATATTTTCCGGCAGGAGCTGTTGCGCAAGATCAAGGAAGCGATTGCATCGCGCATGCCTCGCTCGCACGGGGCCGCTCCTGCGCTGGCACGGCCCGCAACACCGGCTCCCTCGGCGCCGCCGCGACCGACATCATCAAAGTTCCTCGGAAAAAAAATCCAGTACGTCGGCATCGGAGCTTCGACCGGCGGGCCGGTTGCGCTGCAGGAAGTCCTCTCGCGCATCCCGGTAAATTTTCCCTATGGCGTCATGATCGGCATCCACATGCCGAAAGCGTTTACCGGGCCGTATGCGGAGCGCCTCAATGCCAAATGTTCCATGACCATCCGCGAGGCGGTCGACGGCGACATTCTCAAGCCGGGACTGGCTCTGGTAGCGCCGGGAGGAATGCACACAACACTGGTCCGGCAGGGGAGCCACATCGTCGTCCGGACTCAGCCTTCCAGCGCCTATCCTCAATATGTCTACATCCCCTCGGTTGACCTGCTGATGTCAAGCATGGCCGAAGCCACCGGAGGGGCGATGCTCGGGGTAATCCTGACCGGGATGGGCAACGATGGTTTCAAGGGGATGAAGCTGCTCAAGGAGAAAGGCGGCGTTACGATTGCCCAGGACGAAGCGACCTCGACCATTTACGGCATGCCGAAAGCCTGTGTTGACGGCGGGGTAGCCGATGAAGTGCTGCCGCTGGGGCAGATCGGTTTCGAGATATCCAAGTTTATGTAACCATGTGCAGACACAACCTGCAGACACGCCGAAGGGCGGCCACGTCAGGCCGCCCTTCGGCGTTTACTGTTTAGTAAGATTATCCCGTTTTCAGGGTTAGCGGTCAGCGTACACAACCAGTCCCGACCCCGAAACCTCGACACGACAGTTGGAAAATCCGCGGCGCTTGAGGCGAAACATGATGAGCGGTGCGACCAGGGGGTGAACTCCCGGCAGAATCAGCGGGAAATGGGTGTAGGACATGCCCAGAAGGGCGTTCAGAGTGGCCTTGAGGCTGGTTGAATATGTTATTCTTCCCGGTTCCCGTGTCCCGGCATTCGATTTCATATCCTAGCTGTGCTCGCTGGTTTCGTGGAACTCCAGCGTCTTCCAGCTCTCGATGGTGTTATCGAGACGCCACTGGCTTCCGGCCATGTAGGTCAGCTTGCCTTCCCCGTCGATATAGACGTGCATGGCCTCCTTCTTTTCAAAATCCTCGACAACCTTCTTCTCGCCGGTTACCCAGCGCGCCGTGACATAACTGACCGGCTCAAAGGCGACCTTGACGCCGTACTCATGTTCGAGCCGGTGCATGACCACCTCGAACTGCAGCAGGCCGACCGCTCCGATCACCCAGTCCGAGCCCATCAGCGGCTTGAACACCTGGGTAGCCCCCTCTTCCGCCAGCTGCACCAGCCCCTTCTCCAGCGCCTTGGACTTCATCGGATTCAGGAGCCGCACCTTGCGAAAGTGCTCCGGGGCAAAACTGGGAATACCGGTGAATTTAAGGTCTTCACCCATCGTGAAGGTGTCGCCGATCTTGATGGTGCCGTGATTATGGATGCCGATGATATCGCCCGGCCAGGCCTCTTCCACGTTGGTTCGGTCCTGGGCCATGAATATCGTCGCGTTGGCAATCTGGACCTCGCGCCCGAGGCGGACATGGCGGACCTTCATGCCGCGGGTAAACTTGCCGGAGCAGATCCGGAAGAACGCGATCCGGTCGCGGTGAGCCGGGTCCATGTTTGCCTGGATCTTGAAGGTAAACCCGCTGAAGGGCTCTTCATACGGAGAAACGGCGCGGGTGGCGGTCTCACGCGGCAGCGGGTGCGGAGCATACTGGATGAAGGCGTCCAGCAACTGCTGCACGCCGAAGGTATTGATGGCGCTGCCGAAGAACACCGGCGTCTGAAGCCCCGCCAGATATGCCGTCATATCGAACGGGTGAGCCGCACCCTCCAGCAGTTCTATGTCGTTTCTCAGCTCCTCGACCTGACTTCCCAGCAGTTCATCAAGGCGCGGATCGTCCAGGCCATTCACCGTAATGATTTCACCGGTGCCGTTATCCGCGTCCGCATCGAAAAAAGTCAGCTCTTTGGTATACAGATGATAGGTCCCCCGAAACCGCTTGCCCATGCCGATCGGCCAGGTGATCGGCGCCGTCTGCATATGGAGGTTTTTTTCTATATCGTCCAGCAGGTCGAACGGGTCCTGCCCCTCACGGTCAAGCTTGTTCATGAAGGTCATGATCGGAGTGTGTCTCAGGCGGCAAACCTCCAGCAGTTTTCTGGTCTGACTCTCGACGCCCTTGACGGAGTCGATCACCATCAACACGGAGTCCACGGCGGTCAAGACCCGGTAGGTATCTTCAGAGAAGTCGTTATGACCGGGGGTATCCAGCAGGTTGATCTCACGCTGATCATAGGTAAACTTCATGACCGAAGAGGTAACAGAAATGCCACGCTGTTTTTCAAGATCCATCCAGTCGGAAGTGGCATGACGGGCGCTCTTTCGGGCTCGGACCTCGCCGGCCTGCTGAATGGCGCCGCCAAAAAGCAGCAATTTCTCGGTGATGGTGGTCTTGCCGGCATCAGGATGACTGATGATGGCAAAGGTACGGCGTTTTTCGACCTCTTTCCTGTTGAACAGTTCCACTGGGTGCAGCTCCTTTTAGTACTAGTCCCGTTTAGCGGAGCGGGCAAGAGAAAGGCGGGGCAAGCCCGCCTGTTTTTCACCCTATAAATGCCGGTGTGCTATCTCGATAATTTCCGGCTGTTCCGCAAAAACATTATCGTCATTAATAGCACGTAATGGGTATTTTAACAATAAAAATCCGGCATATTCCAGGGCTGATATCCCCGGACATCAGCTCAAACAACCCTGAAAAACGCGCAGTAACTCCGCTTTAACTTCCTTCAAGCTGTACGGCTTGCGGATAAAACCGGAAGGTGGTTGTCCGCTGATACGTTCATCAAACTCCTGTTCATTGAAACCACTGGTTAAAATGACCTTTACATCCGGCTTGATGAGCCTCAGGTTATGCATCGCAGCAACGCCGTCCATGTTCGGCATGGTCAGGTCCATCAGTACGACATCGAACTTTTCAGCCTGCTCCCTGAACTTGCCGATCGCATCAACTCCATCGCATGCGGAAATTACGCTGAAGCCACACAACTTGACCATGGCAACGGCAATTCTCAGGACATTTTTCTCGTCGTCCACCACCAGCGCCGTTCCCAACAGGGGCGCCTCTGTGGAGGCAACCTTTTCAGAGATTGGTGTTTCCGGATCTTGTTCCGCCACGATTGTTTCTGATTCCAGCGCGGGGAAAACTACAGTTATGGTGCTCCCCCTTCCGGGCGCGCTCTCCACAAACAGGGCTCCACCGTGCCCCTTTACGATGCCCAGCACTGCCGACATCCCCAGTCCTCGCCCGATGAATTTGGTCGTAAAGAAAGGATCAAAGATACGTGCCTGGGTATCTTCGTTCATGCCGACGCCGTTATCCGTTACTTCCAGGTACACGAAGCGGCCGGGCTCGGGCTTGTCGATCAGGCGGCTGTCGGCCAGTCCGGCCCGGTCATACTCCTTAATGCCGGTAGACAGTTTTATGAAACCGGGCTGTTCCTCTATAGCCTCGGCGGCGTTGGTAATCAGATTCATGACCACTTGCTGCAGTTGAGCTTCGTCAGCCATTACCGCTGGCAAGTGGGCCTCGGTATGCAGATCCATCGAAATGGTTCTTGAAACGGCGGTTCTGAGCATGGTGACATTCTTGTTCACCAGATCATTCAAATCCAGTTTTTTGATGACAAAACTTCCCTTGCCGGAGTAGGCCAGCATCTGGCTGGTAAGGCCTGCGGCGTGCTTGGCGGCTTGAATGGCGTGTTCGATATGCTTCAGCGGGGCGGAATCGGGAGGGAGATTCATTGAAGCCAGTTCCATATTGCCGAGAACGGCCTGCAGCAGGTTGTTGAAGTCATGGGCGATACCCCCCGCCAGCACTCCCAGACTTTTCAGTTTCTGGGAGTGGAGCAGCTGCCGTTCGAAATCGAGACGATCCTGTTCAGCCTGCAACTGCTCGCTGACATCGTGTCCGACACCGATAAACAGAATCCGCCCCTTCGTGTCGGTATAGGGCATCCCGTTCGCAACGAAGCTGCGCAGTGAACCGTCGGCACATTTGACACGATACACGGGACTGGTGCCGCTCTTGCCGCTGCTGAGGATCCGCGTGAGATATTCGACGCAGGGCTGGACATCATCCGGATGAACCGTAGGTGCGAAGCTTTTCCCCATGACAACACTGGCGGGATATCCGAAATGCCGCTCCCAGGCGGGAGACACAAAAATGAAGTTACCCTCCGCGTCTAAAGTAAAGATAACATCGAATGAGTTTTCGACGTGAGCCCGGAAGGTCGCTTCGCTTTCTTTCAGGGCATCTTCAAGCAGTTTGCGCTCGGTGATATCGCTCAACGTAATGCCGCACTCGCCCTTGCGTTCCGGAGCAGCCTGAAGGCTGACCCAGAAAATGGAACCGTCGGCCCGCACCATTCGTATTTCACAGGCTTGTCTACCCTGCAGGTAAAACGCATCCCGGTCTTCATCGAAGATGAATTGCGTAATCTGTTTCCTGAGCAGATCAGGCTGCATCACGCCGAGCATGCCAGCGGCAGCGAGATTGGCATCCAGTATCACGCCCTTATCGTCAAGGGTCAGATAGCCGACCGGCGCAAGGCTGTACAGGTCGAAGTAACGGGACCGCGACATCTCCAGTTCATGCTGCGTGCAGCGCAGTTCCTCATTCTGCATCTCAAGCTCGACCTTCTGCTCCTGCAGTTCATGGAGCAGCAGCTGAGTTTCCTCGGCCGAGAGAAGTTCCTGAGAAAGCCCCTTGAATGCCGGGAGCTTTTCTTCTGCGCATGTGCGCTGTTCGCTACCTGATTCAGCAGATGAATTTGTCAGAAAATTCCCTCCGTGAATAAATCTCTTTCTGTTATTCGTGCTGGACAATCAAAAACAGGGTGCCGTTGACCCGCCCGGTTCAACCCGCCGGATCGCCCCTACCCTTTAAACACCATGCGGTCAAGACACCATCTTCCTCCGCCGGCGATTGTCAGATAGAGAGCCATGCCCAACAGGGCGATGTTATATTCGATGCCGTGTCCGCGACCGGCAACGCAATTGATGTTGAGAAAGAAGCCGTGAGCCCAGTGCACCTTGTAGATGGCCACCAGC
>Ga0134124_10001314_pt1 | contig 19930 bp, 21 predicted proteins | sample KB304_FD_96880 | JGI IMG/M metagenome (GOLD analysis project Ga0134124, IMG submission 96880) | Terrestrial soil microbial communities without Nitrogen fertilizer from Kellogg Biological Station, Michigan, USA - KB3-0-4 | ecosystem: Environmental > Terrestrial > Soil > Unclassified ... | reverse complement strand
GTATTCGAGCACGCCTGGCCCACCACCACGCGGCACATTCGAGTGCTTGAGTCGGCAGGGTTGATCTATCACGATCGCGAGGGACGCAGCCGCGTCTACCACATCAATCGGCGACGCCTGGAGCTTGTGCGGGACTGGTTGGCGTGGTTCTCGAAGGACCCTAACTGAAACTCTCAAAGATAAAGAATACGGAGGAATGCATGGCTACGAAGAAGAGTGCAATGAAGAAGGGGGCATCAAAGAAGGTGACTGCGGCGAAAAGGAAGGAGTCCGCTGACTCTGACGTGCCGAGCCTTTTTCGCATCAACGTCGAGGTAGGAAACCTCGACCAGGCGGCTGATTTCTATGGCAAGTTGTTCGGTCAAGCTGGTCGCAAGCAGGCAGGCTCGCGGTGCTACTTCACCTGCGGCGCGGTGACGCTGCAGGTCGTCGATGTGTCGTCTGCCGGGAAGCCGCACCCGGCGGCAAAGGCGTTGTACTTCACGGTCAACGATCTGGACGCGATCTTCGCTCGCGCTGAAGCGCTCGGGTGTCTTTCGAAGGAAGACGTGCACGGCGTCTCGGGCGGAGGCATCAGCGTGCGGCCCTGGGGCGAGCGATCATTCTACGCGGAGGACAAATGGCACAACCCGCTATGTTTTGTGGAAGAGGGAACGATCTATCCTGGCTAACGCCCACGCCAGTCTCATATGTAGGGGCGGCTCCTCTGCGTCCTCGGCGTCCTCTGCGGTTGAACCCGAGCCACTGAGCAGGAAAAAACCGCGGAGGACGCCGGGGACGCAGAGGATTGCCTGCTGGCAACACGCTAATACACCCACTACCGTTTACCAGGGACCCCACTTCTAAGGCGCCCTAAACCAATGTTGGTCATTCGTGTTTTTGCAACCTTCAACTCGTAACCGCAAGCTCGTGCAGGTACTCGACCAGAGAGAAAGCAGCTCCATCGATGCCTTGCACTTTTGGATTGGCCGACTCGATCAGGTAGAACTCGTCGGGCGCATGGGCTCCGCCGCCGTGTCCCAGTCCGAAATGACCGGCCGGTAATCGCAGCGGTTCGCCGGTGAACACATAACCCGGCCACGAACCCGCCAGGCGCGGCCACATAACCGGCTCGATTCCTCGACGCCGATACACCGCCTGCTGTGCTCGAATAAGAGCGGCATCGGCAGGCGTGCTCGTAGGATCGTAGCCGCCGGTCATATTGACTTCGATGTCGCCGAAGCCGCGCTTCGCAAGATGAGCCTTGAGCGAGGCCAGCGATTCAGACGCCGTCATGTCGGGCACGAGGCGCAGATCGAGCTTGGCTGCGGCTCGATGCGGAAGAATCGTTTTTCCGCCTGGCCCGGTGTAACCGCCAACCAGTCCTTCGATGTTGACTGTCGGCCTCGACGCAAGCCGCTCGAGCGCTTCGAGCCAGTTGACATCGCGAGCCCAGTGCTCGACGCCGAGTCCCTTCTTGGTCAAGTCCTCTTTGAGCCGGTGTGAGGCTTCGGCGATCATCGCTTTCTCGGTATTAGAGAGAGGGCGCACCTTGTCGGTGAGTCCATCGATTGCGGGCTCGTTGCCATCCGGGGTCACAAGCGTTGCCAGCGCTTGCACGAGATGCCATGCGGGACTGTCGACATAAGCCTTCAAGCTCGAGTGAATATCCTTTCGCGGTCCTCGCCCCCAGCGTTCGCCGCTCGCGACAAGCTCGAGTTCGATGATGCCTTTCGCGCCGAGGTTGATTTGAACGTCTCCTTCGGGACCTTGCGAGGCAAACGGCATGAACACGCCGCTGCATTTCTTCAGTGCGGCTTGAATCTCGGGCTTGCCGACGACTTGCGGAAAGTGGGGCGAGCCGATTTCTTCTTCGCCTTCTGCGACGAACACCAGGTTCACCGGCAGCTTGCGGTTCGCGCCGCGAATCGCATGAAGCGCAGCGAGGAACGCGGCCTCGGGACCTTTCTGATTCACCGCGCCTCGCCCGATGATCACCTTGCCCAGTCCTGGCTTATCGACCAGCTTCGCGTCCCAAGGCGGTGAAGACCACTCGGCCGGGTCCGCCTGTTTCACGTCATACATGAAATAAAGCCCGAGCGTTTTTGGTGCGCCCGCATCAAGTGTAGCGAAGATTCCGGGCTGGCCGTCGGTAGGTATCTTCGTCACGCCGGAGAATCCCGCGTCGCGAAGGAGACGCATTGTCATCTCGCAGCCTTCGACTACTCCGCGATTCTCGGCTGCGATCGAAGGCTGGCGTATCCACTCCTGTAAACGCTGAACGGTTTCGTCGTGGCGCTTCTCGATTTGCGCTCGAATAGGCGCGAGGTCGGGCGACTCGGCGCTCGCTCGTCGCGGCAGGATAAGAGTGGTTGCTCCGGCGACCGCGCCCTCGATGAATGTGCGGCGGTCGATCAATGTGGGTTGCGTCATCGTGTTCTCCTTTAAAGTTGCTTCCGCAATTCGGCTCTGATCGCGGTGAGAATTTCGTAGTATCGCCAGGCGGCGGGCGCGTTGGGTTCCTGATGGTGATCGGGTTTCAGGATGAGATCGCCAGTCGCGAGAAGAACTTTCTTGACTTCGGGATTCTGGCGCACCTTCTCCCAGGTCGCCGCTACGATCAAACGGTAATGCTCGCCAGGCTCGGCAGGACGGTACTCGATCTGCGTGCCTTCGAAGGTGACCCAGTTGATTCCCATCTTCTTCATGTTTTCTTCAGCCAGCGAGCCGGCGTTCTTGGCTTCGAAGCTTGTCATCTCCGCCACTTGCTCACGCGTGTATTTCCATTCGAGCGCGGGGTATTTTGCGCGCGGATCGCTCGTGCGTCCGGGGCCTTCGGGATAAAGCATCATCTGCCAGAACCCCTCCAGGCTCGCGTAATGTTTGCCACGAAAGATAAACGGGGTCGCCGCGAAATTGGATAGCAATCCGAGTTCGTGGCGTTTGGAGAGGATGACTTCGCCGGGCCCGGCTTCCTGCGGCAGTATTTCCCAATCCGGTGCTCCCTCTTTGGGAACAGGCGTCCACCAATGCGCCGGGTAACGTGAATCACGCGGACTAGTCGCCGAAGTTGAGGGCGCCGGATGTTGCGACGAATGAGACGCGACTGGCACGAACGGCAAGAGCGTCAACGCAATTAACGGCCGAAGGCTTGTCGAAGCACGATGATTCATAGGCTTCTGAATAGCATAAAACTTCGCAATAACATGTAGGGGCGGCCCTCCGTGGCCGCCCCTCGGTGATGCCGAAGGGATTTCGACTTCGACTGAGGGGCGGCCACGGAGGGCCGCCCCTACATTGCGGCCAAAGAAACATCGAGTTCGACTGAGGGGCGGCCACGGAGGGCCGCCCCTACATGCGGCCAAAGAAACGTCGGGTTCGACTGAGGGGCGGCCACGGAGGGCCGCCCCTACATGTTTTCCAACAACTCCACAATCTCCAGATGTCCACGACGCTTTGCCCACGCAAGAGGGGTCGCCCACGGTGGATCATCGGGCAAGTTTGGCTTTGCGCCGCGCTCGAGAAGAAACTCGACCATTTCGGTCTTGCCGAATTTTGCTGCCCACCCCAGCGGCGTCGAACAGATGTCTTCATCGCGAGCATTCAGATCTGCTCCTCGATCGATGAACCGCCCAGCGTTGTCCTGGTCGCTCTTCTTCGCAAACTGATGCAGCGCGGTGATGCCCAGCCAGTCAGTTTTGTTCGGGTTCGCGCCGCGTTCGAACAGGAAATCGGACAGCTCTCGCGTCTTGGCGGTTCCCGAGACTCTCTTCGCAAGGTTGGGCTGATGGTGAAGCATCAAACGGACAAACGCTTCGTTGCCATTGCCCGCGGCTTGCGAGAGCGCGTGTGGGTCGTCGGCAAGCTCAGGCTTCACGGCGAAGATCGCGGCCGCGGTCTCGACGTCGCCGTAGTACGAGAGAATGTCAAGTGATCGGGCCGCGCCGTAAGAGCAGAGCAGCTCAGCCATCTTCTCATCCTTGTTCATCCTGGCGATGCTCAACGCGTCGGCTGAACTTTCGACTGGCGGATTCGCATAGGCGCCCTTCTCGAGCAGGAGTTCTGCAATTTCGTAGTGACCGTTGTAGACCGCCGAGTACAACGCGTGGCCGCGCGGAGCAATGCCCTCCTCGCGCAGATTTACATCGGCCCCGCAATCGAGTAACAGCTTCACGATTTCGATGTGCCCGCGCGCGGCGGCGTTCTTCAACGGCGCCCCCGAGCCTATGTAGTATGTGACGTACTCCGACACTCGATTGGCGAGCGACGGGTTTTCGTCGAGCAACTCTCTGACTCGCTCCAGATCGCCGATGCTCGAGGCGGTGTTGATGTCAACATAAGCGCCGCGCATACGGAGGTGATCGAGCACCTCTCGCGGTGTAGTCTCTATCTCTTTGGGCACATCGCGCCAGCCTCGATAAGTATAGTCACCATTCGTAAGCTGAATCGGACGCGCGCCATCGAAACGCGGCGCGTTTATGTCTGCTCCGCGCGCGAGCAATTCATCTATGATCTCAATCTGCCGCGTCATAACCGCCCAGTGAATAGGTTGATTGGAGCGCCCGTCTCCGGCATGCAGAAGCTCGGGTGATGCATCCAGCAGGCTTCGCACTCTCGCAAGGTCGCGCTCGCGAATGGCCGCTGCGAGGGATTCTCCCTGCGGCGATGCGCCCTGCGCGGTCGCCAGATTAGCCTCGAGCATCATCTCCATCTCGGAGTAGCCGCGGTCGCGAGCGATCTCCAGGAGGCTGTTGTCCACCGCGAGACTCAGCGGGTCGGCGCCCTGCTCGAGCAGGAATCGAACTATCTCGAGTTGATTCTCGCGCACCGCGAAGTAAAGCGGCGTGCGATACGCATAATTGCATCGCACAATCGAAGGATCTTTGTTCACAAGGCGCTTGACGATATCGACGTCACCCGCAATGCACGCGCAGAACATCTCCCATACATCAACCCCAGTTCCGGTGGACCATAGCAGCGGCTCATTCGTCTTGAGTTCATCGGGTTGAATCATGATTTGTTACGCGCGAAATCCCTTCTCGCCTGACAAATCCGCGTGAAGCCGTCAAATCCAAGCAGTCAGAGTACCGACTTTAGTCGGGCAGTGCCTTTCTCTTTCGATGCGTCTGTATTGCGAGGCACTGCCCGACTAAAGTCGGTACTCTGAACGCCTGGATTTGACGGGTTCACACGGATATACACGACTCTCGAGTATTGATCGACAATCTCACGTGGCGAATCTCTGTGCGGCGCGCGCCTTCGCCTTCGCTGCCTCTTCTTCGCGGTTCTTCGGCGTTGCGTTGGATTCGAGCGAGACCAGAAGCTGGCCTGAGATCCTTGCAATGTCATCGACCGCCGAGTCGAACGCCGCCTCGTTTGCCTTCGACGGCTTGTTAAAGCCGCTGATCTTCCTCACAAACTGGAGCGACGCCGCGCGAATCTCTTCCTCTGTCACTGGCGGCTCGAAGTTGAATAGCGTTTTGATATTTCTACACATGCTTTGGTCCTATTCTGAACTCAACCGTTCACCAATACAGTAGCAAAGCCCGTCCGGCGCTACGACGAAAAACACTTTGAACGAAGTTGCTCCGTGCTGATCGATCCTGAAGCCGGCCTCTTCTCTTTCTTCGGGCGGCTTCCGCTCGATCCAGACCGGTTGCCTCGTCAACCCATTCGACTTCAATTCCTCAAAGGCAGCATCGGCGTTGTCGACTTCAAAGAAACAGCCCTCCTGCGCCGGGTCCCCGCCGTTTTCCGCGAGACCTATCTGAATGTTGTCTCTTGCGAGGACGGCCGACTTACACGGCGAATCGTCACGCGAGACGACTTTGAATCCCATGATTGTTTCGTAGAACGGGATCGCGGACTCGACGTCTGCGACCGGGAGATTCAACGCGTCGTCAGCGTACGGCCAGGCGGATTTGTAGATTCCTTTCATAGTTGTCGTTTCGTCTCCGCAAGAAATCTTAGAACCACAGATGAACACCGATCAACACAGATATTCGGAAGATAGGGACTCGTGCGCGAGCTCGTCACATGAAAAGATACATTAGCAAAGATACATTAGCGCAAAGCTCGCCGAGGACCGCAAAGCTCGCCACCGCAAAGTTCGCCAGGTCTATCGGTGTTCATCTGTGTTCATCTGTGGTTTCTATTTCCCCGTATCCATGTGCCAGCCCGGATTTACCCACTGACTTTTGCGCAAGACGAAGACTTCGGTGACGCGGCCCGTTTGCTGGTATCGCTGGCCGCCGGTCTCGATCTCATAAGAATAGTTGGAGTAGACGACGGCAGTGTTGCTATAGACTTGAATCTCAGTCTTTGGAAACTCGAGCTTCACAAGCTTGCCTCCACCCTTTGCAAACTGCGCGGCGCCATCAAGCACGGTTTTGCGATTGCCCCAGTTGTTGTCGCCCGCCTCGATGGTGACGGTCTCTTCGGGGATCAATCGTTCAAGCGCCGCGCGATCGTTCGAGAAGTAAGCCCGCCATACTGCTTCTCTGGCGGCGAGCAATCTTTTCTTTCCCTGGTCCGATAACGGCCTCGGCGCGGATTGCTGGTCCTCCACAGATTCCGGATGAAGCTCCGTATCGCTCCCGGTCTGGATCCACTGTCCGTCCTGCTTTGTGTAGAAGTCAGAGATGCGCAGGGTTCGCTTTGAAGGACCGTTCGGGGTGTTGGCTTCGACGTCGGCGACAAAGCATACAAACGCCGCGTCGCCTTTGAAGATCATGTCGAACTCGCGCATCTTGTAGCTCTTCATACCGTAGGGACTCGAGGGGTCGACGTAAGTGGTGCCCATGTAGCCGTCGACTCCATGAATCATCGTGCGCGAGCCCTCGAGGTATCCGAGCCAGTTCTGATGATGCGTGGCTCGAAGCTTGGCGGCGTCTTTGTTGATGAACGCCTGGAAGATGCTGTCGATGTGAGCGCGGATCTCGGCGCGATCTTTGTCGCGGCCGTCATTAGCCGGCGATGCGGCTTGCGCATACGCAGTCGCAGCAAGTGCGGCCAATACAAAGTCAAGCAGGAGTACTTTTTTGAGCATATTGCCTCCTCGAAGAAGCGTATTTCCGGGTGGGCACTTGAGTCATAGTGTGTTGCTCGCTCACCTTCAGTGCTCCCCAGCGTCCTCTGCGTCCTCTGCGGTTTATCCCGGCTCGGCGCTGGGGAATAAACCGCGGAGGACGCCGAGGACGCTGAGGACTGCTTATGGACACCACACTAATGCAGCACTACCAAACCAGACACCAACCTGCCGCCTCGAAAAAGCCTGAAGTCGCTGGGCACTACTTCATAGAAGTAGCTTTGCTCGGGTCGTCCGCCGGATTGACGTAGTTCAGCACGAACGGCCCCGTTCCATGGACCTGAACGATTGCGGCGGTCTTCGCCATCGCGTAGTGACGCATTTCAGCGGGCAACATCCCATAGCTCCCGGCCCCCATTTCCTTCATCGCTTTTGCGTCAAACTTGTCGCCCATCCCCAAAGCAAATGTGCCGGAGATTACAGTCACGTGTTCATCGGTAGGGTGCCAGTGGGGCGCGATCTTGTAGCCGGCCGGCACCTTGAGTCGGATCACGAACGGTCCGGCGGCTCCAGGGTTGCCCGAGACCACGGCAAGCTCGGCGCCTTTCTGAAGGCTTGGCGGCGCGGGTCCCCATTTCACGTCTGCCGGGGTGAGCGCGATGTGGGTCTTCGGTTCCTGTGCGCCTGCGAGAACGGTCAGCGCAGCTAGTGCGAACATAACGCAAAACACTTTCTTCATCACGAATCCTCCTGTGAAGGTCGCGGTGAGGTCAGCGACTCTTGATTAACTGACTGAGACGCGCGGCTCGCGCCCGGTCCATGGTGTTGAGTTGTTCCTGCTGATCGAGTGCTTCTTTGGTGCGGCCCATTATGAAGAAAATGACTCCGAGGTTGTAACGCGCCTGCGGGAATCGCGGCTTGAGTTCGATAGCTTTCAAATACTCGCGCATCGCTGATTCATCCTGTTTCGTCTCGGTGTAAGCGTTGGCCAAAAGGTAATGACCATCCGCGTCGTCCGGGTTCTCCCTGACATATTGGAGAAGCCCCGCGACCGCCTTCTCAAACAACGGGCCGGTCCTGGCCGGTTGCTTCAAGCCCTTGTAAGCGCGACCGAGATAGAAATACGTCTCGCCGTCTCCCGGCTTCAGCTCGAGCGCCCGGCCGCATGTCGTTACGGCCTCCTGATAACGCCCCAGGTCGTTGTAGGCGCGGCACAGATTCGTGTAACCCGCATAGTTGTCAGGCGCATACTTGACAGCCAACCTGCCGGCGTCCGCGGAAGCCTGATACTGGTCGGAGAGGCTGTAGTACCAGCACAGACTCGCATAAGCGCGCGGATTGCGCGGCGCGATTGTGAGGATTCGATTTGTAGTCGAGATCGCTTCGTCGTACATGCCGAGCCTGCTGTAAGACAAGCCGCGCGCCTCGAGGGCGTCGACTGAATTCCCTGAAACGGCGAGCGCCCTGTCGTATTGGTTGATCGCCGACCGGTAGTCTCTCCTCTGGTAATAGGCATTACCTCGCGTTATGAACGCCTGCGCCGAGCCGTCCGAGTTGTTCTCGGGTTCAATATCGCCTTTAGCAGTTGGCGGGCGCGACGTTTCACCGGTCGACGAAGCGCGGCCTGAGCCCTCTGAGAAAGGTACTTCGAACGAAGCGCCGGTCAACTGAACCCTCGCCGCCGGGTTGACGACTCGGATCGGTCCTGTTGAAGCGCCGATCGGCACTTTCACGGTGATCAGGTTGTCTTGCCAGAAGATTATCTCGCCGGGCACGCCGTTGAATTCGACCGCGCCCGGGGCCGGCTCACTCGTCAGCTCTTTAGCCCACGTCCCGGACTCGAAGCCGGAGAAACCGGCGCCTCGAATGGTCACCGTGGTTCCCGGGTGGCCAAACGTTGGCATGATCGCAGTGATGCTCGCGCTCCGCTGCTGCGCGCCGGCGCCGATCGCCGATGAGACGAAAAACAATCCAAGGATTAGGGTTCGAAGCATACTGTCACGCCGATAAGAACGCGCTTTGTTTTGAACGCATCAATTATATGGAAAGACCTAATCCGGTCAATGCGAGCGTTTGGAGTTCCGGCTTTAGCCGGCAGACTTTCTGAGACCAACAGAGCAGAGGCTAAAGGTGTGATTAGGGGTGGGACTTAGGTCAACAGCAACTCAGAGCGGTGAATCGAGCGTTCCGACCCGGCAACCCCGTAGGGGTGCGACGTTCATAGTTACCGACTGCCGACGTGGACTTCCTGGCTCCGTTAGGAGCGGCATACAGTTGAGCGCAAGGACATTTCACGCCTACGGGGTTGGCAACCTGGGAACTCGCCACTATAGACATTCCACCCCTACGGGGTTCCAGGAATTCTCAGGACACTTCCTCAGGCGAAGAGTCGCGGGCGGTTCCCGGCTCAAGTCCCACTCACACCCGAGGCTAAACTGGCGTTGAAGTTCATGTTCGTAGTCCGGCCTTCAGGCGGAAGTTCGTATCCTTGATTTACGCTGAATTACAAACTTCCGCCTGAAGGCCGGACTACGAACGTCGCCCCTAACCTTCGCACTTAACAAAAACTTCAAAAGAAAACATACTTGACTTGTCGATTTCGGGACGCCTTGTTCGACAATACTGTAGAGAGCCTGGAGTGCAAGGTTAGATCAACGGTTGAAACCGGTCCGGCTCTAATTTTGAATACGTAAGGAGAAACAAAGATGCGAGTGATGGTCATTGTTAAAGCGAGCAAGGAGTCAGAGGCGGGCGTTACGCCGGACGAAAAAATGCTTACGGACATGGGCAAGTTCAACGAGGAACTGGTGAAGGCCGGGGTCATGCTCGCGGGCGAAGGGCTTCACGCGACCTCGAAGGGCAAGCGAGTAAGATTCGAAGGCGGAAAGACCACCGTTACCGACGGGCCTTTTGCCGAAACCAAGGAATTGATAGCCGGCTTCTGGCTGTGGAAAGTCAACTCCATGCAGGATGCGGTGGATTGGCTGAAGCGCGCGCCCTTCGACCAGACCGAAGTGGAAATTCGCCAGGTGTTTGAGATGGAGGACTTCGGTGACGAGGCGACGCCGGAAATCAAGGAGCACGAGCAGCGCTTGCGCGCAGACATTGAGAAGCAGGCTAAGGCGTGAACGACGCCTCCTGTCTAAAACCCGCTTCAAAAGATAAACCAGAGCGCGAGCAGTTCGTAGTTCGGCCTTCAGGCGGAAGCGGCAGTTGACCGTACATTACAAACTTCCGCCTAAAGGCCGAACTACGAACAAGACGCTCGGACGCTCGACTCATTGAAAGAAGGAAGGAGACGACATGCAAAAGATCACCCCGTTCCTGTGGTTCGACAACAATGCCGAAGAGGCTGCGAACTTTTATGTTTCAGTGTTTAGAGATTCAAAAGTAGGCCGTATTACTTACTATGGAGAGGCCGGGCCGGCGCCGAAAGGAACAGTCATGACCGTGGACTTTCAACTTGAGGGCCAGACATTCACGGGACTGAACGGCGGCCCGCATTTCAAACTCACACCGGCGGTCTCGTTCTACGTTGCTTGCGAAACGGCGAAGGAGGTTGATGCGCTGTGGCAGAAGCTCTCCGAAGGCGGCTCGGTATTAATGGAGCTGGCCAAGTATCCGTTCAGCGAGAAATTCGGATGGGTGGCCGACAAATACGGTCTTTCGTGGCAATTGAATCTCGCGGCCTTTCCGCAGAAGATCAGCCCATGTCTGATGTTCGTAGGCGACCAGAATGGAAAGGCGGAAGATGCGATGAAGTTTTACACGTCTCGATTCAACAACTCGAGCATTGACCGCGTCGAGCGTTACGCAGCGGGCGAAGGCGGAACCGAAGGCGCAGTGAAGCACGGCGTGTTCTCCCTCGACGGCCAGAAGTTCATTGCCATGGACGGAGGCACAAACCATCCCTTCACTTTCACCGAAGCGCAATCGTTCGTCGTGGACTGCAAAACGCAGGAAGAAGTGGATGAGTTCTGGCAAAAGCTCTCTGAAGGCGGACAAGAATCGCAATGCGGCTGGCTCAAAGACAAATATGGCCTGTCCTGGCAAATAACTCCGACCATCTTGATAGAAATGCTGCAAGACAAAGACGCCGAGAAGGCCAAGCGAGTGATGGAAGCCATGATGCAAATGGCAAAGATCGACATCCCGACTTTGCAGCGGGCTTATGACGGGCGATAATCCAGCTTCGACTTCGCGGAGTACGACGCTCGGACGTTGAAAGCGAGCCAGGTCTGAATGAGTGGAACCGAGAGCGAAATGAGAACTCAGAGCGGCGCGGGCGAAACACAACGCCCGCGCCGCGCGCTTCGAAGCATCGGTGCAGTGCTGGGCGGCGTGGTCGTGGTTGTCGTCCTTTCCGTCGGCACCGATGCCGTTATGCATGCGACGAATGTTTTTCCGCCTTCGGGCCGGCGGATGGCGGACGGACTCTTCGTACTCGCGACGGCTTATCGCAGCATCTACGCGATTGCGGGCGGTTACATCGCGGCGCGACTCGCACCCGCTCGGCCAATGAAGCACGCGCTGGTGCTCGGCTTCATTGGAGTCTTGTTGGGCACAGCCGGCTTACTGGCAACGTGGAACGCCGGCCCGGAACTCGGCCCGAGATGGTATCCGATTGCGCTAGTTGTGACCGCGCTCCCGTGCGGATGGCTGGGCGGGAAACTTGCGCGACGTAGTTAAGAAGTGTGTGCGGCAATGTTGAGAAGCCGCGTGAGCACTACGCAAAGTTGTGTCTTAGTGTGTAACCGGCAAAACATCCCTCAGCGTCCTCGGCGTCCTCTGCGGTTGATTCCTTATCAGCGCCAAGGAATCAACCGCAGAGGACGCCGGGGACGCAGAGAAGCGTTGACACTCGGAGCTTTATGGCCGACGCCGCTTCGGAGACTCGCTTAAGCGTTTGCGTTCAGGTTACACCCAAATCACACTCGGATTGCGTTCGGTCAGATTGGAATTGCCTTTGCCTGAATTGGACGACGCCAGTTATCATCCGCACCATCGTTTGCTGTTAAATCGCAAATCACAAATGTCAAATCTCAAATCTCAAATCTCAAATGGAAAATCAAACGGCCAGGAGCATAGACGATGATAATAATTCGACGCTCTCCGATTGGGTTGACACTGGTTATGATTATCGCGGTGCTCGCCCCCAACTTCTACTCCGACACTGACGTATCCAAACAATCGCCAGGCACCGCCCGGCTCATCCTGATAGTCGTCATGGATGGTCTGCGTCCCGACTCGATCAATCGGGAAGACACGCCGACTCTTTTCCGCCTGCGCCGGGAAGGCGTGAACTATATCAACTCGCATTCTGTGTTCCCGACCGTCACTCGAGTGAACGCCGCGGCTATCTCAACCGGCCATTATCCCGGCGTCAACGGGTTGGTCAGCAATGCGATGTTTGTACCCGGCGTGAACCCGAATCACGCGTTCAACACCGGAGACTATCGGCAGTTGCTGAAGCTGAGAGACGTTACCGAAGGCCGGTTGCTTTTCATGCCGAGCATGGCTGAATACCTGAAATCGCGGGGCATCCGCTTCGCCGCCGTAAGCTCGGGCTCGACCGGCAGCGCTTTGCTCTTGAATCATCGGGCGCCTGAAGGCGTCGGAGTGTTGATTAACGGCAACTTCGATCCGGGCAAGCGAGTCGCTTATCCAGATGAGGTTAGTGCCGCCGTGCTGTCACGCTTCGGCGCAGCGCCAGCAGATGAGAGCAGTGCCGCGGTCGATTGGGCGGACCGCGTGCTCCGCGAATACGTTCTTCCGGAATTGAAACCGGACGTCGTCATCGACTGGCAAACCGAACCCGACGGCGCCCAACACAGTCATGGTGTTGGCTCAAAACAGGCTCGAGAAGCGCTCGCCAACAACGACCGCAATCTCGCGCTTACGCTCGCAAAACTCGAGGAGCTTGGCCTGGCGGATAAGACCGATGTAATAGTGCTCTCAGACCACGGCTTCAGCGTGCACGACTTCAAAGTCGACGCAACGCAGGCGTTGATCAAAGCAGCACTGAAAAGCTCCGCCGATTCTGACGATGTAGTGCTTGCCTCCAACGGGCAGTCGGTGCTGGTGCACGTTAAAGGACGAGACGCGCTGCGGATTAGAAGGATCGTGCGCTTCCTGCAATCGCAGGACTGGGTCGATGTGGTATTTACCTCCGAACGCAGGCCGGCCGGCATATCAGGCGGCCAAGCGGGACCGAGACGCAAGACAGCGGATGAGACTGGATGGGTCTTAGGGACCTTCTCGCTTGAGCTGATCAACGAGGCGGAGTTTCACCGAGGCCCGGATATCGTCTTCACCTTGCCGTGGAGTTCGGCGGCGAATGGTTTTGGCGTCGCGGGCGAACACTACACGGAAGGCGCGGGCAACACCGGCGCTCTTACCGGTGAGGCCAGCGGACATGGGGGCCTTAGCCCGTGGCTCGTGCACAACACTCTGATCCTGTGGGGGCCGGACTTCAAACGCGGAGCTACTGTTAGAGCCGCCGCCGGAAACGTAGACATCGCGCCTACGGTGCTGACTCTGAAGGGCGAAGCCGCGGGCGAGTCCCTCGGCGGCCGGGTGCTCAAGGAGGCGATGCGAGACGGACCCGACGAAGAGAAGATTCAATCTGAAACAAAGGTATTGAAGACTGGCGCAGCAGGCCGATATCGCGCAGCGATTCAAGTCACCGACGTTGGTGGGCATCGTTACATCGATAAGGGTTGGCGAATCAGATGAGTCAATCAAGTCCGCGCATCAAACCAACCTCGTCAACAGCCGACGACGCGAAGCCTACAAGTAAGATCTCGCAGCCTTCGCTCAGCGCGCAGGTCAAAGCCGTGCTCACGTCGCTCGAGCGCCTTGCTGAAAAACGTGTCCTCGAAGACATGTCAAAACGCTACGGCAACTACACGAAGAAAGCGTTTGGCGTGTCGATGTCTAACATTCAGAAAGTGGCAAAGCCGCTTGGGCGAAATCATGAACTCGCGGCGGCGCTTTGGGAGACCGGCTGGTACGAAGCCCGCATGCTGACATCGTTCGTGGACGAGCCGTCGCTTGTCACATCAACGCAGATGGACTCGTGGGTGAGAGACTTCGACAACTGGGGCATTTGCGACACGCTGTGCTTCAACCTCTTCGACAGAACTCCGCACGCGTGGCGCAAAGTCACTAAATGGAGCAAACAGGAAAGTGAGTTCGTTAAGCGAGCGGGCTTTGCGTTGTTGTGGTCTCTCACGGTGCATGACAAAACCGCCACCGACGAGCAGTTTCGCCAGGGCCTGGTCTTGATCCTGCGCGCGGCAAGCGACGATAGGCACTTCGTCAAGAAGGCGGTGAACATGGCTTTGCGAGCGGTAGGCAAACGCAACCCCGCACTCAACGCTGCCGCAGTGAACATAGCTCGTCGCCTCGCGGAATCATCAGACCCCGCGGCACGATGGATAGGGAGGGACGCGCTTCGAGAACTCACGAGCCCCTCAGTAACCCGCCGCCTCACGTCACGCCAGCAAAGTGAGTGAGGAACTCACTTGGCCTTCGATCTACGGGTAGCCTTGACGCCGACACTGCGCTTAGCCTATTTCCGCTTTGCATTTCTTTTAGGAGGTATAGGGATGCCGCTTAATAAGCAAAGGAAGTCCGGGAGTTGGCGTCAGTTGGATGAAAACGCATTGGAGAAAGTCCTGAGTTGGTTTCGAGCAACTTCCTCCTCTCGTTCACCGGATCGATGGGATGCCTTGACGAATGCCCACCAAAGCGACTTGTTCTCGTCACCAACTAGTGCGATAAAGCCGCGAACTACTTCGGTCTCTGCTTCGGTACAAAGCTTCCGCAGGTCGATCCCAATAAGAAGGCACTGGCCAGGCTGTAGTCGAGGCCGGGATGCGGTTCTGTAAATACACGATCGCTGTCGCCTTCGTATCTCGATAACAGCGCGCGGATGTGAGGCAAATCCTTTCCTCTGCGCTGCGGATCATCCACGAATGCTATGATTTTGAGTAGCATCAAGACCACAGGCGGAACTACGCGTAGTACGAGGTCATCAGCCACTTTGATCGGCTGCGCGTCGGAAAACGCATGGTCAAAGCCCCCGAGGCTCATCGTGAACTCGCTGTTCGGCCAAACCGCTTCGACTCACGTAGTGCCTTCCCGGCCGGGATCAAATCCAGCAGCGCTCCGTGCTTGCTGCGCCAGCGTTCCTCGCGCTTTGGGTCGTTGTCCCACCCTATGCTCGACAAGGCTGCCTGCAGTTTCGCGAACTCAACAAGGTCCAGGGCAATGGCGAAATCGATGTCGCCGGTCTTGAGCTCGTCATCTGAGAAATGAAGTTGGTATGCAATCGCGCCGACGATTACGATATCGGCATTCATTTGCCCGCAGAGTTCCTTGAAGTCCCGAAGATCGTCTATCTCAACCTTGCTTAACTCGATCACTGTTTAGAAACTCCGCTTTTAGCTGTTCGGCTGCCTCGTGTGCCCTGGGATCGGAAGAGTACATCAACTCGCAATAGATCAGCCACGGATGAGCGACCATGTTCCCACGAATCTGCTTCCAAAAAGGCACGGTGCCAAACGCGCGGAGGAGAATTAACGGGCCATCGCGATCGGGCAACACACGAAGCTCGCGAAGAGTCGCGTCGGTAGGAGACTCTGCGAAGATCGGAACCTCAGGGCCTTTGTAGAACCTCTGAAGTTCGAATGCAGCCGGACCGCCCGTGATCGACCATTTTGTCGAAGCCTTTGCGAATGTCGCTCGAATCCTTCGTAGGAGTTGAGCTGTAGATGACTCAGCAGCTCTGAACCGGTTGATGAGAAGCTTCGGTCGCAGCGCTTGTTCGTATGCGCGGAGTAGCTGCGCCTCGATCTCCTTGCCATTTCTGACATGGAAGGTGGGGGTGAGGATTCCTTCCTCTACCAGCTGCTTTCTTATCGTGGCCACATTGCTCTTGCCGACTCCGGATGCTTCGGCCAGTTGTCTGACGGTCCAGGTCGGCGACTCTTCGCACGCAGCAAAAGTAAAGAGGAGTTGCGCGCGTGCGGCGGTCATTGTTCTTGCTTCCTTGGCCTTTTGCTGTTCGCGTCTCCCGACGACCGTGCGCGCGTAGCTCCTTCCGAGCACCAGGTGCACGTTCCCGGCGCGATCTGCGAAGTTAACCCCGGCATCGATAAGTTTCTCGGCGGCGGGTGCGGGCACGTACCTGGCGAGCAGGAGCATCGGTCGGCGATCCTTCTTGGCGTAGCGCTGTGCCTGAGCGATTAGGGCATTGATATGGGCCCTGTCGAGGTAGGAGCTTTTGAGTTCGATGTAAAAAGCTGATGTACCCTTAGGCGTATTGATGCGGACCACGCCATCGATTTCAGGCCCGGCTCGCTTAAGATCCGAAGAGAGCTCAATGCTTTTAACAAAATCGAGCGCTCGAAGCGAGTCCAGATACGGCGCTAGTTGTTTCTGGGTAGGTGTCATTGTCCGCTATTGTACGGTGTCCGTTAGTAATGGACAAGCCAAAAATGCGGACACATTGAGAGGAAACAATGCGGACACCTTGCGATGACTGTGCGATTGTCAACAAGGTCAGACCCAACCCTCCGAACCCCTGGACTTCAGCGGACGGGTCCCAGGTATTGCGCTCAGAGTGACCAATGCGGTCCGGAGCCCCAGATGCATAACGCCCGACGCGTTTTCGTAAATGGACGTCGTTTCGTTGACTCGCCTATATGCGCACGCTGATAGAAAGCAAAGGTCGAGCAGCGAAATTGACTGAAGAGGAAGAACTAATGAACGCAGACATTCGAGGAACTGTTATCGGCATCGTTTCGAACGTGCTCACAATGTTTCTCGTTTCCTCATTTTCTAAGGGTGACAAGGACAATGTTTCTTTGGTCGCCATAATTCGAAAGGCGATTGAGGATACTGCCGATACTTTCGAGTGGACCGGGACACCGAGATTGGAGGAAGTATGCCTTTTTCTTCTCACGCCTGAGGTCGAATAAGTCTTAAGGCAGGTTTTGTCGGTTAAGCTCCTTGGCAGCACAGACGACGCCATCGATTCAATACGAAAGGAATTCATATCGCTATTTTTCCTGCTCAGTGGCTCGGAATCAACCGCCGAGGACGCCGAGGACGCAGAGGAGAAACGCGAATGTGAGCGAGCAACACAGAATCTCGAATCAAATTCGTTTTCAGGCCGACCTCTGAGGCAGCAAGGTGCGCATCGAACGAGACTACGCCTCTTCGACGGTTGGTTTGGGTACGACAGCGGGTGTGGGTCTCGCATACTTATCCAACCCAAAGCCAAGTGAAATCGTCGCCAGAATAATCGCCGATGAGAAGAAGTATGGTGAGCGGACTCCTAACCTATCAAAGCACCAACCGAAGAATAACGGTGCGATGATCCGAGAGATTCCTCCATACGTCTGCTGCATTCCCATATACAAGCCGCGTTCTCTTGGATTGATCACCCTGGACAAGAGCGCAGTCACGCATGGGAACGTGAAGGCTGTGCCTAGCGGAATCAAAGCTACCGCCAGTGCCAGCATCCACAGATTTGTCGACAAAGGCATCCCGAGGACTCCTGCCGCCAAGAGCACCAATCCCAAACGCGAGAGCTTTGCTTCGCCTAGCCAGTCGACGGCGCGACCCAACAACAGCACTCGAGCGAAGACTGAGATCGACCCGATGTACGTGAAGAAATATCCGATCGTTTGCGCGGTCACCTGAAAGCGCGCGTTCAGGAACAGCCCGAGGACCGCGAAGCTCCCCTGGAAGGCGCCTATCGAGATCGCGTAGATCAAGATGAGTCGGGATGCCGGTTCGCTCGAATGCGAGATAACTCTCAAGATGGCCTGACTCGAGGTCTGACGTTTTTCTCCGGCAGGATGCTGCTCGGTGAGATCACGAGATTCACTCAAGTAACGCCACGCAAAAATCATGTTCACCAGGCAAAGCCCGGCCGCTATGATTCCCGGCGCCGCGCGGCCAAGCTCTAACGTGCCGGCTCCCGGCATCAGATCGCGCTTGCCTAAGGCGATCGCGAGAGAACCAAGCACCGGCCCGAGAGCTACGCCTAGATTCGTTGTGGCCGAGAGCCAGCCCAGCGCTCGCGCGCGATCCTTTGGATCAGTCGAGTCGGCTACGTAGGCCTGGATCACACCGACGGTGCCGCCGCCCGCGCCCTGAACCAGGCGAGACAGAAACAGAAGCAGCAGCGAGTTCGCGAAGCCGAAGATCAGATAAGCGATTCCGGCTGCGCCCAACGCGATCACCAATACAGGGCGGCGACCCACTCGATCAGAGAGGCGGCCCCACATCGGCGCGCTCAAGAGTTGCGCGATGGTGAACGCGCCGATGATGAATCCGGTGATACTGCCGGGTCCAAAGTGCAACCCGAGTATGTCTATGCCCTGCTCGCTTAGTTCCTGGACGTAGAACGGCAGGAGCGGAACGATCATCAGCAGGCCTACCATGTCCATGAATGCGGTGGCCATCAGCGTGAACAGCCTGGCTGGAATCTTGCGCACTTCTTTCCACAGGACATAGAGGAGAGCGATCGCGATCGCGCCGAGCACCACTCGAACGACGGGCGATTGGAAGGATTGGGCGATGTTTTGCTGGATGATCATTTCAACTAGTTCGGTCGCGTTGATTGAGGTTCAGGGTTCAATCTTTGACCCTCCACTCGTAGCGCGCAACGTGAACGTTGAACTCTGAACGCTCATTTCCGCAACCCGACCAACCGTGAGGCTATGCGAGAGTCTGGCTAATCCCACCAACGTGTGTTGGTCGGATTTCGGCATCCGATGTGAGAGTGTCGCATCCCTTTTCTGTAGCCGCCAATCGGCCTTCCGTGAAGCGGGCGCGTTGGATGCACCCGGCGTTACGAAACCCAGCCCGTCAGCCAGGTCGCGAATGCCATCCATGCGCTTGTGCCTGAGATCATCAGTCTCAGCGGTTGAGACAAGATAATCAGGAGCCCGGCCCAAATGGTGGCACGATGAACGCGACGTCTGGTGACCAAATCGTAGACGATGCAAGTAACGATAAAGAGATCGGTGATGCCAAAAAAAGCAGGCGGGCCCGCCTTGAGGATGCTGAACGGCAATCGCGCGATGGCCGCCGCCAGGATCGAAATCGTCGCCAGCAGCATCAGCCTCTTGTGAACATCGGGGCGGCGCCGGAAATAGAAACCTGCGGAAACCAGAATCGAGAACACGAGCATGTCGAAGAGCGGAATCGCCAGAAACACAAGTGGAGAGGGTCCGCCCGGAGGAGCGGCTCCCTGGCTGGCCCGTGTAATCGCCGTCAACGTACCGACAACTACCATCATCGCGGCGATCACTCCTCCCGCTATGCCCAGGCGGCGATGGATGTCCGTGCGGTTGGCGGCAACGAGGGTTGTCTGTGTGAGCAACAGCACAATCCAGGAGCTGAACACGAGCCCGTGAAGATGCAGAAGCGGAATCAACGGGGGCGCGCCGAAGTACGATTTGAGGAAATAGGTGGGCGCGAAGCCGGCGAATACGGTGACGGCGATCAGCAGGGATATGCCTGGGTAGAACAGGCGCTCACGGCGTCTCCCGGATTTTCCTGACGGCGCCTGCACGCCAGGCTGTTTGGCCATCGATGGATTCATGAAAAAAGTTCTACGCTACAGCGCAGTCGTTCGACAAGTCATGTGACACACGTTTATCTGGGCGCGCATATTGGCGTCATTCTCTCTCGGTAAATCAAGTTGATTTAGAGCGAGGTTGTGGCAACGGAAGACTTTTTCCGTAGCCCAGGCGTTTACGCCTGGGATCGCGAGCGGCAACGGAAGACTTTTTCTTTAGCCCAGGCGTTTACGCCTGGGATCGCGAGCGGCAACGGAAGACTTCTTTCCGTAGCCCAGGCGTTTACGCCTGGGATCGCGAGCGGCAACGGAAGATTTTTTTC
>Ga0134124_10001313_pt1 | contig 19941 bp, 12 predicted proteins | sample KB304_FD_96880 | JGI IMG/M metagenome (GOLD analysis project Ga0134124, IMG submission 96880) | Terrestrial soil microbial communities without Nitrogen fertilizer from Kellogg Biological Station, Michigan, USA - KB3-0-4 | ecosystem: Environmental > Terrestrial > Soil > Unclassified ... | reverse complement strand
GGCGCCGCCGATCAGTACCAGCCATGCGATGAGTGCAAACCAGGGTGTCACCGGCGTGGTGGCAGGCTTGGGCGCAAGCCAGTACCCCAGCAGCATGGGAAGCACCACTGCCAGCATGAGGATGCCGGGTGCCCACCACCAGGGACTGCAACTGAGCATGGAAAAAGTGCTCTGGGCGCAGACCTGTGTCGAAGTGGGACCTGCAATCAGCCGCAATCCCGCCAGCAACGCCACCAGCAGTGCACCGATCACCGCGTGCACCGTGACCAGATTTCTCCAGATCACGCCCAGGTGGGTCTGATAGTCGGAACGTCCAGCACTGAGCAGGTAGCTGGCATGGCGCCGCAGCCACCAGATTTCATTGGAGGCGGTGTTCGAGAGCGTCTGTTGCACGCGTTCGGCCGGATTGGCCACGGAGTGGGAAATGCGCGTGAACAGCCGTCCCATGAAGGCGCCGATGTAGCCACCGCCCGAGACCGTGGAAAGGAAATCGATCTCCCGCAGGCGGTTGCAACGCGCCAGGGACTGCAGCATGCCGAGGGCGAAGGTGCCGCTGCGGATGCCACCACCGGAAAGAGCCAATCCCACCGTGCGCTCCGGCAGCTCGTTCCGCAATGGCGGGACAGCGGCTGCGGGTTCCACTCTCCCCTCTTCGACGATGCGGCGGCGCCCGCGGATGGCTTCGGCTTCGGCGGCTTTCAACTGTTCGGGATACAGGGCGGAGTCGGCCAGCAGCATGTCGGCCGCTTTCTCGCCGACCATGAACACGGGAGTGACGATGAAATAGCCCGGGATGCGATGGAACACCGACGCATCTGCCACGCGCAACCCGCGCACTCCATGAACGCGCAGTCGGCTGTCGAGCACCGCCTCGCGATCCGCCAGTTGCGCCGGGTCGGCTTTCCACGGGTCAGATCCCATGCGGCAGGTACCGCAGGCGTGATGACCCCAGGCCTCGTTACGGATCCAGTCACGCAAGGCCTGCGAATCAGTGGGGTGCGTCGGACCGGGCTGGATTTCGTCGTCGATCATCGAGCTGGCGCCATTCACGCGCCGCACGAACTCCACGCCGCTGCACAGCGCCTCCAAGTCCTCGGTGCCGGCGGCTGGGCCCTCCTGGAAGGAGCGAAACACGATCTCTGGTTGATGAAAGGGTGAGCGTGAACGCAGCCGCACACTGCCGGCATTGTTCGAAGTGTAGGCCTTCAGCAGCACCCAGCTCCACAGATCGCGCCGATCCTCGGTGGAGGTCATGGAATCCCGCAGCAGCTGCTTCGACCATCCCCAGTAGTAGCCACGGAAGGCGGCCGGCCCACCGAAGATGAAGAGATCGGGATCCGGGGGCAGGCCGTCATCCCGGTGGCGGGTGGCCGTCGTCTTGCCCGTATCGAGGAAGAACGCGACTGCGCCACCGTTGGTGGTGTAGAGGCCGGTGCGGGTGCTGAGCCACTGCTGCAATAACGGATCATCGCGATTGTCGGGATCGAAGCTCACACCATCCAGCGTGCGAAACGGCTGTTGCGTGTGGCTGATGACGCCGACCTCGTAGCGATCCTGCAGATTGCGACCCACGCCTCGCAGATCGACGATGGGCGCAATGACCCTGCCCTCTGCGTCGCGCGGACCTTCGATGCCCAGTTGCTGCAGATGCGCCGCCTCACCTATGCCGCTCAACATCAGCAACTGCGGCGTATTGAAGGCGCCACCCGCCAGGATCACTTCCTCGCGCGCAAAGAAATGCGTCTCTGGTCCATGGGCAGGCACGCGCGCAGAAGGACTTCCCACCTGGTACACATGGGCACCGGGAACCACTGCCACACCGTGGGCACGCGGGGTCTGTTGATCCGGCTTGAACAGCACGCGCGTGGCCAGCACACCGCCCGCCATCACCAGGCGCTCCGGCCACCGGCCTGCCACGGCCATGAGTCGCTCGCGCAGCCCCACACGGTGCGCGCCATCTGTGCCGACAGGAATGAAGGACAGCTGACCGCTGACGCCGCTGCGCGAATTGGCGAAATTCGGATCGAGCAACTGCACCAGCCGCAACTGGAACACGGCGCGCAACAACACGCGCAGACGTCCCGGCTGTCGGGCCAGAAAGAGAATCACCCCGAACAGCAGCTTCAGAAAAGTGCGATCGCCGCGCGCGATCTTCGAGATCAGCAGCGGGCTGATGAAACTGGTCTGCTGCCAGCCATTGCGCCCGTGGCCTCCGCGATCGAGCTGCCAGCGAGGGTTGATCCACTCCACTACTTTCGCTGCCTGTCGGTAAAAGAAGATGATCTTCTTCAGGAAGCCACGGTAATCCTCGTAGTACAGGCATTTCTCGATGCGCGTGAAATACCCCTGCATGGTTTCGGCGCGCCAACCCGGATCACCCGTCAGCGCCGCGATGCGATTCCAGTCTGAATCGTTGGGCTTTACGATGATCATCGCGTGGTGCGCCGTGCAACCGCCCAGTGCCGAGCTGCGCGGATACAGGATGCCGCCCTTGCCGGACTCGCCCAGCGTCGCGGGATCCTGCGCGCTGACGTACTTTGAATCGGCGCGCTGCGTGGCGTCGTCCTGATAATGGCGCACGGAAAAGGCCCAGTTCATGCTGGCATCTTCGGTGGCGGCGCCATGCAGCACCGGTACGCGGTACACCACACGATCCTCATGTTGAGGTGACGCGGCAGCGGGGGTAATCACGCCTGGTGTCTGGGGCGCGTTGCCGGACGGCGCGGGGTCGAAACCCGCCTCGAGCAGCAGCACGCGTTTTCCGCCCTCGGCCAGCCTGGCTGCAAGCGGGCCACCACCCGCGCCCGAACCCACGACGATGTAGTCGAATGGCGTGGTGGTCGGATTGCGCGCCGCCTGCAGCAGTGCATCCTGCAGTACAGAGGGATCGGGAGCGCCGGTGGATGCCATCTTGAAGCCCCGCTTACAGTGTCTTCAGGAAGGCCTTGAGCTCGACCTTTTCCTCCGCGGTGAGGTGCTCACCGAACCAGTGACCGCGATCGAGGACGAAGTCGGGACACTTGCTCACCGCCAGCAGCGCAACTCCCGCCTCGCGTTCGAATACCACGCGCTGCTGCTTCGGATCGCTTTCACGCTGGCTGAGCAGGATGCCGCGCGCAATACCGGACACCGCACGCAGCAGATCCAGCTTCGGCGCTTCCGGGTTCATGTTCATCAGCAGATTGATGGGTACGCCGCGCGGAATCGGGCCGACATTCACCGGACCGAGCTCGCCGGCGGCGTAGCGATGCACCAAGTTGCCCAGCAGCAGGGTGCCTGCAAACAGCAGTCCGAACAGCACGCGCGCTGCCCAGCGCTGATCTGCCCGCATGCGCCAGCACCCGACGGCCAATGCGGTAAACAGTATTGGAGCCGCCCATAGCCAGGACCATACGCGATCGAGCCGCGTCATCACCAGCAGCACTGCGGTAATGACGCCAAACAGCAGCAATGCGAAGCCTGCCATCCGGGCGCGCCCCCAGATGGCCAGTACCGCCGTAAGCACGCCTAGCATGGCCCACAACCATACGCTGAGGATGGAAACTCCCGCCGATCCCAGAACCCCCGTCAGCAACTGCGGCACGAATTTAGCTGCAAAGTAGATGGAGCTGTCCTTTGTGACACGATAGATGAATCCAGGGTCCGCCTGACCGATGCTGCGATCGAGCAGCCTCAGATCACCATAGGATGCACTTGTGCCGGGTCGACGCTTGTCGCGCGACAGCAGTTTGTCGATGCCATCGTCGAAGGCCTGAAGCCGGCCGGCTACTGACGGATCGCGATTGAACAATCCCAGCGCATTGTTGTGCAGATATGGCGCCGTCGCCCACAAGCCGATCAGCGAAGCCGGACGGTAATAACCGGGGCCGCCTGCGGGCGGGAAGTAGGTGTCATTGTTGTTCCACCCGTCCTGCGCAACGCCGGAATAGGCGTTGAAGAAGCGCACACCGCCCACTGCAGGCAGGTTCTTGTAGTCTTCGGAAGAGAAGTTGTCCCACACCTGCCCGCGCATGCCGTTGGTGCCCACTGAGCGTGCGGAATTGGTGCCGACCAGCGTAATGGGAATGCGGATGTCGGTGGACAGGAAGTTGTCCTCGAGGAAGGCATCCTTGTCGGCGGTGGCAGCGCCGGCCTGCGCCGTGATGCGGTCACCGTAGCTGCGGAAGGCTGCACTGGCGCGAAACGCCTCCCAGTCTTCGAATTTTCGTGGCAGCACGAAGTGCGCGTCATCAGCCGGCGGTGTCGCATGCTTTGCCCAGTCGTCACTGAATTCGAGCTGGAAGCCTTGCGGCTGCTTGCTGGAATGACACATGGCGCAATTGCGCAGGAATACCCCCCGACCCTTGCTGGCCAGATCATGTTCGGCAGCAACGAGCGGCCGCCCCTCGGTAGTCACGGCGAGCCTCATCGGCGCCACCAGACTGCGACCGTCTTTGGCGCTGTGGTGGGTGAAGAACTCGACCAGATACGGAATGCGGTACTTTTCCGCGGTGCGCCAGAAGACGGAATTGGCCTGCAGCGTCGCCACGGGAAAGGGCCGCTGCGGCTTGAAGCCGATGATGGGATTGTGGCAGCGAGCCCATTCCTCAGGAAAAGTACCGATGTTCAGATAGACGCGCGACAGCGCGCCAAAGGCGCCGATGCTGTCGGCGCCATCCACCAGCACGCGCGGTGTATGCCGCGGCGATATCTTCTGATCACCGTCCTCGAGACCACGGGAGTACAGGTTCTCCTTGCTCTGCACTTCCGCAGAATTTTCCATGGCGCGCGCCAGCCGTGCGTTCATGTCGAACACCGCGGTAATCGTGTTGGCGTTGTTGATGTGATCGGTACTGACCAGCGACGTATCCACGGTGCCTGGCTGCTGGCTGGCGAGGAACTGATACAGCAGGCTGTTCTCGGCGGTGAGATTGGCGAACAGCGCCGGCGGCGACCAGTACTGGTTGCCGATGGTGCTGGACATGTTCTCCCAGCCTGGTTTTTCCGGATTCGCAGGCGGATTCAGCGGATGCGGCCCCACGTGGCAGAAGCCACAGGACATGGTCACGCGAAATGGCCGCACCAGATCCGGATCGGCCTGCACTCGGCTGCCGCGGTCGTAGTAGGCATCACTGCCAGGCCTCACTACCTTGTCGTTCCAGTACTGGCGCGCCTGCTTCGCAGCCGATGTGTTGCCGAAGAAGTCCGGATTGGGAAACAGCCGCAGGCCGACCACACCACTGGCGTAGCCGTAGATCGTCGGATCTACGCCATCCTGCGGCAGTCGGGCCAGTACTTCGTCATAGAGCTTCGGATCGCCGGGGACGAATAGTTGGCTGGGGTGATCGCCGCGCATCGGGGGCTGCGGCCTGCGGGCCAGCTGGCCTGTTTCAGCGTCGATGTCGGTGGCAGGTTGCTGCAGTGTGATGGCGTCACCATCGGCCTCATCCAGATACAGGCCGAGGAGCGGCGTGGCGCTGGATTTCATGCCGGGCTGGTTCATCACACCGGTGTCGCGGAAGCGCGTGCCGCGCTTGCGCGAATCCAGCATCACCATGAAATCCACCAGGCCGTAGCCCTGCTCCTGCAGCCAGCCCCAGAAGGCCTCGTTGCCTTCACCCCAGAGAATCCACGTGTTCTGACCGCGGATGCCGTCACGTCCCTTCTGATCGATGGCGCCCCTGCCCCAGGCGAAGGGTTCGAGTTTGCCGTTGGGACCGGTGGGCACCTGATCCATCAGCGCAAACAGATTGCGCGTCTCGGCGGGAAAGCATTCTTCGGGACGAGGGCTGATGGGCGTGCCGCGGGCCGTTCGACCGCCCTGCGCCTCATCGACAGGCGCATCCTGATCGGGACCATTGAGGAATTGCTGCCAGCCGGTCTGCGAATCGGGGACGTGGCTCGCGCCCGGATAGGCATCGACACTGGGCCTGCCGGCAGCCTGCGCATTCGTGGCAGCCTCAGAGGGCTGCGAACGCATCGCCACGCTGCAGACAAGGCTCAGGACCAGGGCGCCGCAGCTGCTGGCACGCAGAAACTTTCCGAATCGCATCTTGCTTCCCTTCGAGCCGCATGCTCACGCGCAGCTTCCGTGCTCGCTGCGTCGGGACGCTGTCTGACCTGCAGCGTTTGGTTATGGCTCGCCTTTATCGGGATACTAAAGGTGAGCAATCGACCTAGCGACTAAACTGAAGTTTAGTGCAGAGAGCGAAGATGTGCGTTAAAGGGACGCCATAAAAAAGCCCCGATCCGTAGACCGGGGCTTCCAGGCAGGGCCGTGGGGGATCAGCGGCCCAAAGCGACTGGTGGTGTCGACGGAGGATTGGAGACGATGATTTCGACGCGGCGATTCTGCTGCCGTCCGCCAGCTTCATCGTTGCTGGCCACCGGCGTGGTCTCGCCCTTGCCCACCGCGATGACGCGCTGGGCATCGATGCCTTTTGCCACCAGCGCGGCCTTCACGGAATTGGCACGGTTCTCGGACAGCGTCTGGTTGTAGCTGTCTGCTCCCATGCTGTCGGTGTGACCTTCAATCGTCACCGAACGATCGGGGGTCTGTTTGAGAAATGCCGCGAGCCGGTCGAGGGTGCCCATGGCGCCAGGCTTCAAGGAGGCCTGACCGCTGTCGAACAGCACATCGCCCAGCGTCAGCACCAGGCCGCGATCGGTCTGCTTGGCCTGCAGATCACGCAACTGTTCAGCCAACGCCGCAGCATTGGCGCTGGCCTTGGCGGCGTTCTGCTCGGCGAGCTGGGCATTCTGCTCGGCCTGGACACGCGCCGCCGCTGTTTCCTGCTCAGCGCTGCGTTGCGCCTGCTCGGCAGAGCGCTGTGCCGTCTCCGCGCGCACACGCGCGGTGGCGGCTTCCTGCTCTCGCGCCTGCAGAACGACACGCTGGCGGTCCGCCTCGGCCTGGCTGGTCTTCTGTTCTGCCTGGCCGCGCGCGATCTGCTCGGCCGCAATGTCCGCATGACGGCGCGCGATATAGGCCGCGGCTGCAACCTCCTTGTGAGACTTGCCCTTGCGCTGCAGCTCCTCCGCATTACGCAGCGCATCGTGCGCAGCGGTCACTTCATTGGCGGCATACTTGCCTGCCTCGGGGACAGACTCGACCTGCTGCACCACAGTGCGGGCCGCTTCCAACTCATCCACCTGTTTCGGGGCTGAGGCACAACCCGTCACGCCCAACGCGACGGCCACCGCGGCACCCACCATATTCCGGATATTCATGACTTGCTCCTACTGCTTGTCAGCGGTGACTGCGGCGGAACCTGCGGCGTTGCGATTCGCCTCGCTGCGCAGTGCCTCGACACCCTGCTGGACTTCAGAGGCCGCCTTTTCCGTGCGGCTGGTCTGCGCCTTGGCCGCGGCAAACTGCGCATCCAGTTCCGCCTGCTTGGCCAGCTGAATCGCCTCGCGGTCGCCTTCCTTGCTGTTCTTGTCCATGGACTGCTGGGCCTGCGCATATTTGTCGCGCGCGCTCTGCAGTTGAGGCAAGGCCTCCACCTGCGCGCCTCCCTGCCGGGCCTGCTGCAATGTCGCTTCAGTGCGTGCCATCTGGGCAGTCACCTCGGGTTGATGCTGGTAGGAAGCGCATCCCGCGAGAGCTGCCGTGCACAGGAAGATTGCAGGAAGAATTCGAAATGTATTCATGACTCACCTCTTTGAGTTCGGACCCGGAACATGCCGGGCAGAACTGCAGTGAGTACATGCTGCGCGCATAATGCTTATTCGGGCAGCAGCGCCCCGCCCCTCTATGGGTCGGACCCCTCCCACGCGCCAGAGCGTCGGCGCCGGAGAGGCGCCGACGTAGATTATCGGCCGAACGCCTCGCCGCCGGCTCGCGGACTCGGTGCAGGCATACCCTTGCCAGTGACCGGATTGGGGTAGTGGTAAGGCTCGACGTAATAGCTCGGATACGTCAGGTAGATGATCGTGGGCGGCAGATCAGGCCAAGGCGGAAACTTCTCCGGAAAGGTGTTCACGATCACTTGATCGAACCAGCCCAGTTTGTATCCCGAGTACATGTTGAAGGGACCGTGCAGCTTCTTGAACTGCCACACACCGTCCTTCTTGATGAAATCATCCTCGTAGTAATTGTGACCCCAGCCACCCGAGCTCATCACGAAGGCAATGCACCGCGCTTCGGCGGTCACGCCATCCTCGTGAATGGTGGGCAGGCACTGGAACTGCTGGTGATCGATCAGTGAACCAGTCTTGGGGCCGCCCAGGCCGAATGCTTCGACCATGTACTGGAATACCCGCGGCCGGCCCGTGAACACACCCTTGCCGCCGATCTCCAGCGTGGCATCTTCACTGAACAGCTCGGACAGTGAGCGCCATTGCCCCTTGTCGACGTAGTAGCCATAGGCGTTCTGCACGATCTCCACATCGGTGAGATCCTGCAGCCGGGTGATGCGATCGCCCAGGGAGTTCAGCTGCTTTTCGACCGCCTGCAGATCGGCGGCGGAAGGCGCAGCGGCATGGACGACAGCGGTGAACAGAACGGAGCCGATCAACGCGAGCGCGCCCTGCAGCAGATGACCGCGAAGTCTGGTGAGTGATTGCATGTGCCTACTCCACCGTGTTGGGTTTGCCGCTGACGGGATTCAGGTAGTGATAGGGCACCACCTGCAGCTTTGGAAAGGATTCATACACCAGCGTCGGCGGCGCATCCGGCGGATTGGTGGTGCTGGGCGGATCCATGGGAATGGGTTTGGCAGCCCAGCCCGCATCGTAGTCACCCCAGAAAGTCACGTAGTAGTGCAGCTTGCTGTACTTCCAAGTGCCGTTGTCATTGATGTATTCATTCTCGTAGACACCGCCGCCCCAGCGGCCCGCGCCGCCTCGCGACAGCTGCACGTCACTGCGCCAGCGCGCTTTCGCCGTGCGGTTGTCGGGTGCCACGTGAATGATGGGCTGGACCATCACGTAGTTGTTGAGCTGCCCTGACTCCAGTCCGGCCGGCCCCATCAACGACAGCCCGCGCTCGATGCTGGAATTGCCGATATAGACGCCGCTCTGCCCAAACTCATAGCTGCCCTGCTTGCCGAACAGCGACGCGGCTTTCTTCCACTGCCCCTTGTCGATGTAGTAGCCATACATGGCCTGCAGATTCTCGATGGCGCGCACAGAGTGGGCACGCGCCAGCGCCAGCTCTTTGGCATCCGCCAGGGCTTCCAGCTTGCCCAGTGCGTCATCTGCCCGCTTCGGCGCATCCACTGCCGGGCGACTCTGGATGGCGCGCAGATTGCCGTCGGCGTAGTGGTAGGGCGGAATGAACACCGCCGGGAAGGGTTGATACTGCTGTGGCGCAGGCGCATCCGGCGGAAACGCCTTGGCCACTTCGGAGGCCCAGTCGCCGCTGGCGGGTTGCAGCTTGGCCCAGCCACCCTGGTATGGCGCTTCGAAATTCAGGTAGTAGGCGCGTGCGGAGATTTTCCATACACCGCCGTCGTTCACATAGCGATCTTCGACGATTGCGTCCCCCCAGATCGCGGCCTTGCGGTACTGGCCCAGCAGACCCCATTCGCGCCAGCGCGCCTGCGCGCTCTTGCCGTCGGCCGCGACAGTGACCATGGGCTGCAACTGCATGCGCAGGTTCAGGCGGCCGAAGGGCAGTCCGGGCGCCTCTTTCATGCTGCCGCCGCCATGACGTGTCAGCAGTTCGCGGATGCGCGCCTTGCCCTTGTAGACGCCGTCCACACCCCACTGAAAAGTACCCTCTTCGGTGAACAGGTCTGCAGCCTCGCCGAAATACCCCTTGTCGGTGTAGTAGCCGAAGGCGCGGCCGAGCCGCTGGATCTTGGTGATGGCCTCGACCTGCGCGGTCTCATCAGCAATTGCCTTCACACGCTGGTTGAGCGCGGCCAGTCGCGCCGCTTCGTCTTTGGCGTAGACGCCATTGCACAGTGCAAGACCCAGCGTCAGGCATAGCGCCTGCGCCACCGCTTTGTGAAGAAGTCTCATGACACCCCTGTTCGTTATCGCTTTCAGTGACAGAGGCCGCCAAGGCTAGATGATTGACCGCCGGGGTGGTAGCCAGAGATCCAAAAAAAAAGGCCGGCATTGCTGCCGGCCAGAGTTTGCGTGCCGATCTGCAGGGAGGAGCAGTGAACACGCAAGGTTCTGTCAGCGAAATCAGGAGGTCAGCTTCAGGCGCCTCTTCTGTTCGTACATGCGGGTGTCGGCGCCCTTCAGCAAGGTTTCAGCTTCCAGGCCGTCCGTCGGATACAGCGTCGCGCCGATGCTGGCAGTCACGCGGCGCAACTGCCTGCCCACCTGGAAGGGCTCGGCCAGGGCTTCCTGGACCTGCTGCAATACCCGACTCATGTCGCCGGGAAATGCGAGGTCGGAAATCACCAGCACGAACTCATCCCCGCCGTAGCGGGCAACCGTGTCTTGTGCGCGCACCCTCTGCTGCAGGCGGCGCGCCAGCTCGCTGAGCAACAGGTTCGCAGCCTCGTGGCCGCAGCTGTCGTTGACTTCCTTGAAGCCATCCAGATCAAAGAACAGCACCCCCACGCTGGTACTGCTGCGCTCGGCGGCATGGATGGCGTGGGCCAGCCTGTCCATCAACAGCGCCCGATTTGGCAACCCCGTCAGGGAATCATGGGTGGCCTGATGGCGCAGTTGCTGCTCGACCTGTTTCAGTTCGCGGATGTCCCAGGCGATGCTGGACAGCACGGTGGTGTCGTTGCCCTGTTCCTGCACACGATGCGCCATCAGTACCTGGGATACCGGTATTTCCTGCCGGTTGCGGTCAAGCAGAGTCGCCTCTCCGCGCCAGACGCCGGCGTCCAGGCAGGCGGGAACAGCCTCCTCCCGCAACAGCTTGCACGATCTGGGTGTGTACAACTCGAACATGCGACGCGCGGGCAGATTTGCAGAGCGGTCATAGCCCAGAACCTGGCGGCCCATGCCGTTCATGTAGAGCAGGCCACCGTCGCTGCTGGAAAGCATCACCAGACCGGGGGTGGCATCCATCAGCGCCAGCAGGCATCCGCGCAGCGGCCCCGGGCAGCCGCTGACATCCGGCGTGTCGATGCTCTGCCGCCAGCGCGCTGCGCCCAGCGACATCCGCTTCGACTCCGCATCCCTGCTTCCTGCCTGCATTCGAACTCCTTCAGAACGTGTACTAACTTGATTTCACAAGGGATCGTGGACAATCAGGTGAATACCTGAAGCGGCGCCAGGCAGACACCTGTCGGGTGCAAGGGGCTGCTAGGGATGGATCAGCCCCCTGCGTACGGCATAGCGCACCAGGCCAGCGGTGTCATGGATATCGAGCTTCTTCATCAGGTGCATGCGATGCGACTCGGCGGTCTTCAGGCTGATGCCCAGACGCACCGCCACCTGCTTGGTCTTCTGGCCTTCGGCGATGAGCTGCAGCACCTCGCGCTCCCGCGCTGTGAGTGGATCGGCGTCCAGGGTTTCCTTGTGCCGGTAGGCCTCGACGAAAATCTGCGAAATGCCTGGACTGAAGTACATGCGGTCACGAGAAACATCGCGGATTGCGCGCAGCAGATCGGCGCTGGCTTCGGTCTTGATCACGTAACCATGCACACCCGTGTTCATCGCTTCGATGACGTACGGACTCTCCTTGTGCATGGTCAGCAGGATGACTCTGGTGCGCGGGCTCGAAGTGGCGACAGTGCGCGCCACATCGAGGCCGTTGAGACCCGGCAGCGTAATATCGACGATGGCGATGTCCGGCTTCAGGCGCTTGATGAGCTCCACACCCTCCAGGCCATCGCAGGCCTCACCTACCACCTGATAACCCGGCTCACCTTCAAGCAGCTTCTTTATCCCCTGCAGCAGAATCAGATGATCGTCCACGATCACTATGCGTACCATCGCGTTCACTGCTCCATGGCAACGTTGGTTGTCAGCGGCACAATCACTTCAATCGAGGTGCCGATGCCAGGCGTGGAGCGAATGTTGCAGCTGCCGCCCACCGCATTGGCGCGTTCGCGCATGCCGAGCAGGCCCAGCCTGCCCTTGCTGCCCTTGGCGAGCACTGCATCCACGTCGAAGCCCAGGCCATCGTCCTTGATGGTGCAGTGAATCTCCCGACCCTGCTGTTCCACCATGATGTCCACCGTCGGCCCCTCCCCGGCATGGCGTACGGTATTGCTCAAGGCTTCATGTGCGATCCGATAGATGGCGATCTCAGCGCCCACAGGCAGGCGCTCGCGCGCCTGCCCGTCCACATTCACGCGCATCCCGGTGCGCCGCTCGACACCTTGCGCGAGGAAATCCAGTGCAGGCCGCAGCCCGAGATCATCGAGGATGGTGGGACGCAGATCGTGCGACAGATGCCGCAGCTGCTCCCCGGTTTCATCCAGAAGACGCCGCACTCCGGACAGACGCTGGTGGGCGCCGGGGTGCATTTCCCTGGCCGCCATGTCGAGCTCGATCGTGGCCGTAGCCAGGATGCTGCCGGCCTGGTCATGCAGCGCGTGCGCGATGCGGCCGACTTCGGCTTCCAGCTGTTCGTTCAGGCGCCGCAGCGCGGTGTTGGCCTCATCCACAGAACGGTGACTGATCTCGAAAGCCGACAGGCTCTCGATCAGGAAACTGCCGGCCCTGCTCTCGCGCGACTGTCGCTCCATGATGCTCGCCACCGCTCTTTCATGCAGTGACACGACATCGACGATGCCGCACCCCGCAGCCACCGCGCGCCGACCGATTTCCTGGGCACTACGCAATGCGGATTCAGCGGTGCCCGTCAGGTACAGCCCCAATGCTTCGCGGTATTCCTGCGCGTATCGATCAACGAAACTCATGAGGGGCGATCAATGCAAAGTTCGGTGCTGCAGATGGCAGCGCAATGCGTTGGCACGCGCGCAAGATGTACTTCATCCATGGAGTCCTTCCTGAGCTCAGGCATTCCCTGATTCGCAAATTATCTCTGGGCGCGACGTGGCCGCCATGCCAAAAACTCAGGTGTTCACCTGAGAAAATTCCTACAAAAACCCGATTTACGGGCGCGGCACCTGAGATGTCGCGGTTCCCGCACACTGGTCTGTAGGCGATCTCTTACATAAAGTATCGACCTGAGAGAAAGGCAAACCTGCCGAAAGGCAGGGACGCAAAGCCTCCGGTCTGCGGATGCGAATCCATAGATAGCGGGGTTGCCGGCAAGGAGCACGCAGGCGCCAAAGAACGCCACACGGTTCCGGGTCGTCAGTCTTTTTGCGCGCTGCAAGGGATGGGCAGCGCTCATCAAGCCAGTCCTTTCACTTTGTCCTCCGCGGGCTCTCGTGGGCCGGAAGAGGTGTGGCTTCGTTTTGTCTTCGATCCGGGGGCATGGGTGAAACAGATGCAGAGTTTGAAGTTCAAAGCGCTTGGTGTTGTCGCCATTGGCATCTCAACCCTGATTATCGCTGGCTGCGGTGGCGGCGAAGGCGGTACTGCGGCTGCAGCGGCGCCGCCCTCTTCAACGCCAACTTCGACAGCGCCGGCACCGACGGATGCGAACACGACATCCTCGGAGACCGTGCCGACCGATGCGGTGCAGGGCCTCACCGAATCCGCACCCACCGTGGGCATGGCAGCCGCGACATCGGCGACCGCATCCTCCGGCACCACTGTCCCCGCGGTGATTCAGGCCGAGAATTTCGATGCCGGCGGCGAAGGCGTCGGTTACCACGATCTGACGAGCTTCATCTCCGGGGGCCAGCTGCTTCGGATCGGCGAGGCCGTCGATATTCTGGGCGCTTCCGGCGCTGCCTACGTCAACGATTTCATGACCGGTGAGTGGCTGGCGTACACCATCAATGTCCCGAGCACCGGCACTTACAACATCGACCTGAACGCCGCCAGCGTCTTCAGCACCGCGGCATATCACGTGGAAGTGGATGGACAGAACGTCACCGGCAAGGTCCTGGCGCCCAACACCGGCAGCTATGGCATTTTCAAGTGGTGGGGCCTGAAGCAGATCAACCTCACCGCTGGCAAGCATGTGCTGAAGGTGGTTGTGGATCTGCAGTACTTCAATCTAGATGCCATCCGAATCAGCGCCGCCTCGGCTGCCGCGCCGGTGGCAACACCTTACCTCGGGACTCCGGCACCTCTTCCCAGCACATTCGAGGCCGAAAATTTCGACGGTGGTGGTGAGGGCGTGGCGTTCCACGACCTGAGCAGCGGCAACACTGGCGGTGCGTATCGCCCCAACGAGGCCGTGGATATCGTCGCATCCACCAATGCCAGCGGCGGCTTCGCCGTCACCGATTTCCAGGCTGGTGAGTGGGTGGCCTATTCGGTGAACGTTGCAACGGCCGGTAATTTCACCACGCAGATGCACGAATCCACTACGCTCGCCAACGCTGCCTTCCACGTCGAGATCGATGGCCAGAACGTCACCGGCACTCTGGGAATGCCGAACACGGGTGATATCAGCACCTATCGCTGGACGGCCATGCAGGCGGTGGCGCTCACGGCGGGCAGGCATCAGGTGAAGATCGTCTCCGAGCAGGGACCCTTCAATCTGGACTCGGTGATCTTCGCGCCGGCCGCGACCACACAGGCAACCAGCAGCGCCAAGCTGCTGTTCAGCACCGGTCTCGAGGGCGCTATTTCGCTGCTGCCGGTGGTCACTACGGACTGCTGGAGCATTGGCTGCTGGCAGAAGATCACGGGCCTGGACAGCGTCACAGGCTTCAGCTTGCCCAGCACACTCGGCGGCGGCAGCAACATGTTCCTGCTGGATTCCGATCCCATCAATCCCGCAACCGCGAACCTCGCGGACTACGTATTCAGCAGCATCGAAACGGTGGCGGGGCACACCGGCGCCACCACCCGCGCAGCGCGGCAGCAGATCTCCAAGAACCTCAACGGAACTGAACCGATGGGCACCCAGGGGCTGCAGAACGAATTCATGTTCCAGCCGAAAGACACCATCAACGATCTGTACGTCAGCTACTGGCTGAAACTGCAACCCGACATGGTGGAGAAGATGACCAATCTTCCTGCCGGCGCCGGCATCGACCGCGGTGGCACCTGGCGCGGCATCTTTGCCCTGAAGACGGGCACCAGGACTGCCACTGGCTCAGCGCAAAACAACGGCGACTACCGCATCGAAGCCTACGTCAACACCTACGGTGGCGGAGCGCCCTACTGGTGCATCCTGGGTGACAACAATGCAGGCAGTGGCGCGGCACCGGTGACCTACTGGAAGATCGACAACCACGATATTCCGGTGCCGGTGGGCCAATGGTTCAAGTTGGAAATCTACTGGCATCGCAGCTCGGGCAGCGACGGCCGGGTGTGGATGGGCGCCAACGGCAAGACCATCGCCGACTATCGTGGCCCCAACATGGGCGCCAGCAACCTGCCCATCAATCGCATCATGGCGCCGATGCTGTACAGCGGTCAGCGCATGCCTGCCTACCAGTGGTTCGACGACCTGGAAATCTGGGATGGCTTTCCGGCCGCCGGCAGCAACCCGCCGTACGCCGCGCACTGAGCAGGGAGGGGCTACCGGGAGAAGGATCTCCCGGTGTCTTTCGTTCCCTTGACCATGATGAGTGACTTGGTCATCCCGCCGACCTTCTCGCGTATCAGCGCTGCTGCCGGGAAATAACCCGTCATGTCGGCAGCCGTGGGCAGATAGAAGTTTGGCGCCGTCTTCTTGATCCAGAGGCGGTTCGACACGCCGATCACGCGCAGCTGCCAGGATCGGGGCATATAGCCCACGAAAGGCAGCCAGGTGTGTGTCTCGATCGGGAACCAGCGATTGGGCACCTGCACGAAGTAACCGCGAGTCACGCGCTCTATCTCGCGCGCAAAGCGCTGCTGACGCTGCTGCGCACGCTGCCGGAAACGCACCGTCGAGCGCTCGCGCCAGATCTCGTCTTGAGGAATGGTGACGTGTTCCAGAACTGAGGAGCACAGCACGATGTCGAAATAGGCATCGCCAAAGGGCAGGTCCGCTTCGGCACCGAGCGCCACCGGCATGAAGCCGTAACGGCTGGCCGCCGTGCGCACTGCCTGATGGTCCACATCTGCTACATGGACGTTCTCCGGTCTGACCGGAGTGCCGGCCAGCAGCGAATGAACATGCGCGCCGTTGGATCCACCCAAGTCCAGGATTCGGGTCTGCGGCCCCAGCTCGAACAGCGACCGGAACAGCGCCGAGCGCCGCAGCCGCGACGCCGTGCGCGCGCGCCTGATCGCACCACGCAACAATCCACCTTCGTCGTGCTCGATCAGCGGCGAAATCACGGATTCCTGCGTATTGCTCATTTCAGAGGCCCACCCTGATTTCAAAGGTGGCGATCTTCGCCACATAGTCAGACAGCACCCGATCCGAGTCACGTTGTTCGCGTCGCGCGTTCAGCGCCAGCCGGACCCTGGGCGTCACCTGCGCGAACAGCGCTGCCTCCACGACGCGTATATGCTCGCGCAGGACGGGCGCCACCGTGCCGGCTGCATCGATCACATTGCCGCGATAGGCCCGATGGCCATCCTCGAGATTCAGCGCCAGCCGGATTTTCTGACTCAACTGCAGGGCCGGCTGCAGAAGAATGGTGCGCATCACCACGAGCCCGACATCCACCTGTTCCGAGTCGCTGATATCGCGCCGCACGATGGCTGTCAGCGTGGCGTTGTCACGCGGCCGCCACTCGTAGCTTGCGTCATAGTTCCACGTGGAATAGTCGCGCTGTGAAAATTCCTTGTATTCGCGCTCCACTCGTCCGCCACGCAGCCTCAGCTGGGACTGCTCTGTCAGCGACCAGTCCATCAGCGCGAAGGCTCGATGCTGCTGATAGGAATTGCTGACCGCAATGCCGGCGACGCTCTGTGGATTGTCAAGCTTGCCCTCTTCCACGCGGGCGGTGACGCCGAGGCGGTTCTCGGAATCGGTGACATAGGCCAGCGTCAACTCTCCGGCATCGCGGCGACTGTCACTGATGAGGAACTGCTGCGAGCTGTTGTGATGTTCCAGGCGACTCACAGCGCCACGGATCTGCCAGCTGGATGCCAATCCGTAGCCGGCTTCGGCCAGCGCCTCCCGCGTGCGCAGAAAATTCGGCGAGCTGCTCTGCGCACCGGCCTGGACATTGGCCAGCGAGGTCAGCATGTATTCCTGCCGGGCGACGACTTGCCCATCGAGCTGCGAGCCCGCCTGCCAGAGAAATCCCAGCCGGCCGGAATAGCTCTCGTGATTCAGCTCGTCGAAGCGATTGTAGCGGTGGTCACCGAAGGTGAACTGACCCACCACGCGCTGTGCGCTCACGGGAAGGTCGAAGTGGATTCCCGCCGATGAAATCAGCGACATATCGGAGCGGGAGGTGCCGTTCAGGGTCGGCAAAGGCGCGCCGTCGGCGACACGAAATACATTGTCGTCAGCGGTGAGGCCTGCCGATGCGAACCAGCCGAACACGTCGCCGGGCGGCGGATTCGCCGCCGATGCCGTCATGGCCCCGAGCAGCGACGCCACTGCGGCAGCCACCGCAGAGCCGCAGCCTGCCCTGCCCTTATGGCCGGATGATGCGCGCGTCCAGCGCCCTGCCCACAGCCTGGGCGCGATTGACCACATTGAGCTTGCGCAGAATTTTTTGTACATGATTTTTTACCGTCAGCGAGCTGATGTTCAGGATGGCCCCGATCTCCCCATTGCTTTTGCCGAGATACACCCAGCGCAGCACGCCGCGCTCCCTTTCCGTGAGCACACAGCTGTCCACAGAGGTGCCGCGCACGGCATCGGGGGCCGAGCGCGTCTGCGTGCGGACCCAGGCCGCATGCAGGCAGGGAGCGATGAGCTGCATGAGATAGGTTTCGCGCGCCGTGTTCGCTCCCGTCTGGCAGGCGAACACGAAGAGGCTCTGTACCTCCCCTTCGGCGTCGTGACTGCCGTGCACCAGCAGTTCACCTGCGCCGGCGCGCTTGAGTTCGCGCACGAAGGATCCACCTGCAAACGCATTGAGATCGTCGAGCTTGCAGATGTACGGCATGAAGCGATGTCGCTTCCATGTTTCGGTGAGAAACGATGCCAGCGAGGCGTCGCGCATCAGCAGATCGCCGAACAGCTTTGTGTCCGCAACCATGGTCGAAAAGCTGTCGACTACGAAGGCCGAGGAATTCCCCTTGCGCAGCGCGCATATCAGCACGCGGTGGCGGAGCAGCTTCAGCAGCAACCCCTGTGTCCACGAGAACAGGTGAGCACGCTGGTGAACGCGCAGCGCTGCATCGAGATTCAGCAGCAAAGCCTCGAGATCGGAAGCGTCCAGCCGTGCGGCGCTGTCCGCATCCGCTGGCGGTGTTTCCTGTAGGACGGGATCATCGGCTGCCGGCACAGCCGCGGACTCGATCAAACGCAACTCGGGGTGAAGGGCGACTACTTTTGGCGCTCGCTGTTTCTGCGAGCCGCCATTACCGCGGATCTCAGTATGCATTGTTCCTCCCCAGTACTATGAATATCGTGCGCAGCGCGATGCGCAGGTCGAGCAGAACGGACCAGTCGCGCAGGTATTCCAGATCGCACTCGATGCGGGCCCGCATCGACTCGGTGTCAGCCTCACCGCGCAGACCACGGATCTGCGCCAGGCCCGTGATGCCGGGCCTCACCTTGTGGCGCATCATGTAGCCCGGAATGAGCTTGCGGTACAGCTCGTTGTGCGCCACCGCATGCGGGCGCGGCCCGATGACACTCATGCGCCCCTGCAGCACATTGAGGAATTGCGGCAGTTCGTCCAGCGAGGTGCTGCGCAGAAATGCACCGAAGCGCGTGGTGCGCGGATCATCCCGTGTGGCCTGCCTGACGACGGCGCCATCTTCGAGAACGGTCATGCTGCGGAACTTGTAGACGATGATCTCCCGACCATCCAGCCCATAGCGGCGCTGCTTGAAAAGCACCGGGCCGGGAGAGGTCAGCTTGATCCCGATTGCGATGCACAACCCTACTGGCGCGACGACCGTCATCGCCGCCAGCGCGATCATTATGTCGCTGGCGCGCTTGAGCAGGCCGTTCATTCCACAGAACGGTGATTCGCACAGGGCGATCACCGGCAAGCCGGCAACGCTGTCCATGCGCGCCTGGATGAGATCGAGCGAGAGCACGTCGGGCGCGAAATACACGGAGGCGGTGGTGTCGTGCAGGCTCTCCAGCAGCCGGCGGATGCGCGGATGCGAGCAGGGCAAGGCGCAGTACACGACATCGATGTGATGTCTCCGGACGTAGTCCGCCACCTCACTCAACGACCCACGCAGTTCATGCCCTTCCACGCCACTCAGGCGATCACAGTCGCGATCGTCGAAGTAGCCGGCGAAGTTCATCGCCAGCAACGGATCGCTGGAGATGTTGCGGGCCAGCAGACAACCCGTGTCGTTGGCGCCGGCTACCACGGCGGTCCGTCGAACCGGTGCAGAGGTGAACACCTGTGACAGGAAGGGCACGATGTAACGGTGCGCGGCATGCTGCACCAGTGGGACCGACAGCAGCCAGATCAGCGCAAAACCACCATCGAAAAGACCCAGCGTGCCCGTGGTCCAGCCAATAATCAGCAGCAGGCTGGCGATCAGGAACCAGCGCAGAACGACAGAGCTTCCTGAATATCCTGGATCAGCCGGTGAACGGAACGCCAGTGTCATGGCGGCCGTCAATGAGGCCAGGAAGACATGTGGAGCCGTCAGATGAGCCCCCACACACAGGGCGGATACCACCAGCATGCCCGTCGCGGCGAGAGGATCCGTGAGCATGCGCAGGATGGCGATGAGACCGGGCTGCGAGGGGCCGATCCGCAGCGCCTTGGCCGCCGTCCAGTGCGCGGTTGCGCGTCTCATGGTAGCCCCGCGCGGGACGGCCGGCCGCATGACCGGCCTGGGATTCAGGCTGTCGCTGGTTCGCACCGACCAGCCGAGGTTGTACGGCGGCGGCACGTAGTCGCGGTAGTTCTGCACCTCGGGCGATGCCTGCAGCGCCTGGTACATCGTGGCGCTGTTGCCGAGCGCGACGAT
>Ga0134124_10001312_pt1 | contig 19949 bp, 21 predicted proteins | sample KB304_FD_96880 | JGI IMG/M metagenome (GOLD analysis project Ga0134124, IMG submission 96880) | Terrestrial soil microbial communities without Nitrogen fertilizer from Kellogg Biological Station, Michigan, USA - KB3-0-4 | ecosystem: Environmental > Terrestrial > Soil > Unclassified ... | reverse complement strand
TGAGTGGAATCCTCAGCAACGTAGCCAACACAATGCAGAGCTCTCTACGATAATAGTAGGGCTGTTATGTTTACCATTCAATAACCATACTGAGAGATGTCGCAGGGAAATGGTGTTGGATGTAGTTTCATTCGAGCAGTTTGGCTGTTCGACGTGCCAGACGGTCGAGAAGCGCCAAACTCGCAAGGGGTGGTTTCCCCGGCAAGCGTCGGTGTGTTGACAACATCCCAAGCACGCGTCCGGAGGGAGAGATCAGCGGAGTGGACTGGACCGATAGAACGCCAGCCCGCAAGACAATCTCGCGAGATTCGACATCGAAACAAAGGGCATTTCGCACGTCGGGAACTACAACGCGGCAACCCTGCTGCTTAGCCACACCGCAAGCACTCTCGGAACCGCGGACAACCGCGAAGTAGTCAAGAAACTCGCTATCGAAGCCTTGGCTAGCAGCAAATCGTAATCCGCCTTCAGCACGGTCGAAAAGCTGAATGTTTCCGAAATCCGCCTCTGTGATATCAATGGCGAGATGGAGAACGTAAGAAAGAGCGGCAGTGCCACCATGGCTTTCCAACCTTTGTTCACGCGTCATGCGAATATCGCTGAATGCGACCTTCCAATCGGAATCACGCATAAGGCAGTCGGAATTCTGCAACCTTGCCAGTGTTCGGTCTAGTAGTCGCGTTGTTTCGGCGACGGCGACCAGATTTCGAGTCATCAGTTGTTCAGCGGTCATGTTGCACCTTCGATTGGACACCCTTCGGGACGTTGACTCGACGCTTCGATGATTCTTTCATGGCCTGCGCTTTCCGGGATATCAAAGTGCTACGCCACAAAAGATATGCTGACTGCTTTCGCAGCTGAGAAGATTTAGCGGAGTTCCTTTCTCCGAGAGCTGGCCATGTCCGATCACTACAGCACAAAGAGTGGAAAGTCTACCGCCAACAAACGCCAACTACTCCGCTTCTTGCCGGACGAAGCAGGCGGCGATCTCACAAGCATGCGCTTCTTGTTCGCTAGTTTGCTCCGCATCAAGATCGGGGCACTCTAACCAGCTGAGAGGCGAGGAGAGGGCAAGACGGATTTTTCCTCCCACAGCCACGACAAATTCTTGACAGTGCGATGACAACACACATCGATTGCTCTCTCCTTATGAGTTGTGCTGAAACCTCTGTCGCAATCTCTCTCTCTATCCGACTCGAACCGACCCCCTGTGGAGGACAGAATGAGAACGATCACGATGATTATCGTTGCCGTCGCGGGGATCAGTATTACCGCGGGCAGCGCAGAAAAACGCCAAACCCTCGAAACTGACAATTCACCTTCGCGATTATTGCGATCCAACCAGCTTCAACGCGGCCCTACGAAACGGAAACCTGTAACCGCGATACGTCAATAGGTTCCATAACCTTTATGGATTTTTGACAGATCTCAGCATGGACCTTTGAAGGGTAAAGCGAGAGGGAACCGTGGTCAGCGTACATAAAGGCTACCAACAGAAACGTTGGTAGCCTTTTCCTTTTTCCAGACTAGAGATACCCAGATGATAAATTCCCGACCCTAGCGGTTCAGCAGACTACTCGCCGGTGTTGTTCTTCTGGTGACATAGTTTGCCTCGATTCTGCCTGCAGATTTTCGATATTCCTCAAGCAGTGGGGTTGTAGGGCACACTCTTGAATCGCTATTTCTGAGTTACCGTCAGCTCCAAGCGGCGATTTTGCGCCCTTCCTTGCTCCGTATCGTTTGAGGCGATTGGCCTGTCCTGGCCAAGCCCGTTGGTTGCAATGCGGTCAGCGCCGACGCCTCTGTTCACAAGCATCTGCTTTACGGCGTTGGCGCGATCGAGCGAGAGTGTCCGGTTGGCGTCTGGCGCACCTGTATTGTCGGTGTGCCCAGACAACTGCACCTGAGCGTTGGGATAGGCATTGAGGATCTGCGCCAGGTTTGCCACCGTGCCTTGGGAAGCAGCTGTAAGCTGAGTGGAATCTGATTCAAAGTTAAGCTGATCGAAAACGAAGGTTTGCGGCGCGGCTTGGCCGGTATCAGAGAGAAATCTGGCGAGCCTGTAGTTAATGGAATTTGTGGGTACGGCGATATTCGTGCCGCCGGGAAGAGGTATTCTCGACAGAGCGCCTTGCGTGGTTACCACCACGTTCCTGCCCGCCACTCGGGCTCGACCTCCGATGCCGCGGAACACCCACACCAGACCGAGCACCGCGATGGCGATTAGTAAGAGAGGTAGCAACCATCTGAATCCGCCAGGCCTTTTTTCCAGAGCCCGGGTCGCGCCTACAGGAGCCTGGTATCTGGGGGTGTCTCTGAAGGCGTCTGTGTCGGGGGCCACGCGCATCCCAACGGGAGCAGGCGCCCGGTCGCCAAGCAGTTTGAACAGCCCTGCGGGAGCCGCAGCTGCGAACTCATCTTTCTGCTGGGTCAGCGAGTTTGCCAGCCCTGTGGCGTTGAGGCCATGGGCGGCTGCATACTTTCCCAGAACTCCGAGGGTCAGGGGCGCAAGCATGGCCATGAGCTTGCCGGACGACGACGAACTGATACCGCTGGAACGGGCGACCAGGTCGGACACACCGGTCGTGTGATCGCCAAAGATTTTTCCCATCAGCGTCTGCCCCGAATTCATGAGGCTGCTGCTCTCAATTCCGCTAAAGGAGGAAGAGACGTTGTTGAGAAGTCTTCCGAGCGCGGGTTCCCGGCTGAGACTGCCCAGGGTGGATGCTCCCTCCGATGTGGAAGCCATGTTTGTCAGCCCGGTGAACACACTAGCGATGCCACCGTGCATTGCCTGCCGGGTTGCACTCTCAGATTCGCCAGTCATGACACTCGCGTTGCGTACCACGTCGGGTGTCAAATAAGACTTCGCAGCGGAAAGCAAACTATCGAAACGAATTGATTGTGGTAAGGCCATAACAAAAAACTCCGAGTTACGAGGAATTGGTGTGGAAGTAAGAGAGTTGGTGCGAGCTAGTGTTGATACAAGTATCTCAATTGGTAGGCAGCCGTAAAACTCGAAAAGCTGACACGCCCATCGAGATTCGAGACCAGAATTGCTCAGCCCCAGCAAGGTTGAGATTGGTTCTTATCGTGGCGATGTTTTCTCGAGGTTATCGAGCAGCGTAAGTTCCACAAATCCGACAAGGCACTCCAATATTGGCTCAAAATATTTGAAAATTTGACTTACGGATTTTTGGTTGAGGCTAATTCCGGATCTGCAAAATAGGAAAATCCCTCTCTCGAAAATTCTGGTAAAAGCTTTTCCCCGCCTTTAGCTTCCCTGATTACTCTGCTGGAAGTTGATTGCTCGGGATGACCGAGGCATGGGTGAAGAGCAAGGCACATATTTATTTTGCGATGCCGGTTGGTTAGCGATTGCTAGCTCGGAAATGGGCGGATGCTAAATACCCCGGGTAGAATCGCGAATGGTGCGAATACGATTCCTCCAAACCAATTGGCATAGAACAGGTCTCCTCGCCGCAGCAAAGGAGCTAGTGCTAAACAAATCATTGCCAGACCCGTGAGTCCCGCGACGATGCGGGTTAAGGGAGGCGGTGGCTGGGTATTTAGCATTGCAGCTCAGTTTATTTCTTAAGGGTTGAGCGACATCGATTTTGCAACAAAGCAACGTTGCTCCTAAAATTCCTGCTTAAGTCGTGCCTTTCTTTTACATAATTCACGAGGAACAGCGACTGGTCCTTTCGATAGGATGGGGGCGGGTGACCTTCGACGAGGTCAGGGCTCACCGAAGCCAGCTCCTGAGGGACCCTGATTTCAGTCCAACATTCAATCAATTGGTTGACCTCACCGCCATCACGGATACGGATATCTCAGGTGTGTACGTCCAGTGGTTCGCGTCAGACTCAGTCTTCTCGCCTACCTCTCGACGGGCGGCCGTAGCGACCAGGCCAGACATCTTTGGTGTGCTAAGGCAATTCGAGGCATACCATGGTGAACGCGCCCGGGTTCACGTGTTCTATGAATGGGATTCTGCACTGGAATGGCTGGATATACGTGACGTTTCGTGCCAGTTATAGTTGACGGTTCTGCAGTGATCCCCGCGCTGCCATAGAATGAGTCGGGCTTAAAAACCATGCCCGAGTCTCAGTGCTTCAACGATTACCATGTTGACCCTGAAAAGGCGAGCGCCGATCCGACGGGTCGTTATTCTCTAAATTTTGTTCCCTACCCAGGCTTCTTGGCTCCCCTTCGTTGGGGAGACGGGTTGTCTAGGGCGTTTCGTGGACGCAGCGCTTATCAGATCGGCGACTCTCTCCTGCAGGCTTTCGATCGCGTCGGACCGCTGCACAGGCGGTGGGGTACTCCCCTTGAGCTCGAGGCCTTGCGCCGCAATATTGCGCTTTTCAGTCGCAACATCGACCAGGGCCCCTTCTTATCCCCCATCGGTCGATTTCTGCTTCGACGTTTCATGAAGGCTCATCTGCACAATCGGGCACGGACGATTGCTTTCTACGAGGGCAACCGGGCTTTTATAGAGAGCAATGGCCGCTACGATGCGCCACTTCTTGTGACAGGATCTTTCAGAAGCGGGACAACGCTATTGCAACGTCTGCTTACCGAAGATCCTAACACCCGCTCACCACTAACCTTCGAGCTCGAGCGCACGACGCCTCCGCGTCAGGCTGGCCAAGACCCGGCTCTGGATCCTCGTGTAAAGAAGAGTGCGGCGACGATGGCGCTCCTGACCCGGCTTGCACCGGGTTTTGTCGAGAAAATTGCGGAGTCCCACCTATGGTCGCCGTTGGAACGAGAGGAATCGCTACCCTACTGTCAGATACACAACGGCCTGAGCATCATGAACGCGCCCGGCGCCGGGAGGGATTTCCTGCGCAGTATGTGCCAACCGGATGTGGCGGACGCGCTGCTGAAGTATGAACGGAATTTCTTTAAGATGCTTGATGCATACTTGCCGGCACGTTCACATTGGACGAACAAGTCGCCCGCTTATGCATTGTACTTCGGCAAGATTTTCCAGCACTATCCGAACGCGCGCGTCGTGGTGACGCACCGCCATCCCGGCAAGACCATGGCTTCTGCCTGCAGATTGTTTGAATCGTGGCTCGTTCCTTTCGACCTCAGCGGTTCCCTTGACAAGGTCCGCCTTGCCGATATCATCACCGATGTGTTTCGTAGTCTCTACTTGACGCCATTGACCTACCGTCAGGGCAACCCAGATCGCGAGGGACAGATTATCGATTGCCGGTACCTCGATCTTGTCAGTGATCCCATCGGTACGGTCAAGTCCATCTATGAACGTTTCGCTCTTGAATACAGCCCAGCTTTCGAAAAGCGCATGACGAGTTATTTAAAGGCCAACTGGCAGGGCAAGCACGGACGCCACAAGTACAGCAACGAGGAGTACGGGATCGATCTGCAACGCTTGTACGATCAAAACCGAGAGTACTTCGAGTACTACCGATACCGAATACAACCGAATGGCGATGATTGAGAGCTAGTCCAAAGCCCTCCCGCAACCGCCCAGTAACATTTGTTCGCGAGTTCGCCGGGCAACGCCGGCCACGCTCCCCGATGCCGCACCTATACTCGTCAGCCCCCAACCGCCACTCTGCTTTGGCTGGGCAACATCGATCTAAAATCACTGAGTGCATGAATGTTGGCCAGTGGGTCTCGTCCCCACCAAGCCGCTCGCGGTTAGGGAGAGTTCTCTGGCGTGAAGGGCACACCAACGTGAATTGTGGCCCCTCGCATCGGGCTTCGAATCGATCACTATCGCTCCATTAACCAGTCGAACGCGTTCTCGCATCCTGGTGAGCCCGAGCCCACGGCCTCGCCTCGCGGCATCGGATGCCCCGCGTGAGCTCCTACCTGCGATGAGACGGTTCTCGAAGGCAATAGACTCATTCAGTGCCAGCTTCGCAGCTCACTTCCTCGTAGAGGATCGGCGAGCCAGACCATTTCGTGGATTGTCACAAGGATGGCTGGAATATCGTAAGTCGGCAGGGTTCCCGGAGAACCATCGACTACGCTGAGAGACGTTCGGCATTGCTGCGTTGCGCTAGCGGGATACGCACCTGAATGTTTGTTCCACCCATTGGTCTTGGTTCAATGCCAATCGTTCCGTTTACCAGCCGAACACGCTCCATCATGCTAGTGAGACCGAGACCCTTACCCCGCAGCGCTGTATCGACATCGAAGCCCCTGCCTGAATCCCTAATCATCAGGTGAATTCCACCGGAATCTTCGCGCAATTGCACTTCAATTCGTTTCTCCCCGCTGTGCTTAACGGCGTTGTTTACGCTTTCCTGAAGAACTCGAAACAACGGGAGCCCGACGTCGAGTGGCAGACTACCGGAAGCATCGCTTCTGAACGCAATCTCGATTTTGTGCCGGTCGGCAACCTCCTTACACCAGCTCTTCATGCCCGCCATGGCGCCTAAGTATTCCAATTTCGAGGAATGTAAATCGTGCGAGATAGACTGGACATCGTGCGAGATCTCGCGCAATTCATTTCTAAGTTCTTGCACACGGATCTGAACCGCAGGAGGGCTCTCCTGAAGCTGGTCAAGCTCTACTGATAGCATGGCGAGGCGCTGGTTGATGTCATCGTGAAGCTCTCTGCCGATTCGAGCCCGTTCTTGCTCCTGTGCATCCACCAGCTTTCGGGTCATACACAACAGATTCTCTTCTGCCCGTTTCCAATCTGAAATGTCAATCATCGTGCTTTGGAGCATAGGTATGTTGTGTTCGGAAATAAGTGCTGCCGCGTTGAACAGCACCCAAACCGGAGTCCCGTCTTTTCGCCTGAGTTTCAGCTCACGACTGAACACGGCTTGATTCTCGAATAATTCGTTTACCAGCCGTTGGCGATCATCTGGATGGAAATAAAACTCCGACGCATAGCGTCCGACCACTTCGTCTCTCGACTCGTAGCCAAGGATGCGTGCCCAACCGTCGTTGCAATCCAAAACCCGTCCATCCACACTCGCGATGCCAACCCCGCAACGTTCCGCTCAAAGAGCAGCCGATACCTTTGCTCAGAACTCAGCACAGCCTCTTCAGCCCGCATTCGCTTAGTAATGTCACGTTCGATGCCGGCATAGCCCACTGTTTTGCCGGTTGAATCCTTAATTGGGGAGATGCTCAGGGACACGTCGATTCTTTTGCCCGTTTTCGAGACACGAACCGTTTCAAATTGCTCGATGCGACGACCTGCCCTCAATGTTTCAAGAATCTTGTTTTCCTCATCTGGGAGCTCCGGCGGGACAATGATCGTAACGACCTTCCCTATCGCCTCATTTTCGGTGTACCCGAACATGCGTTGGGCACCGGGATTCCAAGTTACGATAATGCCCTCCAGCGTCACTGAAAGGATTGCGTCCTCAGAGGACTCAACAATTGCGGCATGCCTCAGCAGGGCTTCTTCTGCCCGCTTGCGCTCGGTAATGTCAAAAGATATGCCTAGCGACCGCTCTGCTTCCCCGCTTGCGGCATACTGGAACTGTCCTCGTGAGCGCAACCAGTGAATCGTCCCGTCCTGCCAAACAACACGAAGATCCTCGCCAAAGTCCTCGCGTTTCTGCTTAGCTACTTCTAGTGCGTGCTCGACCCGCTCGCGGTCGTGCTCATGTATGCGTTTCCAAAACTCCACACGCGATCCCGTGGTCTCATCGGGCGTCATCCCGAGTTGCGCATGCGCCTTCCCAAACCAGACATCCTTCCCGGTTTTAAGGTCGTAATCCCAACCTCCTGCTGAGCCAGCTTCAAGCGCAAGGCGGAGCCTTTCATTTGCTTTGCCCAGTTCCTGTTCCGCTCTCTTGCGCTCGGATATGTCACGGGCGATTTTGGAATAACCCACTACTTTGCCGGTGGAGTCCTTAATTGGAGAAATGGTCAGAGACACATTGACGTTCTTTCCTGCTTTCGTGACTCGAATCGTTTCGTAATGCTCGATGCGCTCTCCCGCTCTTAGCTTCGCAAGGATCTTGTTCTCCTCGTCCCATTGTTCAGGCGGGATCAGAAGGGTAATGGGCTTCCCCACCGCTTCCCCTTCTGTGTATCCGAAAATACGTTGCGCAGCCGCGTTCCAGCTCATAATCACGGCATCCAGATTTTTGGAAATGATTGCGTCGTCAGATGATTCGACAATAGCGGCAAGCCGAAACCGCACCTCGTCCCTCAGTTTGCGGTCCGTTATGTCGCGAATGGCGCTCGTGACGAAGAGACCTTGGTCGGTTTCAATTGGGCTCAGACTGATTTCAACCGGGAACTCTGTGCCATCTTTTCGCAAGCCGAATAGTTCGAACTTGGCGCCCATTGGGCGGACACGTGGTTCGTTGAAATATTTCGCTCGATGGGACTGATGTCTATTGCGGAAACGTTCCGGCAGGAGCTCTTCTACATCACAACCAACCAACTCGTCCCGACGATAACCGAATAGACGTTGGGTTTGGTTGTTGACAAGGACAATCTTACCCAGTTCATCTACCACCACCATGGAATCTGGAGCCGCTTCTAGAAGGCTTTGCGCTCGAAGTTCTTTTCCAGGCTCTTTTTTGTTTTGTCCAAGCATCGGGTCGCAATTATGCGCCGCCAAGAACGGCGCCCTGGCCATAGCAGCACCTTGATTAGGGCGTGTCTGCCCCCGAAAGGCGCGATCACTTCGCGACAATCACGAGGCCAACGCGCAAACCCGTGGCTTCCGGAAAAGGGCTGGTTAACATAAGCAGGTGATATTCAACTTGAGGCTGGGTTCTTTGCATTCCGTTTTACCCATTGATCAAAACAATGAACCCAAATAGCTGGCCGATCAATTACGTGATATCGGTGATAGCGCGTGATATCATATAAATATGCCAAACCCGGACCGAACAGCCCTTTTGATTCGTTGCTCTGTTGAGGAGGCCGAAAGAATACGTGCTGCCGCGCGAGCAGAGCGGCGAACAGTGAGCGGATTTGTTCTAAACTGCGTGCAGAACAAAATACACATTCACAGAGCTATGCAAGAAAGATTCGGAATGCCTCGCGCGAACCGCCCCGGTCGTCTGCGAGATCTTTGAGCTGTATTCGTACAGAGACTCGCCCGGAGCGTATCCGATGCCGGAACGCAAATCACACCGCAAAGGCGAGTCGGTGCCGGGCAAGCTTCTTTACCGACCCGTGTGAAAGGGAGAGATCGGCTTCGTCGCAAGCACGAAGTCGCAAGGCTTGCAAAAACCCTTGAGTCGACCCAATACAGCGGGAGAGCTGACAGGGATTTTCATCATTGCCGGATAATCCAACCATCTTGGCTCGGAATCCGTCTCGGAGAGCTTCGCTGCGAACGGTGCTTTCAACCAACAGCTCGAAGGGAGGCATCTACGCGCTGGGCGAGTGGACCCGATCTGTCAATGATGGCCGAGGCGGGAACCCTGGACCCGTCGCATGAAACCTTCCGCGACGAGAGGGTTGTCCATGCAGGATATCTAAAACAAATCCGGACAGAAGCGAAGCAATTTTCTACTAAGCTACTGTCCCGCCAAGCCTCGTACCCTGCGAAAGCTGACAAAGGCGATCCATGATCTCCAAAACAAGAAACTAAAAACAGAAAGGGGAGCTTGGGCAAAGGAGTGAGCAGGGTGAGTGGGGGTTTATCAAAACAATTTAGAACTCCCTGCATTAGCAACGGGCGTGGCACTGTCGCGCTACCCAGCCAAGAAGCACTACCTCTCTGACGTTCTGGTAGGTGCAACGGTCGGGTACGTCACTGGCTCCTACGCTGCGAGCCACTAAACGGTACGCCCACTCTACCTTCCTTTTTCCCAAGCGAGATATCGGAGTTTCAGATTTCAGCCATAGGGAGGCAAGCTGGGCTCCCTTACTCGATGGTCAGTACTAGATTTCGTTCCCCTTTTAATTCTCGCGGATCTCCGAGCAACGAGCGAACGATTTCCAGGGGACGCTCAGGTTCGCCGGATTGGAGGTTGTGGTCTGCGTACTCGCATTTTGCTGCGATTCGTCCACTGACAAAGGCAATTGGTACCTTGTCGGTAGCAGCCCGAATGTGTTTTGCAATTGAATCGCAATCCAGTCCCGACTCTCCCACCAGCACGGCCATCGAGACGTTCGGGAAGAGACGAAAGATGTCGACGGCTTCGCGGTTTGAATGTGCTGTCAAAACGTTGAACTTCGCAGTTTCTAGCACCAGCTTTCTAACAGAAAGAGCTTGGGGAGGCTCAGGCTCTGCGACTAGCAGCGTGGGTCGTGGCATAAAACTTGGATGCAAAAAAGAGAGCGATCTTCAAACATTTTCCCCCGGCAAGATTGAAATCCTTGTAAACATCTTTTAGGCCCGCCGGAGTAACGAACTCACGAGAGCGCCCTTGACGCGGGCGGCGTTCATCGCACTGAGAAATTCAACGTCTTCGGCGGCTTCCATGGTGATTTGAGTAAAGAAAACCAGCTTCGCGCTCTGCTTTTCGTTAGTTCGGGTGCGCCGCCGTGCCATCCAGGACTCGTTCGCATCCAACACAGGCATGAAAAAAGCGCCACCCAAACCCCCGCGTAAAACACGAGGCGCAACTATTTCGTCGTTTCGAATCAAGAAGCGAGAGGCAACGTGTCCACACTGTCACCTCACGATTCTAGGCTCTCCCCTCGACAAGGTTTTTTTTGCGCAGAGTGCCTGTCCTAACTGCGGGAAAGCTTTCGCACCATGAAGTATGTACCGGTCCGTCCCTGACCGCTGCGACGCCGCTCTAGCTGGGAATTCCCTCTCCTGATTGTCGTCGCTCTAAAATCAAGCCTGCGTCAGAAAAATCGCCAACATTGAAAACGAAGATGCTAAAGGTTAGGCGCCTAGGCTCTGGATTTGTCCTTGGCAGCAGCGGCAGCAATGCGCGACGTGTATGACCGAGAATCCCCAGAACTAGTGGCCCAGTCCTGACCATGTTTGGCCTTACAGTACGGGCAACGAGACTGATTGGACTAGTCGGCAACCGCAGAATGCGGGATTTCGCCATGCAGAGAGTTTCCCACAGAACGCGATTCTATGGCGACAAGTTGTGTAGAACGATACAAAACGGAGGAGAACCAGTATCATTCGGTCAGTCAGCATCTCCAAGGAATAATGCGCCGACGCGGAAATCCCAATTGGGGTCACGTTACACCCTACATCCCCAAGGGTCCGACCGAGTTTGAACTCCTCGTCAAACGCCTGCGCCTCACGCAGGAGAAATACACGTCCTCGCCCGAATTGAAGCAGTGGTGCAAGTCCAATCGCAATCGTTGCTATGTACCTGAATGGCTGCTCGAGGAGTGGGGGTTGGAGGTCGAGATTAACTATGGCCTTTAGCAGCTTTAGGCCCTTTCGTCTGCTACGCGGCGCATTTTGACGGGATGGAATATGCACCCCCCGTCAAATCCTTCCATCAGTTATACCTATGAAAAAGTTCGGCTACATCTGGCGAAAAGAGTGTCGAGTTTGAGCGGTACCGGTTCAGCCAAAACTAGACCAAGAAAAGCGCTCGTTTGTTGCTTAACGGCCATTAATTTCATGCTTCTTGACGCTGTTCAAACTGACAGTTCTTTGTGCCCCTAAGCACCGCTTGTAATTATTGTGTTTCGGTGCAATTAACGACCCGACTGAGGAGCGAAACCTCGGGATTTGTCGCCCATCAAGGGTTAGATCCGCTCACGATCAGCTGGCTTTGTGTTGTGACGAACAACGGAGGGAAAGCTATGCGTCCAAAGTGGAGGCAGCTCGGTACAACTCTTGTGGTTGTCACTGTCTTTATTTCAGTCCGCTTGATCGCCCAAGACGCGCAACCGACTATCGTCCTCTTCCAAAACGTGCGGATCTTCGACGGAAAATCGGATACGCTCTCCGGTCCCAGCAACGTACTTGTTCGCGGTAACAAGATCGAACGTATTTCGACGGCACCCATCCCAACGGACCGCAGAGCCAAGACACAGATCATCGAGGGCAGCGGCCGGACCCTGATGCCCGGCCTGATCGACGCACACTGGCATGCGATGCTGATACGGTCCAATGCTGTTGAAGCGATCGTCGGTGACGTCGGATACAACAATATCGCGGCGGGGGTCGAGGCGACAGATACGCTGATGCGTGGCTTCACCACGGTGCGTGACGTGGGTGGCCCAGTATTCGGACTCAAGACCGCCATTGACTCAGGGATTATCGCAGGGCCGCGCATTTTTCCCTCAGGGGCTGTTATCACGGTGACCGGCGGGCACGGCGATTTTCGCCAGTTATCTGAACTTCCACGGACGATCGGCACGCTCAGCCGCATGGAACAGCTTGGTGCCAGTATGGTCGCCGATAGCCCCGACGAGGTGCGCGTCCGCGTCCGCGAGCAACTCATGCAGGGTGCCTCCCAGATCAAGTTGACGGCTGGGGGCGGTGTTGCCTCGCCGTTCAGCCCGATCGACGTGTCGACTTTCACAGAGGCCGAACTGCGAGCGGCGGTTGAAGCGGCCGAAAATTGGGGTACTTACGTCACCGCGCACGCCTTTACGCCCGTGGCGATTCAGCGAGCCATTGCCGCCGGTGTGAGGTGTATCGAACACGGCTTCCTGATGGACGAGGCTACCGCCAAACTGATTGCCGAGAAGGGCGTGTGGCTTAGTACGCAGCCCCTCCCCGAGGAGTTGAGACAGGGGTTTCCGGTGGGCTCAGTCCAACGAGCCAAGGCGGATGAAGTCTGGCCTGGCATAGCCCGAACCTACGAACTGGCGAAGAAATACAAGATCAAGACGGCGTGGGGCACCGATGTCCTGTTCTCCCAAGCGCTGGCGCAGAAGCAGGGGGCAATTCTGGCCTCGCTTGTCCGCTGGTATAGTCCCGCCGAAGCGCTCGCGATGGCAACGGGAACCAACGCCGAACTGCTGGCATTGTCCGGCAAACGCAGTCCGTATCCGGGCAAGCTCGGAGTTGTGGAGGAGGGAGCCCTCGCTGACTTGCTGCTTGTTGACGGCGACCCGATCACCAATATCAATCTGCTTGCAGATCCCGACAAGAACTTTGTCGTCATCATGAAGGACGGTAAGCTCTACAAGAATACTCTCCCCCACTAGTGCTGAGAGTTAACTGTTGTGCAGCAATTACACAAGCTTGCACTCTTCATTCGCCCGAACGAACCCTGGGGGGTGCATATTCCATCCCATCATGTTCTAACCCCCCATTGCAGATTTGACGGGATAGGAGATAGCAGATTTGAAATGACATTCTACTGTTAACTAGTTAATAACGTGCTGGGATGTTTTTTTTTACGCTTTGGCTGAATCAGACTTGGACTTGGAAGCCTCTGCCAAATACGTTGTGAATACGGGCTTCTCTGTGAAGTCCCGAAAACGTACCATGCGCCTCCACGAGAGTACTGCAAGCGTAAAAAGAAGTGCGACGCCGCAAATGAAATCGAAATAATCTTTTGCATGGCTGGATGTTGAGATGCGAACCACCCGCCACAACGGCACCACCCCGATTAGAAATAGAAGTGCCAATGCTCGGCACAGATCTGCCGTTGCAAGAAAAACATCTCGCTTGGTAAAGGATTGTTGTACTTTGGCGAGACAGTATTCGAATCCGTCATCCACATCTGTAATGTCTACACCGCTCTCGTTGTTGATGCATGCCCTCACAGCCCGGGATCGAAGAGCGCCGACAGCCACGGAACTCCCAGCGGCAAACAGACAATAGGGCTGCTACAAAGGAGACATATCCGAGTTGGTCAAATCATCTACATCGGTAAAGAGTCAAACAGAGTTGAGGAAGCGGAAGCGGGAACAATTCATTCAGCGCAGGCTGTATACACCGAGTATCCAGATCCTCGCCGGAACGAGTGGGAAACCAAGGTATTGCCTGCGTTGAGGCGTTTCCCAATACGCGTTCTGGTGAGACTCACCAATAAATCTGCTGCGATGTTACGGAGAACACTAGCGGGACAAAGCCGACCGCGCGCAAGAAATCGGATCCTGCTACAGTCCGTTCTTCGTAGGATTGGAGCGCTTTGATCGGGATACGGCGACGAACAAGCAGGTTCATCACGCGCTCGTATGCACCAGCAAGGGCCACTGTTAGACGCTTCTCCGCATGTGCCGCTGCGGTTGCTTTTGTTTTAAATGCGCACTGGAACGGCTGGGAATTTGGCCTCGGAATTGGATACCTCTTTGGGTGGTCCTCATTCGCTGTGCTTGCGGCAGGACTCTTCGACCTTACTGGACGAAAGCGAACTGAGGAACCTGCGCCCATGCATCCCGCCCCGAGCACAATGTCGTAGTTTCCTGCAGGTTCGCCTTTCCACGATTCGAGGTGTTTATTATCCCAGGCCAATACAGCCGGGGCTGAAACGAACGGTCCCAAAGATCACCACTCTTCCAGGTACTCAGGACGTGCTATCACGGCTCAGTCCTCATTCCATATATACAAAAAGTTCGCGTCGGTGGCGGTTGCCACTCTGCGCCCCGCTTTGCGGGTGGCACGGTTTAACGCCGAGCGCACTAGTTCCTTCCCGCCATCTAATGTCGCCAAAGGAAGCTTCAGAGCGTTGCCCTTCTCAATTTGGTTGAGGTCGGAAAGAATTCTGGTGACAATCTCTTTGTGCTTACCATTTCGGCCCTGGGGCACGTCAATCCGGGCCATAGTCTTGAAGTTCATCGGAGTTTTGCTCAATCGTGGGCTCATGGGACACCTCCAAGTGACTGAGAAACGTTACGCTAACGTAACGTTAAACGGTTGTCAAGCATAAACATTCGTACCGTTAACCTGTTGATGCCACGCATGCTTCTCACCACGGCGGACGATTAATCTCACGCACACCTTCGGCAACTTCAGCGTGTAAACACGGTGCGCGATTGCCAAAAGATCTGACCCGTAACGTTTCGCCCCTGCTACTGTTCAAGTGGAGTTGAAGGAGTTTGCAATGCGCAAGCCGAAAACGTTCTTCAAGCAGATTCCAGTGGAGATTGTGAAGAAGATCGCGAAAATCGACCAACCCGAGGATAAGGAGCCTGCTGAAGACAAGGTGATTGCTGAAAAGTCCCGAAGGCCCAATAGCGCAAGGCAAAGGTGTGCGCCAGAGAGGGTGACACTGTGAAAGACCAAGCCATGGAACGCTGGGAGATACTTTGCGAACAGGCTGCCAACGAGCAAAATCCGCAGCGGTTGATGGTACTGGTTGCGGAAATAACTCAATTACTCGATCAGAAACACAATCGGATGCAGCAACAAATGTTCACGGCGCAAGAGGATTCGCGGCAGGAGAACCTCAAGGGGATTGATGCCCAGAGCGCATAAGAGTCCACAGGAGGCCGTCGATGGCAAACCAGCCAGAACCCTTGTCGGGTTCCATGTATACAAGTACAAAAGACTATCCTGACCCGTCACCTAGGTCTTCGAAGCGTGCTGACTCAAGGGGAAATGCAGCATCAAACCTTGCGAATCGCGTAGAGAGGCGATTCGGGGTCCTTCCAAATTTCTTCCGCCTCGGACCTGAGACACCCGAGATCACTGAGAAACTGTGGGGATTCGCGGAAGCTGCCTACCTCGACAATCCTCTTCCCTCCGTTTTCAAGGAGCGCCTTTTCGTCCACCTGTCGCGCTTTTGCGCGGTCCGCTACTGCATTGCCCGTCATGTTGGTTTCTTGGTAGGACTTGGCCGTCCCGCTGGCGATCCGACTGTGCGTACGCAAAGTGTTACGGAAGTTGTCAAACTCCTTCAACGGCCTTTTCCGCGCGGACAAGATCTTCAACCTCATCTATCGGTATGCGCCGCCTGCGTAGCACCAATTGCTGAAATGCCGATGGCCGACGCCGAGATGGAAGACGCCATTTTTGTGTTGGCAGCCCACGTCTTTTTGAAGACTTCTGACTATTTATCGTGTCTTGACGCACTGACGCGGCTCTTGGGTCCGGCTCGCCTTCAATATTTGCTCTTGTTCTTAGCGTTTGTCAGAGCCGCGCACTATTGGACTGAAACTCATCCGGAGATCACCTTTGAAGATGACATCGAGAAACTACTGGCGACCCATGAAGCACTGGCGACTTGCATCCTAAGTGACCCTGAGGCCAGAGACAGCGTCAGTCAATCGCTCTTGAATGAGCTACCAGACTTGCGCCTAAGAGCAGATAAAGCAATTGGTTTGCTCGCCGCAATCGTGGACTCATCTGAAGACGCCATCGTTAGCAAGACGCTGAAAGGTATCATCACTAGCTGGAATGCAAGTGCAGAGCGGTTGTTTGGCTATGCGGCCAATGAAGTGGTAGGCCAGCACATTTCTTTGATCATCCCGGTGGATCGGAGGGACGAAGAACCGGTCATCATCGAACGCATCAAAGCGGGCGAACGAATCGAACACTTCGACACGGTTCGTATGCGTAAGGACAAGACGCCGCTCGATATCTCGCTCACAATTTCGCCTATTCGGGACGGTAGCGGAAAGATTGTCGGAGCGTCGAAAATTGCTCGGGATATCACCCAACGTAAGCAAATGGAGCGAGAGTTGCTTGAAAGCGAAGAACGCTATCGAACGTTGGCGGATGCACTCGACACCCAAGTGCAGTTCCGCACCCAGGAACTAGAGAAAAGAAACTCGGAACTCCGTGAACTTTCGGGGCGGCTTATGGAGTCTCAGGATGTGGAGCGGCGGCACATAGCGCGGGAATTGCATGATAGCGCGGGGCAGACGTTGGCCGTTCTGAGCATGCAGCTTGCACGAATCAGCAAAGACGCAAAACAAGATCCTGTTCAACTGGCCAAAGACGTGCGGAACGCCGAGGAGTTGGTCCAACATTTGACTCAAGAATTACGCACAACCTCGTATCTTCTGCATCCCCCGATGCTGGATGAAGCCGGTATTTCGTCCGCACTGAGTTGGTACGTGCAAGGTCTTCGAGAGCGCAGCGGTTTAGAGATTGACCTGAAGGTTCCCGAAAACGTCGGAAGACTTCCGTCCGAAATGGAACTCCTGATATTCAGACTTGTTCAGGAGAGCTTAACGAACATCCATCGTCACTCGGGAAGCAAAACAGCGTTGATTCGAATCGAGCGCGAAGCAAACAATGTCCAGGTTGAGGTTGAAGACCACGGAAGCGGAATGTCCTCGGAACGATTAGCTGAGATTCAGTCCAAAGGCACGGGAGTCGGAATCAGGGGGATGCGCGAGCGGGTGCGCCAATTTCGTGGCAATCTGGTAATCGAATCCAACGGTTTCGGCACGAGGCTTTGCGCGACTCTCCCGTTGAATACTCCAGTCTCAACACACCAGAGCAAGGTGTAGCGCGAACCGTTCCTTTTGTCATCATGATACTAAACGCGCTGGATTACCTGCACTATCTAATCCAAGAAGTACCCTAGCATGGGCGACCAACTCTTTCGACGATTCGGAGTCGGACTTGCAAACCACTGCAAATATACCCACAGAAAGAGCCTCATCTTCCACAATCGCTTTTGCGTGATTGCTGAACATCAACAACGGGACGTGGGGCATCATGACCTTCAATTCCCGTGCGGCCTCGAGTCCGTTCATCACCGGCATGGACAGGTCGAGGATGATGAGGTTGGGTTTTTCACGTTGTGCCTTCTGGACAGCTTCAGCTCCATCGGATGCGTCGGAGACTCGCAAGTCTTCATCTTCAAATAGGGCGCGCAACCTGTCCCTGATGACCGCCTGATCGTCTACGATCATCACAAGGCTCCGCATTCTTTAGATACCGTCTAAAGCAAGAGTCTTCTTTGTTGAGGGCATAAGATATCGGGTTGAACGGGTATAACGGTATAAGTGAAAGGATTTAGCCGCGCAGGGGGGCATTTTGCCGTTCCTATATACCACCCTAGAGAGATTTGACGGGGTAATCTACATGACGTGCAAAAAGTGTCCCACCCGGGGCAAGGAACGCGGCGGGGGAGCGGGGCGAAGCGCGCAGCGCTGTGACGCTCGCGGAGATCGGGCGTCTCTCGGGGCGTGGTGCTAGCACACTCCGGGAAAAATTCGGCTTCCTTTGCGGGTCCAACACACGCTCGAAGGCCTCTGGATGCTTTTTGCACTTCTCCTGCCTATTTCAACAATCATGGGGGCGGTTAAGGCTGTCCAACTGTCGTTGCGTCGTGGCGGTGGGCAACTCTACTTTTGGGCACCCGCTGTCGGGTGGTGTCTAGTTGCAGTAGCACTTGGGTTCAACGTGTTCTCCCTCATCGTCATTTCGAGGACGCTCCGCTAAACGGAAGAAAGCTCGGGGCCTCAATGAGCGCCAATGCCTGCTAAGCAACATTCCACGCCGATAGTGAGAATGTCGGCTTGTGTGGGCTGAGCTACAATCGCGGGTCATGAGTTTCGACTTGTTTTTCTGTTGGGACCGACAGGAGCGGATCAATTTTGAGGCAGTGTGTTCTTGGTCGGACGCTCTCGCCTACTTTGAGCGAAACGATAATCAGCTTTGGTATCGCAACGAGGACACTGGTGTTTACTTCAGCCTAGATTTTGAAGGAAAACAGCCAGCGGAGGGCGAAGGCCCTGAGATACCGGAAGGCTATTTCGATACAGGACTGTCGTTCAATCTGAATTTCAATCGGCCCAGTTATTTCGGCTACGAAGCGATGCCGTTCGTGGAGAATCTCAGCAAGAGATTTGGCCTGTTTGCATTTGATCCGCAGGCACGTGATTTAAAGCATCAATTGTGGCGCGATGTGAACTCTAACGACTTATTACAAGGTTGGCTCGAAAACAATCGTAACGCGATCCTTACCATGATTGAACACGTCGGGCTCGAGACTCCCCCTCAAATGTTGCTAGCGAAGTCGATGTACAGATGGAATTACTCAATTAAGAAAAAAGACTTCCAACGGAAATGTGGAGACCAAATTTTCGTTCCGGCCCTGTCTCCAATTCGCCGAAGAGGATCGAGCCAGGTTCAACTGGCATTTGTCTATACTCAAAACGTTCCCTGCTTGGTACCAGACTCTGATTGGGTGCTAGTCGTCCGGCAGAAAAAAGCTCATGTTTGGTCGGCGGCACAATCCGAAGTTGGGATCTTGAGCGCGAGGTGCTTTCGTGAGTTGGCCTCGGGACACATGGAAAATTTCGATTCGACTGAGGGCTCACTTCAAGTGCTCTCGCCTAAGGCGACTTCGGACCTCAACAAACGCATTCGAAGCTGTGAATTCGAGTACGCAAAGGAGGAATTCGAAGTGCTTGCGCCTGACGGGTTTGTCGATATCGAAATGGGCCCTGGAAGCCATCCAAACTGAAAGACTACCAATGACGGTTTTGACAATACCGCACGGCGTCTGCGTAGCGACCCACATGAAGTTCCAGGTTTGTCGCCCCGTGCCCATGGTTCAACGGATCATGCCTCTACAAAATATTCGACGCATCAACGCGTTCATCGCTGTCGCTGGCATCGTGCTGGCAGCCTTGCCGTCTGCATCGCAACGTCCCCCTGGGGGCGATCCGGTCATCGGCCAACGAATTGCGAAAGGTCTGGCGTTTGGTGACAAACTCTGGATACTGGGCACGATGCCAAACCCGCGTGAGGTTGCTGGAGGCTTGGTATCTCTAGGGTTGGCAGACAATCGCCGTCTGGTTCACTTTGAGGGTGGTGTACTCGACATAGCGACGTCGGATCATGATCTTTGGGTTTTGCGGAAGGGATCTGGTGAGCATCGTTTTGTCGTCGCACTCTGGGCCGGAGGTGTTTTTCACCAGCTCGGAGAATTTCAGTTAAGCGCAGAAGATGCTCCGTTAGCTCTGCTGGAAAACGCAGGGGCACCAGCAGTTTTGTCGCAGAAGGCCGTTCATTACCTAGCCAGCGACAACCGCTGGCGGGTTATCGAGTTGAATGGGAAGCTCCGGTCGGGAGTTCAGGTTAGTGCTGCCTCGCCCGAGGAAGGAGGCACCATCTACCTCGGCTTTGATATAGGCGAATGGGGAGGAGGCCTCCAACAGATTGATCTCAAGACCGGCGTGGTAAACGA
>Ga0134124_10001311_pt1 | contig 19957 bp, 17 predicted proteins | sample KB304_FD_96880 | JGI IMG/M metagenome (GOLD analysis project Ga0134124, IMG submission 96880) | Terrestrial soil microbial communities without Nitrogen fertilizer from Kellogg Biological Station, Michigan, USA - KB3-0-4 | ecosystem: Environmental > Terrestrial > Soil > Unclassified ... | reverse complement strand
GGCGCGGATCTGCGGGCCTTGCAGCGGCTGATCACCGCTTTTGGCGCGAGCGCGTTCGTCGGTGACGCGGTGTCCGGTCGACCAGAGCTTGCCGACGTGATCCTGTTCGGCGGCGGGGCCGTGAGTGATCCACAAGCCGCAGTGCGCGCCGAGATTTGGAACGCTGCCGAGTCGCTCTCGCCGGACGCCGATCGCGACGAACGCGAAGAATCCTTCATCGGCGCGCTGCGCGCGGCCAAACGTCGCATCACGGTCGAGGTCGCAGTAGCAGACCTGGCCGGCACGATTGGCATGCGCGACGCGACGCGCATCTTGGCTGACTTGGCCGAAGAGATCTTGTCCTGCGTGGTTCGGCACGTGTTCGGTGACGTGCCGGGCTTTGCCGTGCTCGGCCTGGGCAAGCTCGGCGGCCGTGATCTCGGCTACGCCTCGGATTTGGACGTGATTTTCATATTTTTGCCCAGCGCGGCGCCCGAGCCCCAAGAGGCAACGACGTACTTCGTGCGCGGCGCGCAGCGCGTGATCCGCCTGCTCACCGAGTCCCACGCTGCGGGCCCGGGCTACGAGCTCGACGCGCGCTTGCGCCCTTCGGGTTCGCATGGGCTGTTGGTGACGTCGCTTTCGTCGTTTGCGCGCTATCACGGTCAGCCCCTGGACGGCGGAGACCTCGAGGCCGGACCAGCGGTGCTCTCGTCGGGTGCGCCGTGGGAACGGCAAACCCTGCTGCGCGCGCGCGGCCTGGTCGGCGACCCCGAGCTGCTCCGCCGCGCGCTGAGCATCGCCTGGCGTGCGGCTTACGAGGGCGGGGCGCCGCCCGCAGCCGAAATGCACCATCTGCGCACGCGCCTGGAAAAGGAGCAGGGCCGGGAACGCGAGGGGCGTTACAATTTGAAGACCGGGCACGGCGGGCTGCTCGACATCGAATTTGCCGTGCAGTGGCTACAGATGAAAAATGGTAGCGATCCGCGGGTCCGCACGCCTGATTTGGGCGTCGCGATGAGCGCGCTGCACTCTGCCGGTTACCTGAGCACCACGCACTTCGAAGTCTTCAACGACGGCTACCGCTTTTTGAGGCAGCTGGAGCAGCGCATCGTGGTCAAGAGCGGCGTGAGCGGCGCGATCATCGACGCGCGCAACGCAGGGCTGGCGCAACTCGCGCGCCGCATGGGCTTCCAAGATGGTCAAGGACAACGCGCCAGCGAGCACCTGCTCGCACGCTACGAGGCCGTCACTCACAGCGTGCGCGCGAGCTACGAGAAGGTGCTGGAGCTCGCTTAGGGTTCACGGCGCTGCCGTCAGCCAGCTCGTTCGATCAGCAGCAGGCGTGCTTCGGGGGTGTGGACGACGGGACCCGGAGGGAATGCGGCTTCGAAGCGGGTGCCGAGTTGATCGATCAGGGCTTGGCCTCGCGCCTGCGCGAGTGCGCGCAGCGGGCCCAGGCGCGTGAGCCCTTGCCACACGCTGCGGGCGTCGTCGTGTCGCATTTCGAAGGCGACGCGCACGTCTTCACGGAAGTGAGCGGAGGCTTTTCGAGCGCTGGCTTCGAGCTCGCCCTGCCACGCTCGGTCGGCCGGGAATGATTCGGCCAGCAGGCGATGCATCACGTCGAACGGGCCTCCGTCGTCCGTATCACGGGGCCAATAAACGATCACTGCCAGGCCTTTGGGAGCGAGTAGTTCGAGCCAAGAGCCGAGCGTGACTGCGGGATTGGGCAATAGCTGCAGGCCGAAGGCGCTGAACAGCGCGGCGACGGGGGACGCGGGGGGGCGCAGCTGCGTCGCGTCCTCACGTTCGACGGACACGTTGGCGAAGCGTGCGTTGTTGGCGCGCGCCAGTTTCACCATTTCGCCGGACAAGTCACTGGCCAGGATACGACGCGAAGGAAAGGCGCGAGCCAAGAGGCCGAGTTCGCGGCCGGGCCCGGCGCACGGCACCAAGATCGAGCCTGGATTCGGCAAGTCGCTGGAGCGCCCGATCAAGGTACCGAGCGCGGCGGCCAGGTAGGGGGCGAAGCGCGGGCTGAAGTAGGCGTCGTAGCCGCGCGCCGCTTCGTCCCAGGCAACTTCGATCGGGCTCGGATCACCCTTCGGATCGTTCATTCTTCCCCAGTGAATCGAAGCGCGCCGCGCGGTCAGCCGGACTTCTCGGCGTTTCGCACCGCGTACACGAACGAGCGTAGCAAGCCCTCGTGCTTCTTGCGCGGATTTTGCGCGAGCTCCACGCCACTCGCCACATCCACACCGAAGGGCTTCAAGAGACGGATGACCTCGGCCACGTTGTCCGGGTACAGCCCACCGGCCACGATCACTTGGCGAGTCTCGATCAACGGACGCGCCAGCGCCCAATCGAAGCGCGTTCCGGTGCCACCGAGTTCACCGCCGGGGCTCTTGCCGTCCAAGAGCAAGCGTTCTCCGCCGTATCCAGCCGCCCGCGCGACGTCCTCGGCAGCGCCGATAGAGACCGCTTTGAACGCTTCTGGCTGGACGGCCTCGAGCTCTGCGGGCGTTTCCGCCCCGTGCAGTTGCAGCCAGCGAATGCCGGTCGCGCTGCGTAAGCCTTGCAGCTCGTCGGTCCCGCGGTTGGCGACCACTGCGACCAGCTCCACCAGATCACCGACCGATTCCGCGATCAGCGCGGCCGTGGGGATGTCGATTACCCGCTTCGACGAGGGAACCAGGTTCAGCCCCAGCGCGTCAGCGCCCGCAGCGATTGCCAGCAAAGCGTCGTCGACGCTGGTGATGCCGCAGATCTTGACGAAGGTCATCGGGGGGGTGCTAGGTCGGAGGCTACTCGATCTTGAGCAGTTCTTTGACGGTGGCGATCACCTGGGGCGCCTGAATCGGCTTGGTGATGTAAGCGTTGGCCCCGAGTTGCAGCGCCCGCTGGCGATCTTCTTGGGAGCCTTCGGTGGTGATGATGACGATCGGCGTGTCCTTGTGCACCGGATCGGTGCGCACACGTTTCACGAGCTTCAGCCCATCCATGATGGGCATGTTGATGTCGGTCACGATGATGTCGTACCGAGCCGACGCGAGTTTGCGCAGGCCGTCGACGCCGTCGTCCGCTTCGGTCACGCGCAAGTTTTTCACGCGCGCCAACGCAAACACCAAAAGCTGCCGCATCATCGGCGAGTCTTCAACGATCAAGCACGAGTATTCCGCCATGAGTCACACGCTGAGGTCCAAGAACGCTTCCAATCCGGGGAGCTTTTGCTCCGCTTGCGCGAACAGGCTCGCCGCGACTAGGGCTTGTGCCGCGTGCTGGCCCAGTAACTTGAATAGCTCGAAGTCGACCTGGTCGAACTTGTTTTTTTGCGCCAAGGTCGAAAAGATGGCAATTGTTCCGACTACCCGGTCGTCGACCGTTAGCGGAATGACGGCCGGGGGATCCTTGAGCGTGCCCTGGCTCGGATCGGAATCGGCCACGCTGGCTGAGCCTTTTCGGAGCACGTCCCCGATGCGCGTGCCGGCGATGCGCACCGGGACCAGCTCGTTCCCCGGGACGCCTTCGGAAGCAATCGGGATCAGCTGCTCCCCTTCAGGGTTGACCAGGTACATCGCGTAGCGCTCCGCGCCGACCAACTGGGCCAACACTTCCTTGATGCGACGCGTGACGCCGCGGGGCGAGAGGCTCGAGTGCAACTGATTGCTGGCCACGAACAGGTTGGCTAGGTTTGCAAACTCCGACTCGACCTCTTGCACGCGCGCCGTGAATTCAGTGGTGGCTGCCTCGGCTTGTCGAGCCTGCGAAACGAGCTCGCTCTTCTCACTCTCGAGGCGTTCGATCTTTTTCAAGAGCTCGCGAACCGCCTGATCCGCCTCGACCTTGGCTCGCAGACTGGCGTTTTCACTTTCCAAGTCCTGCAGGCGGCCCTGCATCCGCTCGTGCTCCTTGACGAAGTCTTCCGTGAGCTGCGTGCCCCGCGAAAATTTCCTCAGGAACTCGTCGCGTTCGGTCTTGAGATCCGTGGAAGGGGCATCGCTGTTCGTACCCCGGCTCCGATTGTCCTTCGTCATCGAATCTCACCAGTATAGACGGACCTGAGGGGTGCGCGAAAAGTCTCCACATTTTCCTCGGGCGTTCCGCTCCCGCTTGTATGACCGGGTCATGCCTACTCATCGTCCGCGCGACCGGCTCCGAGCGTGGCCTGCGCGTTGTGCGCGCATTTCCAGGCAAATACTGGCCTGGAGCTCGCGAGCCCGTAAGATAATGTAAGCATTTTAGCAGCTTGTGCGTCTGACGGCCAAGATGCGAAGACGCGAAGTGCGGGTTCGGCGGGCGCGTGCGGCATCGAGTCGGCGCCGGCAAGTTCTGCTCGCTCGCGTTTCGCGCTTCGGGGGCAGCCTGATATGCTGCAAAAATCATGGCGGATGATTCTGAGCTCGGGCCCGACGTCTTGGACGCGATGCTCGAGGCCGACGACTTGAGTGGCACGCGGGAGGCCTTGAAGGGCATCGCCACGACCGACGAGCGCTACGCGGTGGTGCGGATCAAACTCGCCCTGTTCGAAGGCTCGATGCCCTCCGGGGCCGCCATGCAGGCGTTGATTCAACTGATGCGCAAGAATCCGGACTGGCCGGGCGCCAAGGCACTCTACCAACGCGCGTCGTCGGCTGCGTTCGAAACTCGCCAGTCATCCGTCTCGCATTCCCACCCCCCGCCTCCGGTCGAACGCAAATAACGTCTCGACCAGCGTTCAAGGCTGGCTCAGCCAATCCTTGAGTTCGCCGATGAGCACGCGTGGCGCGTGGCGCAGCGCCGCGAGATCCGCCGAGCCGGTGAGCAGCATTGCTGCGCGCAGCTCGGCTTCGACGCCGTCGAAGAAGCGGCGTGCGCCGCTCGGCCCGTCCTTTTCCAGCGCTTGCAACGCGGCGCGCGCGATGCCGCCGGCGCTGGCGCCGAGCGCGATTGCGCGCGCGATGTCCAGGCCGGTGTGCAGGCCGCCGGTCGCGAACACCGTTTGAAAATCGTGACGGTGAACCCAGGCCACGCTGACTGCCGTCGGGATCCCCCACTCCCAGAAGGCTTGCCCGAGCGCTTTCTTTTCGGCTTTCGCGCGCTGCGTTTCGACCGCGACCCAGGACGTACCACCCGCACCCGACACGTCCACGTGCTCGACGCCGACGCGGCGCAGCTTGGCGGCGACGCGCTGAGAAAGGCCGCAGCCCGTCTCTTTGGCGATCACGGGAACCGCAATTTCAGCACGCAGACGTTCGAGCGTCGCAAGTCCGCCGCGAAAATCGCGGTCGCCTTCTTCTTGCACGATCTCCATGGCCGGATTCAGGTGCACACACAGCGCGTCCGCACCCACTTCAGCGACCAGGTCCGAAACTTCCGCGCTACTCATCTTGGCGGCCTGCACGATGCCCAGGTTGCCGAGCACCAGCGCGCTGGGCGCTGCTCGACGCACGGCGTAGCTCGACTTGGCTTCCGGGCGCTTGAGCATGGCGCGCTGGCTGCCGAGACCAAAGGCGTAGCCGCGCTCTTCGGCGATCGCCGCCAGCTCCAAGTTGATGCGTTCGGCGCGCGCGGCGCCCCCGGTCATGGCGGCGATTAGGATCGGAGCGCGGAGGCGTTTGCCGAGCACGTTCGAGCCGAGTTCGATCGCATCCAGATCGAGATCGGGCAGCGCGTCGTGGACCAGCTTCACGCATTCCAGCAGCGTGGTGGTGCGCTTGAAGCCGACGTCGCCGGAGGTGGCAAGATCCAGGTGGTCGGTTTTTCGCTCCGCGATGTCGGCCATGGCTCTCGTTCAGTCATACCCGAGGGCCTTTCTCGCCGCCATGCGCGCGGCCATCCCCCCGGCGCGAGCGGGGTCATCGGCACGGCCGAAGCGGGCGCGAAGCACCTGGCTCGACGAAAAATTGACGATCCACGCTCCAGTAGCCGGTGTAGGCTGCGCGCCCCCAAAGAACCCAATGGCATCGCGAAAGCCTCCGCGCGCTCCGCGCAATCCACGTAGCCCTGGCGGTCGGGCCGGCCGCGCCCCGCAGGTAGCGCCCAAGGCACTCGCTCAGAACCCGTTTTTCGCGCTGCTGGGCGCGGTGCAAAGTGAGGTCGACCAACGCTTGCGCGGGTTCCTGGAGACCCGCTTGGACGTCGCGCGCCGGCATGGCCCCGAGGTGCTCGAAATGGTCTCGGCGGTTCGAGATCTGTGCCTGCGCGGTGGCAAGCGGTTGCGTCCGGCGCTGCTCGTCGCCGGCTATCGCGCGGCCAGCGAGCGTGCCGAGCTCGAGCCGGCGCTCGACGCCGGTGTCGCGCTCGAGTTGCTGCAAGCGTACCTGTTGATTCACGACGACTGGATGGACGGCGACTTGGTGCGCCGCGGTGGACCTGCGGTGCACGCGCACCTGGCCAAGCGTTTTCGTTCCGAGCACAAGGGGCATGCCTCGGGCATCCTGGCTGGTGACTACGCGTCCGCCGTGGCCTTGGAGGCGCTCAGCCAAGTCGAGATGAAGCCGTCGGCCGCGCTACCCGCGTTTGCCTGTTTCGCGGAGATGCAGCTCGACGCCATCGCCGGCCAACAGCTCGATCTGATCGGCGGGGACTACGACGTCGAGCTCGCGTATCAGTTGAAGACCGGTAGCTACACCGTGCGCGGCCCGCTGCGGCTGGGCGCTATTTTGGCGTCGGCTGGGCCAAAGACGTTGCTCGCGCTCGACCGCTTCGCGCTGCCAATCGGCGTCGCATTTCAGTTGCGCGACGATCTGCTGAGCGCTTTCGGTGAGCCGAAGCAAACGGGCAAACCGCTCGGCAACGACCTGCGTGCGGGCAAACGCACCGCGCTGCTCGCGGCCGGGCTGAAGCTTTCGCGCGGCAAGGAGCTGAAAGCGCTGAAATCGGTGATCGGCAATGCCCAGGCGGGCGACGCCGAGCTTCGCGCCGCGCTGTCCGTCCTGGAGACCTCGGGCGCCCGTGCGACGATCGAGGAACGCATCACGGAGCTGACGCAAGCGGGCTTGGCCGAGCTCGGACGTGGCGTGAGCCGGCAGGGCATCGACCTGCTCACCGGCGCCACCGACGCGCTCACGGCTCGCCGGAGTTGACAGGCCATGGCGCGCGCCAACGGTAAAGTCATTCTACTGGGCGAGCACGCGGTCGTGTACGGCGTGCCGGCGATTGCGGCCGGCATCGAGCGCGGGGTCGAAGCCAGCGCCAGCCCGGCCGAGAGCTCGAGCCTGCGCATCGGCGAACGGTTCGCGGGCGTCGCCGACGAGACTGAACTCGGCCAGGCGTTCGCCGCACTGCTCGCCTCGCTGGGCGCCGAGAAATTCCGCGTCGAAGCCAACCTGGAGTTGCCGCCTGGAGCGGGCCTCGGCGCTTCCGCGGCGCTCGGCGTGGCCATCGCCCGGGCGGTGCTGTCCGCCCAGGGTGCGCCGCTGGATTCGACGCGCGTGCTAGCGGCGGCTGCGGCCTGGGAGGGCGTCTATCACGGGAACCCTTCGGGTATAGACGCGGCGGCGGCGGCGCACTCCGGCTGTCTGCTGTTCGACAAACTGAATGGGCCTCGTCCGCTGCTGCTCGCGCGCGATCTGGTGTTGGCGATTGGCTTGGCCGGGCCGCCCGCGAGCACCAAGCTGATGGTCGAGAGTGTGGCACGGCAGCGCGAACGCCGACCCGAGCTGTTCGAGAAGGCGCTGCAAGCGATCCGCGCCTTGGTCGGCAATGCCAAGTTGTGTCTCGAGGCGGGTGATCTACCCGGGCTGGGCTCGTTGATGAACTACAACCAGATGTTGCTCTCGGGCATGTTCGTGTCCACGGAAGGCATCGAGCGTTGCTGCGCGCTGGCGCGCGAGGCTGGCGCGCTCGGCGCAAAGCTCACCGGAGCCGGCGGCGGAGGCGCGGTGATCGCGCTGTGTGACGGCGATTCAGCGCCGATTTTGGCCGCTTGGCGCAAGGCTGCCATCGAATGCTTCGCCAGCCGGGTGCGCGCGGGCTCACTGGAGGGCTCGGTCAGATGATGGGCGTCGGCAAAGCCATCGCGCACTCCAACATTGCGCTCGCCAAGTATTGGGGCAAGGCCGACGCCGTGCGCAACCTGACGGCCGTGCCCAGCTTGTCTTTGACGCTCTCGGCGTTGCGCACGGTCACCACGGTTCGCTTCGACGAATCGCTCGAAGCCGACGAACTACATCTGGCAAGGGCCGAGCTGAGCGGTCGCCCGCTGCAACGCATCAGCAAGTTGCTCGACCACGTTCGCGCGCAAACCGGCGTGACGACGCGCGCGCGGGTCGATTCGGTCAATGATTTCCCGACCGCCGCTGGGCTGGCTTCGAGCGCCTCGGGCTTCGCGGCGCTGGCCATGGCGGCGACGCGGGCCGCCGGCCTCGAGCTTTCGCTCGCCGAAATCAGCGCCATCGCGCGGGCCGGCTCGGCTTCGGCCGCTCGTTCCCTGTTCGGAGGTTACGTCTCACTGGGCGCGCGCGCCGAGTCCGCCGAGCGCGTCGCTTCGGGCCAAGATTTCCCATTGGAAATGCTGGTTGCGGTCACCGTGTCCGGCGAAAAAGAGACCGCTTCCACGGACGGCATGGGCCACACCCAAAATACGAGTCCGTATTACGCTGCTTGGGTTCAGGCAGCGCCGGCGCTGTACGAGCAAGTTCGCGACGCGGTGCTCGCGCGCGACTTCGAGGCGCTCGGCCCCGCGGTCGAGCAAAGCGCGCTCGCCATGCACGCCTCGATGCTCGCCGCGCGCCCTGCGCTGATCTACTTCGCGCCCGCGACGCTGCGTGTGATGGAGCGCGTCCGCGCGTTTCGCAAGAGCGGCGGGCGCGCGTACTTCACGATGGACGCGGGACCGCACGTCAAGGTGCTGGTCGAACCGAGCGCGGCCGGCGAGCTCGAGCTCGAGCTCGGAAAGATCGAAGGCGTGACCCGAGTGCTGCGCTCCGCGGCCGGACCGGACGCCTATTGGGTCGAGCCGTGACGGTCGCGCGCGCGCCCGGAAAATTGGTGCTTTCCGGCGCATACGCGGTGCTCAGCGGCGCGCCCGCGCTGGTCGTGGCCGTGGATCGCTACGTCATCGCCGACAGCGCAAGGGCAGCGACTTTCTTGACGCCCGAGGTGCACGCCGCGCTCGGCGAACGCGCGGCTCCGTGGTTCGACGCGAGCGCGCTGCGCGAAGGCGACCAGAAGCTCGGCCTGGGCTCGAGTGCGGCGATCTTGGTGGCCTCCTTGGCCGCCCTCGAGCTCGCCGACGAGCCCGCGTTGAACGACGAAGCGCTGTGCGAGCGCGTGTACGAACGCGCCTTCGTCGCGCATCGCGCGGCACAGGGCGGAGGCAGCGGTGTAGACGTCGCGGCCAGCGCATACGGCGGCTTGCTGGCAGCGCGGCGAACGGCTTCGGGTAGTCTCCAGCTTTCGCGACTCGAGCTACCGAGCGCGCTTCGCTTCGAAGTTTGGTCCTGCTCGGTGGCGGCTTCGACCTCGGCGTTTCTCGCCACAATCGCCGAATTTGCCGCGCGTGATGCGGCGCTGCACGCGCGCTGCATCAATGACCAAGCCGAGGCCGCAGAACGCGCTCTCGACGCAGCCAAGCGCCAGCACGCGGCGGATTTCGTGGCGGCGATCGCGCGCCAAGTCACGACCTTATCGGCGTTGGGCGCGGCCGCAGGCGTGAATATCGTGACCACGGAACTGGCCGAACTGGCGCGCCTGGCCGTCGCGCTGGGGGCGGCCTTCTTGCCCGCAGGCGCCGGCGGTGGCGACGTCGCGTACTGGGTTGGCACACAGGCGCCACCGCCCGCGTTCGCCGAGCGCGCGCGCGAACTGGGCCTGTCACGCGTCGAACTCGCGCTCGGGGCGCGCGGTGTGCACGCGCTTTCCGCCCTCGGCTGAGTAAGAGCTGCGATAGGCTCCCGGCATGTCCGAAGGCTCGCGCATCCCTGGGTTCTACAAGCTGGGTCTGGCTGAACGTCGCGCGGTCGTATCCAGCCGGGCGGGCGTTGATTTGGCCGAGCTCGAGCACGCGCTCGAAGCGGGCGGTCTCGATACCGCCACCGCGGACAAGGTCGTCGAAAATGTGCTCGGCATTTACGGTCTCCCGTTTGGCGTCGCGCTCAACGTGCGCGTCAACGGGATCGATCGCTTGGTGCCGATGGTGGTCGAGGAACCGAGCGTGATCGCCGCAGCCTCCAACGCCGCACGCATGATCCGCCAGAGCGGCGGCTTCCGTGCGGAGGTGGTGGAGTCACTGATGATCGGCCAAGTGCAGATCACGGACGTGGAGCACCCCGCGGCCGCAGTCGCACGACTCGAAGCCGCCACGCCGCGCTTGCTGGAATTGGCGACCAAGGCCGTCCCGAACCTGATCGCTCGCGGTGGCGGCCCGCGCGCGATTGACGTGCGCGACCTGGGTCAACGCTGCATCGTGCTGCACGTGTTGGTCGATTGCCGCGACGCAATGGGCGCCAACTTGGTCAACACCATTGCCGAGGCGCTCGGCCCGATCACCGCGGAAATTGCCGGCGGCAAGCTTGGCTTGCGCATTCTGTCCAACCTGTGTGATCGCCGTCGTGTCCACGCCACCTGCCGCGTGCACGCGCGGGAGCTGGTCAGCTCGCCCCGCTCCAGCAAGGCCGCCGAGCGCGGTTCGAATTCCGAAAGCCCGGACGAACTCGACGGCCTCGAGGTCGTCGACGCGATCGTCTCGGCCTCCCGCTTTGCGGAGCTCGATCCGTACCGCGCCGCCACTCACAACAAGGGCATCATGAATGGCATCGACGCCGTCGTGCTGGCCACGGGCAACGACTTTCGCGCGGTAGAAGCCGGCGCGCACGCCTACGCGGCGCGCTCCGGACACTACGCGCCGCTCGCGGTCTGGCGCCGCGACGGTGAAGATCTGGTCGGCCAATTGGAGCTGCCGCTGTCGCTCGGCATCGTGGGCGGCACCCTGCGCGTGCACCCGACCGCGCGCCTGGCGCTCAAAATCCTAGGCGTCAGCTCGGCCGACGAGCTGGCGATGGTCGCCGCCAGCGTCGGCCTGGCATCGAACCTCTCGGCTTTGCGCGCGCTCGCCACCGAGGGCATTCAGCGCGGTCATATGTCGCTCCACGCGCGTTCGGTGGCCAGCGCCGCGGGCGCCCTGGGCGACGAAGTCGAGCTAGTCGCCGCTCGCATCGCCACTGACGGCCTGATCACGGTCGAAGCCGCCGAACGCGCGCTTTCGCAACTTCGCGGGCCACGCTGAGATTCAGAAAAGAGGGGGCGCTCGCGCTCCAGCAGCGCACCCCGCAGCGGCGCGTCGTGCTCGGCCAAATTCGTTAGCCAGATCGCTTCTGATTCGAACCCGACGAATCGTCGCGTCGCATCTCGACTGACAGTAGACTTCCGTGGTTGATTCGAATTGCGCGTGTGGCACGAGCGTTGCTCTTCCACGCTGCTCATGAGGCGACTCTTCGCGTGCTGGGTGGCTCTTGGACTTTGTTTGGTCGCGCAAATTGCGTCTGCGCAATGGGAGGCTGTGCCTCATCCGCCACAGCCACGTGAACCATCGGCACAGCCTGGGCGTCGCTGGTACGGCTGGCAAACTCTGGTGATCGACACCGCTTCGCTGGGGCTGTTGATCGGTGGCAGCGCAGTCTCGTCGGGCGATGTGACGGCCCCGCTGGCCCTGCTGGGGCTCGCCGGCTACTTAGCGGGTGCACCGATCTTGCACGGCGCTTACGGGCGTCCCGGGGCCGCCGCAGGCAGTCTCGTTCTGCGCTCGACTTTGCCGATTTTGGGCGGCGTTGTCGGTTCGGACTCGGCCGAATGTCCGCCTCCGCAAGGCCACGGTGAATGCCGACTGGGCGGAGCCGTCGTGGGCGTCGGGACGGGAGTGCTCGCGGCAATTGCCATCGACGCGGCGGCCCTCTCCTGGCGCGCGGTCGACGCCGAAGCAGCAGCGGCCCCGCGGGTGGGCATTGCTCCCGTGATGTCGAGCGACCGAAAGGGCGGCGAGTTGCGCGTGTTCGGAACCTTCTGACTACTGACGGGCCGATCATGGTCGAAGCCGCCAAACGCGCGCTCTCGCAAATTCGTGGCTCTCGCTGAGATCTGGGGAGAGGGGCGCTCGCGATCCCGCAGCGCACCTCTCAGGCTGCTGTGTTCACGATTGATTCCATCAGGTTGACGGCACTCGCCGCCCGCAATTCCAGGTCGCGTCGCACATTCTGCGCGCGCGTCCGCCTCCCAGTCCTGCCAAAATGCCCTGTGGCACGAACGTTGCTGACCGTTGCGCATGAAGCAACTCGTTGCTTGCTCTTTAGCTCTCGGCCTGTGCGCGCTCGCGTCGAGCGCGTTTGCAGAAGACGCCGCTGTGCAGGTGGAACCACCGCAGCGTGAAGCCTCGGCACAGCCCGAGCGCCGCTGGTACGGTTGGCAAACACTGACCAGCGATGCTGCTTCCGTGGGCTTCCTGATTGGGGGGATTCACGCTGCCGACGGATACGGGCTGTATGGCGGTGGGCACCCAGGGTCGGACGTGCTGCTCACGGCAGGTCTGGCTGGCTACGTCGGCGGCGGGCCAGCTCTGCACTTCATTCACAAGCGTCCGGCGGCTGCCGCGGGCAGCATTGGCCTGCGACTGATCCTACCCGTCTTGGGCGGCCTGATCAGTTCGGGTTTGACGACGTGTCCACGGCCGGGACAGGAGTACGGCAACTGCGGCACACTCGAGCTAGTCATGGGTGTCAGTGCAGGCGCAGTCGCGGCCGTTGCCATCGACGCCGGACTTCTGTCCTGGTCAAAGGTCGAAGCCGAAACGCCCGCGGCGCGGCGCCTGGGCTTTGCGCCCGTGATCTCGAACGACGGCAAGCGCGGCGAGCTGCGCGTGTTCGGCACGTTCTGAGAAATTCGCGACTACTCGCCGGAAGCGCTCAGGCTGAGCTCTTGCGGATCCGCGAGGATGCCGGGCCAGCTCGTGACGTATTCGGGCCGTGCGCCGGGCGGCGAGATGTCGACCCAGGCGACGCGATGTGAGCCGTACGGGCGCACGTCCACGTGCACGAACTTGCTGTTCGGGTAGAAGCCGCAGCCGACGTCGCTCAGCGTGTGGCAGACGCCGAACAGATCGGCGTTGTCGACCCCGGTGACGTACAGATCGAGGGCGCGGCCTTTTTGGTGGTTGCTGCCGTGCGCATCACGGCGGTAACCGCTCATGATGAAAATCGAACGGTTGGGGAAGGCTTCGGCGATTTTCTGAACGACCCAGATCAGGCGCGGGTGCAGCAACTTGACGCGCGGCAGCCACTCACCCCCGAGCGCGTCTTCGTCCGGCTCCAAGGGCAGGGGCATTTCCGGCTTGGGCGTGGCCGGAGGGCGTGCCAAAACGCTCAGTCGATCGAGCGCGTCCGGCGCGATCGCGCCGTCGCAATCGACGAGCGCCATGCGCGTGAACTCGGCGCCGTCGTAGCGGACCACCGAAACCGGCCGCGGCGCCTTCCAGCGCGGGCAATTCGCGCGTTGCGTGATGCCGAAGAAGTCCGGCTCGGGTGCTCGCACGTCGAGCGACCAGTCCGGCAAGACATCAGCGTGTGAAATGTCGAACGGCCGAACTTGCTCTGGCCCACGCAGCTCTGGCCCCGAAAGTTCGAAGCTCCACGAGCTTTCTGTCGCTTCGAGACTGGACTCGCCCGCTGCACCCCCCAACCAAACGAGCTTGGGGTGCATCAAGAAATTGTTTCGGCCGAAGCGGCCGTGCCAGAAGCTGCGCCACTCGGGCGCGCGGTTGCGTGCGGGCTCGACGAAGCGCTCCAGCAGGGTGAGCAGTGAATCACTGCCCAAATCGAAACGGCGATTCTGACCGACGCGGTTGACCAACCACGCCGTCTCCGTCAGCGGGAGCGTGGGGCCGAAAGCGTTGAGCTCGAGCGGTTCACGCGCTGGTTTGCGCACGCCGGCATACGCGGGAAGCGACGCGCACACGCTGCTCAGGAACGTGAGCGCAAACAGGACAGGGCGGATTCGAACCAGCAACGCGCTCAGAGCATGCATCCGGTCGGGCGCGATCGCCAGTGCGAAAGCCGGCTTTCAGCCAAGCTTTCGCACCGACGCATCGAACCGCATCGAGTCAGGACGTCGCGGACGACGACTCGAGACCGAGGCGGAGCAGCTGCAGGAACGTCTCGTAGGCCTCGCGAGCCCGAGTCTCGTCACCCTCGAGGTATTCAGTGACGCTCAGGCCGTTGAGCACGGCGAGCGAGAGCGTGGCCAGAGCCTCGGAGCGGTTGACGCCGCCCTTGGCTGCCGCGGGGCCCATCGCCTCGCGAATGACCTGACGCGCGTCACGCTGCAGGCCGGCCGCGCGGCGCTTGAGCTCGGGATCGCGGCGAGCCGCGCTCCACACCTCGATGTTCAGACCGGTGCCGGTCTTGTTGTTTTGGATCGCTTCCCAGAGCGCTTTGAGCGCCTCCATCGCTTGCGAGGTGGAGCCGTCGCCATTCTGCGTGGCCTCCTTCAAGCGATCTAGGTAGCGGTGATAGGTGAAGCTCTGAACCTCGTGGATCAGTGCCGCTTTGCTGGCGAAATAATAGTGGACGATGCTCTTTCGAAGCCCGAGCTCCTTGCCGATTTCGGCAAGGGTCGTGGCCGTGAAGCCTTTGCGCGCGAAGCACTTGGCTGCTGCGGAGAGAATGGAGGCAACGCGGGGGTTCTCCCAATCAGCGGCACGTTGCTGCGACGCGCCATTCTCTTCAGGGGGTTTGCGGGGACTGCTAACGACAGGTTCTGTGGTGTTCATGTTTTTCCAATGCACCGGCCAGCCGGTATCGCTCGGGCAGGACGTGAGCAAAACCGCCTACCGCCCTCGGAGTCGGGGGTCTTCGCGCAGGTCTCGGTTTGAGTCAAGCCCGTGCTCCGGATCCTCATCCTTTGGCCTTTTTCCCTTTATGCTTCAGCGGCTTGGACTCACGGCTCGGGCCGGTTTCCGGTTCGGCGGCCTTGCTTTGCCCAGAACGCCAATAGGGCATTCCGGCCTCCTCCGTCCAGCCCGCCGTTCCATATTTTCCCGGTTCGCGTGATTCCCGCATGACTCCGCCCCGGTCGGAGGTGTCGTCGTCCTTCTTTCCGTTCTCATCCGAGTCCGCGGCGTCGAGGCCAAACGATTTCGGCCCTTGGCTGGCGACGAGCAACTCGTCGGCCACGTACTCCGGGTGTTGGTCGTCTTGCGGCAGCTTGGCCTGCTCCTTGGAGACGTCACCCGCGCCGACGCGCACGATCTGCGACGTGGGCGGATAAGTGTCGTCCCAGCGCTCGCGCACGGCGTTGTCACCCTCGCGGATGATTCGATAGCGCCGCAACTTGAAGCCTGGCACGCCGCGCTGGCCGAGCACACGCACACCGTTCGGGAGGTCCTTGTCCGGACGCTCGACTTCTTCGTACGGCAGCGCCGAGTCGATGCGGCGGATCAAGGTGACGGTACGCGTGCGCTTCTGTCCCAGGATCTCGGCGCGCACGATGCCATTCTTGACCGTCTCGTGCAGCACGATTGGAAAGGGGAATGAGTTTCGGATCCGGAAGTTGATCGTCGGGTAAACGACGGTCGCGTCCATGCCCATTTTGATGTAGCCGCTCGGTCGCGTGTGCGGGTAACGCTCAACGATCTCGAGCCCTGCGAAGAACGCCGCGCCGTGCAAAGTACCTGAAATTTGGCAGGTTCCGCCGCCGATCCCGTCGACCAACTCGCCTTCGGCGATCACCTTGGCGACTTTGTAACCGTTCGTTTCATCGCGCGGACCTACGGTGTCATTGAAGTCAAAGACTTCACCAGGCAGCAGCACTTGGCCGTCGAGCTTGGAGGCGGCCAAGCGCAGGTTGTAGCTGCGCGCTTGGAAGCGCGCGGAGCGGTCGTAGCGCGTCTCGAAGTAGCCGAGGATGTCGTCGAAGGCGACCGCACCCAGCTCGGCGGCGACGCGCTTGGGCCTTCGCTCTTCGAACACGACTTGGACTTTGTTCTCGCCGCGCCCGAGCGCCTCTTCAATCGCGCCGAGCGTGGCGTCGACGTCCAACAGCCGACCGTTCTGCTCAGGCACCAGCTTGCGCGCTTCGAGATCGAGGCGCGCGTCGACCGGTAAGCGGTCGAGCTCGTCCTTCAGGGTACGCAGGGCGAGCTGCGCGCGTTCGCGATCCAGCGTGACGGGGACGGGGAGCGTGATGGGGCCTTGGCGTTTTTGAGCGTGGTAGCCGCGCAGCAGCACGCTCGTGCGATCTTGCGCGTCGTGTACCAGCGCGGCGAGCCGCACCTTGTCGATTTCGCCGCCCAGCTCGGCCACGAAGATCTCGCGCCGTTTGCCGTCGGGGAGCTCGAGCAGCAGCTTGCTGCCGGCGTAGCGCCGCACGCGCTCGAGGGCTGTCTTTTGCGCGGTGTCTGTCTGCGGGAGCTGTTGCTTCAGGAGCGTGAGCGGGGGCAGCGGCTGCTTCGGATCACTGGGGCTCGTGCCCTGGGGCACCAACAAAAGCCCGATCCCCAAGCCGGCCGCGACGGCGATCGCGATCACGCGCCCGCTCTTGCCGCCGGGGATCCACGCAAACATGGCAGCCCTATAGCATTGCCTGGCCGGCGCGCTAAATGTGTTCGCGGCCGCCTCGCGGCTGTCACGACGCCATGTCCAACGAGCTTCTGCTGCAAAAACTGGAAAGCCTGCCAGCGAGTCCGGGCTGCTACATCTTCAAGGACAAGGCGGGCGCGGTGCTGTACGTGGGCAAGGCCAAGAGCCTGCGCTCGCGCGTGCGCAGCTATTTTCAAGACTCGAGCTCGGACGTGCGCGCGTTCATCCCGTTCTTGCGCAAGCTGGCGGTCGATCTCGACACGATCGTCACGCTGACCGAAAAAGAAGCGGCGATTCTGGAAAATAGCCTGATCAAGGAGGCCAAGCCGCGCTTCAACGTCAAGCTACGCGACGACAAGGAATTCCTGAGCCTGCGCTTGTCGACCGAGCACGCCTGGCCGCGGCTCGAGCTCGTGCGCAAACCGAAGCCCGACAACGCGCGCTACTTCGGCCCGTACCACTCGGCGACGGCCGCGCGCCGCACGTTGCACCTGGTCGAAAAGCACTTCCAACTGCGCACCTGCTCCGATCGCGAAATCGAGAGCCGCAAGCGTCCGTGCCTGAAATATCAGATCAAGCGTTGCCCGGCGCCCTGCGTGTACGACGTGGATCCGGCGGAGTACGCCGGCCAAGTCCGCGCCGTGTCGTTGTTCATGGACGGCCGCCACGACGAGCTCACGCGCGAGCTCAAGGCGCGCATGCGCGCGGCCAGTGAGAACCTGGAGTTCGAAGTGGCGGCGGTGTGCCGCGACCAGCTGGCCGCGGTGGAGTCGATCCGCGAAAGCCAGCGCGTGGTCTCGGTGACCGACAGCGACCAGGACGTGCTCGGTATCTACCGCGAGGGTGACTTGGTCGAGCTGAGCGTGATGCTCGTGCGCTCGGGCCGCGTGATTGACGTGGCGAGCTTCTCGAACCGGCGGGTCGAGGTGCCGGACGACGAAGTGGTGGCTGCGTTCCTGCGCGATCACTACGGCGAAGGCGGCTCGGGGGAAGCGCTGATCCCCGAAGAGATCATCGTGCCCATATTGCCCGACGGCGCGGACGGCGTTGCCGAGTGGCTAGCGGAGCGGCGCGCCGAGTTGGTCCAGGGCCGCCACAAGAAATGCGAGTTGCTGGCGCCGGTGCGCGGTCCGCGCAAAGCATTGCTCGACATGGCGATCGAGAACGCGCGCCACGCGTTCGAGGAGAAACGCCGCGCCGAGACCGACATCGACGAGCGCTTGCTGAAGGTCCAGGAGCGCTTGCGCTTGCCGACCCTGCCGCGGCGCGTCGAGTGCTGTGACATCTCGCACCTCGGCGGACAAGACACCGTGGGCGCCGTGGTGCACCTGTTCAACGGCTTGCCGGACAAGAAGCGCTATCGCACGTATCGCGTGCGTAGCGTGGCCGAGGGCGACGACTACGGCGCGATGTTCGAGGTGCTGGGCCGACGTTTTCGTCGCGGCAAGATCGCGGCGGAGCGCTCAGCCGCCGACGCGACTGGCGAGGCAGCCTCCGCGAACACGCTCGAAGCCGGCGCCGCCGAAGCGGTTGGCGAGCAAAGCCCAGAAGCGAGTGAAACGGCTCAGGCGCTGGAGGAGAGTGATGGCACGGACTGGCAGCTGCCGGACTTGTTCGTCGTCGACGGCGGTCGCGGGCAGCTCGGCGTGGCGCTCGCCGCAGCGCACGATCTCGGCCTGCATGATTTGCCGATTTGCGGGCTCGCCAAAGAAAAAGAGAACGTGCTGGGCGACAAGTTGGTCGATCGTGTGTACTTACCCGGCCAAAAGAATCCCATCCCGCTTCGCCCCAACAGTCCAGAGTTGTTCTTGCTCGCTCGCGCGCGCGATGAAGCCCATCGCTTCTCGAACCGCGGTCGCAAGAAGGTCGGCAAGAAACGGCGCTTGGGTTCCGAATTGGATCAAGTGCCCGGGATCGGCCCGAAGACGCGCGTGGCGCTGCTCAAGACCCTCGGTTCACTGGCTGCCGTGCGCAGCGCGAGCGATGAAGTGATTTTGGCGGTGCCGGGTGTGAGCAAGAAGCACTTGAGCGCACTGCGTGAGTGGTTTGCGCGGGATGTGAAAGCGGAGCCTCCGACTCCGGCATAGACGGCAGAGTTTTTTCATCAATGTCGAGGGCCGCGGGTTTCGATCACGAGCGCTACTCGGTTGGCGGCTGCAACTCGAGTTGCCTGCGGTTGCCTTGAATTTGCGGGGAATTTGCCTGGCGCGGGCCGTGCTTGGCAGCTGCGCATGATGCTCACGCGGCTGGGATTGATTGGGGTACTACTCACGACGGGCTGCTTGTCGCGGCCATTGACCGAGGTCTCACCAGAGACACACAACTTGTTCGTGGATCAGGTCAAGCAGACGGCAATCGACAAGATCGATCTGCTGTTCATGATCGACAACTCGGCCTCCATGACCGACAAGCAAGAGATCTTGCGCGACGCAGTTCCGGTGCTGCTATCGCGTTTGGTCTCTCCGATCTGTGTCGACAGCATGGGCAAGCCGACCGGCACGAGCACTCAGGCCAACGGTCAGTGCGCCGAGGGCAAGGGACGTCCGGAGTTCAATCCGATCGGCGACATTCACATCGGCGTCGTGACATCGAGCCTAGGTGGACATGGTGGTCAACAATGTGCAGATGTGATCGCGAACAATGGGCTACTCAATCCGGATGACAAGGCGCACCTGGTAGGCAGCGTGCGACCAGAGCTCTTTCCGGTCGCGAAAACCTGGAACGACAGCGGCTTTCTCAGCTGGGATTCTTCCGCCAAAGCCAGCCCGCCGGGCACCACGGACGCCGGAACTCTAGTCGCGGTTTTCCAGGACATGATCGGCGCGGTCGGCGAAGCGGGCTGCGGCTACGAGGCCTCGCTCGAATCCTGGTACCGTTTTTTGGTCGACCCGGAGCCGCCGGCGAATGTCACGAAAGTGGGCGACTATACCGTGCGCAACTCGAAGCTCACGGTGAACGCGGACGGGAGCACTGGCGCGTGTGTCGGTTGCGACGACGTCCTGCTCGCGCAACGCAAGCGCTTCTTGCGGCCCGATTCGCTGGTCGCGATCGTGATGCTGTCGGACGAAAATGATTGCTCGATCCGTGACGATGGCGCGGGCTGGTTCGTCAGCAGCACCGACAGGCCGATGCCGCGTTCGAGCTCGCAGTGCGACGCGAACCCGAACGACCGCTGCTGTCGCTCGTGCGCGCAGCAGGAGCCACAGGGCCCGCCGGAGGGCTGTCCCACGCTGGCCGCCGATCCGATCTGCAAAGACGTCGTCGGAAACGCGAAATTCGCTACCTGGACCGATCCGCACGACTCGCTCAACCTGCGCTGCTACGACCAGCGCCGGCGCTTCGGCTTCGATCTGTTGTACGAGACTTCGCGCTATGTGGACGCGCTGACCAAGACGACGATGCAGCTCCAGTCGACGCCGGGCCAGTTCGTC
>Ga0134124_10001310_pt1 | contig 19963 bp, 20 predicted proteins | sample KB304_FD_96880 | JGI IMG/M metagenome (GOLD analysis project Ga0134124, IMG submission 96880) | Terrestrial soil microbial communities without Nitrogen fertilizer from Kellogg Biological Station, Michigan, USA - KB3-0-4 | ecosystem: Environmental > Terrestrial > Soil > Unclassified ... | reverse complement strand
AGCACGCCGGCGGCGTTTACGTTTGGCAACGTCGGCCGCAACACGGTCTACGGTCCTGGCCGGCAGACTTTGGATTTGGCATTACAACGGGAATTCGCAATGACCGAAACCCTGAAGCTTCAAATCCGCGCCGAAGCCTTCAACGCCCTAAACCACACTAACCTGGGAACACCGAATAGGTTCGTGAATACACCGCAGTTCGGCACCATCACGGAAGCCGCCACGCCCGGTCGTGAGATCCAGCTCGGAGTGCGCTTATCGTTTTGATGTGACACTCACTCACAGATTATTCAGGGCCACCGGAGCATGGTGGCCCTGAATCGTTTCGCTCAAGGCGACGGTGGTAGGATGCTGAGCTCAGGCACGAGCCTGGTGAGGGAGCGCTCAAGGTTAACAACTGCCCCGGCCGGAAGTTTTTGCGTTAGTTTCTGTGCTCCCTCCGGCCCGAGCGCCTGAATGAGCACGGGCCCCTTGTCGAGATCCGCAAAGTTATCTCGCATCGTGAGTGTGATGTATTCGTTGGCGTTTCCTCCGAAGATCGTCTGAGATACCAGATAAGTGACGCCAGCCTGCTTCATCACTGGAACAAAATCGTTCTTCAGGTAGTTCTCATAATCGTCATTACGATTTGGAGCAATGTGGACAAAGTGGACGACGGCCAGCTTCGGTCCGCCGGAGCGTTGACCCGCAAAACTCAAATCGGGTCGCGTGCGGATTATAAATCGGCGAACGCTGTTGACGAGGCTGCCTGCCTTTGCTTGCCAGGCTGGAACACCCTGCGCGCCCAGGCCCTTTTCGAGCGCGCTTGGACCATCGAACTCGGCCAATTTGCTCACCGGAGCCACGAGCACATATTCGAACGCATCTCCTGCCGCACCTGTACTCTGCCAAACCTCCCGCCACTTTAGACCTCCCTTCTTCAGTGCCGGATTAGTAGTATTTTTCATGAAGTTCTGAAACTCAGTCATCATTTCCGGCTTGACGCTCACGACGGTGAGCGAAAGGAACTCGGGCGTGGGCGCTGCTTGTGGTGATGGGGTTGGAGTTTGGGCGACGCTTTGCGGGGACAGCGCAGCCACGAATACGAGAGCGCACAACGCGTGCAAGAGTCTCATTGGTGTGATGTATTTCATGATCGTTTCCTTCTTTCTGGGTAAAAAGGGTTTCGCGAAATGACATGATTCAACTCTGGGAAGGAGGCTCGCCGTGAAACTCGCGACGTGATGCGAGAGAGCGGAGCCGTTGTTTAGGCTAGATCGAGACCGGGTGCCTTTCGCACCGGGTTGATCATGTCGACGTTTTGGGCGACTGTGGGACGGATGCTATACCAGCCGCAAACGACAATCAAGAACTTCGCAGTCGATTTGTTGCGCCAAATTGTTGTAAGAGATTCGATTACGTGGAGCCGGCTGCCGGAATTGCACCGGCGACCTTCTAAGATGAGTCTCAAACTGCTTGTTCTTATCAGTTCCCATCCGTACTGATTCATTAATTCCACTCTCGTGGTCTATAATCCTGAGTATCTCAGTTTCGCTGTCTTGTTGGGTTTGGCACACTTCGGCACACAGATCACTTGTGGCCGATTGGTAGGCGCTAGAATCGTGTTGCAAATGAAATTATTGTCCTGTCTTTATAATCAAGTTACACTACGCGCCGGTGCTTGCTACGCGCTAGACTTACTTCTACTTTTTATGTTTTTGAGGGCTTAGGCTTACGATAGCGATGAGCCCAAGGCAATACTCTATTAAAATGGAAGAAATCCAGCCGCACTTGTCTCAGTGCGGTTACGACAAGTCGCGACTTGCGTTCAATGTCGAAACCGATTCAGTCCAACGGATCCCCCTCATAGCCTTTGCCCACTCAACCCATGACTCACGATCTGCTTGCGTAGCTGTACTAGATGAGGTTACAGACCCTGAAAAGGACGTTGCGTCATGCAAGAGTGTTGGAGCCCCCATAGTATTCGCTTACTTCAATCGCCAGTGGCAGTTTTGGAAACAGGGTAGCTCGTATCCGGAATTTCTTGCCAGTTGTGAAAGCCGCGACTTAGCTGCTTTTTTCCGCGAGCGCAGCGCAGAGTTTGCCCCGCTCGCAGTTTATCGGGCGAAGACTTGGGCCCGCTTTGATCATACCTATCAGCTCGGTTTCGTCGATCTAGGCCTCATGCCTTTGGTTGAGGAACAAGCTGGCAAAAAACTCTCCGAACTTATTGAACGTGTGGTCCTGGACACTAAGGATCGTTTGGAATGGGACCAAGTATCCGATTACCAAGGCCATTGGCTTTTGAAATCTAGCTTTTGGTTGCTCGCCGCAAAAATCCTGAAAGACAAACGCGTCCGAACCTTCGTCGACTTGGACTTGACGGAGGTTGACAAGGTATTTGACAAGGTGGCAGTGCATTATGGCGCGTTGCACCCCGTTGCTTTGGGTAGGAACGCTGAGATCCGCGCGTTAACAGAGGCCGCCATTGAAATATCAAAGTTCGCCAGTCTTAGTATGATTACAATCGAGGCTTTGGCGTATTTATATGAGAATGCATTGATTACTAAGGCCACGCGTACCGAACTTGGCACTCATAGCACTCCAACTTATCTCGTTGATTACATTCTAGGTAGACTACAACCCTGGATTCAGGAACTGGCGACTGATAAGCGCAACATCTTCGAACCTGCCTGTGGGCATGCAGCTTTCTTACTTTCTGGTATGCGACTCCTAAGTGACTTGCTGCATGAGGAAGTGTCGCCTAGTTGGCGACACAACTATCTTCGAGCGAGGCTTCATGGATGTGATAGAGACTCCTTCGCACTCGAGATCGCGCGTCTAAGTTTGACTCTCTCGGACGTCCCAAATCCAAATGGATGGGATCTTAGAACGTGCGATATATTCGAGTCCGAAAGCTTAGAAGGTTATCTAGCAAAGTCGACGATATTACTTGCGAATCCACCATTTAAGCTTGCGCAGCGATTTTTAGAGACGACTATTCCTAAACTTCGTCCAGGTACCGTAGTTGGGCTAGTACTTCCGCAAAACGTACTGTATAGCAAACAATCCCGATCGATACGGGAGCATCTGCGCGACGGTTTTGAGATTGCTGAAATTAGTCTTTTCCCCGATAAGGTATTTAACTTTTCAAGTGCAGAATCCGCTGTGATTCTCGCGCGCAAACTGGAATCAAATCGCGTAGCCGCAGGCACGATCCTTCATAGACGGATCCGTGAAAAAGATTTTGGTAACTTCCGAAGGGTCTTTGCAGCCACTAAGGAGTCAGAGATTCCACCGTCTCGGATTTCGCCAGATAATTCTTGGAGTTTCGTCATTCCTGAATTGGAGGAAGTTTGGGCTCATTGTCATGGTCTGTCTAAGTTCTCCGAAATCGCGACCATCGGTAAGGGATTCGACTTCCGTTCAACGGATGATCCCAAATTCCCCAAAGGCGCGGTTCAATACTGTAATTCACCCCAAGAAGGATTTGTAGAAGGTTTCGTCCGCCTTCACAAACACTTACAGACTCACCAACTCCCAAAGACCGTTTGGATCAACCCTGATCCTCAGATTATCAAAACGCCGCGCTATGGAATGACAGCTAACCAACCCCAACTGCTCATAAACTATTCTCCCGTTAGTAGAGGACCTTGGCGTCTCAAGGCATTGCTCGATAAAACTGGGCACGCTTTTTCAAGCCGCTTTTTGGCAGTACGTCCTACTAGTGCTGAGTGGTCCTTAGAGTCACTTTGGGGACTCTGTAATTCCCCTCTCGCGAATGCTTACGTCTATGACTTTTCTTCTAAGCGCGACGTCTTAACGGGAATGCTCCGACGAATGCCGATTCCTAAATCGAACAACCTAAATCCGCTCGTTGCTGCGGTAAGAACGTATTGGGATGCCGTTACGGAGAATTCAGTGTTGTCTTCTCAGCATCCTTCAAACGAGCTAAGACTTTTACATTGGCAGATCGATTCCGAGGTTCTGAAGTTATATGACTTTCCGGCGAAAATTGAAAGACTATTGCTGAATCTTTTTTCTGGAGTCGAAAGGCCCGGGGTTCCATTCTTGCAGAGTGATTTCTTTCCGAGAGGCTTCCTAGAGCCGTTGCGCCTGCGGGAGTTACTGTCGCTGAAAGATACTGTTGATTGGTCTGGCTTGCATGAGCGGCGCGGAGAACTGATCAGGAAAAAAGTGAGCGGAGGACTTTCTGATAACGAGCATCAGGAACTCGCCAGGCTACAACACTTAGCAGATGCACAAATGTTCCTGCAAGCACCGTTACCTATTTCTTCATTAGAAAAGATCAGAGAAAGCTTGATTGGTAAAGGAGTTTGGCAACCTCATTGATCGATGACCTCCCTTAATCCATTTACCTATCCATCTGAGCCTCACGTTCGGAAGCATGGTCCGGCTGGATACAAGTCCTATGAGTCATATCGACCGTGGCTACGAGATGAATTCACGTTTCGATGTATTTTCTGTCTTTGTCGCGAGCAATGGGGCCTAATAAGAGGTTCTTTTGACATCGATCATTTTGTACCCCAGAGCCAAGATCCTGCGGGAGGCTTAAGCTACGACAATCTTCTTTATGCCTGCAGAAGTTGCAACCTTGGAAAAAGTAGTAATTTGCTTCCAGATCCTTGTCGAATTGCGTTTGGCAAATGTCTATCCGTGGGTTTGGATGGCGGTGTCGTCCCTTTGAATGACGAAGGACAAATATTAGTGGATACGCTTCGCCTGAACAACCAAGACTATACCCACTTTCGAAGACTAATACTTGGAATAGTGAATTCGCTGGTAAGAAGCAGGAATAGAAGCGACCATCATATCTTGTCTATGTTGATGTCATACCCGGATAACTTGCCGGATCTATCCTCACTGAGGCCACCAAGAAATAATAGGCCAGAAGGCGTTAAAGAGTCATACCTTGCCCGCCGTGCTGCCGGTACGCTACCAGCGTATCATCACTAAGCATCAAGTAGATTTTTGGAAATAGGCACACAAAAATCAAAAGGCGGTCGTTTGACTGCCTTCATTATTGCGCTGCATTGTTGTAAAAACTTAGATTACGTGACCCGGCTGCCGGGATCGAACCGGCGACCTTCTAATTACGAATCTCAAACAGCCTGTTTTGCTCACTTCTTCTCAGTTCCTTCCTGTGCTGATTCATTAGTATTTCTCACTGGTCTATAATCCCTCAGTGCCTCTCAGTATCGCTCTGTGTCACTGAGTTGGCACACTCCCGGCACACGTCAGCCTGTTAGGTGTGTAGGAATCGTCCGATCCTCTATCCCTGTCGAAAGTAGGAATTACCTCGTGGCTGGAAATAAAAAGCGCAACCGACCTGCGAAGCCACAAAAGCCCCGCTCTGTGTTGCCGGTTCCCGTTGTTCCGACCCCACAGCCGCTCGCGCCGGAACCCCCCAAAGGCCGGATACGGCAAGCGGGATCTCGCTTACTGGACTCTGCCATTGATACGGCGCTCGGGGGGCTGTGGCTCGGCGTTGCTGGTACGGCTGGGGGTGTGGCGATGACCGCACTCGTCACAGCCATTTTATACCTTCGTGCGCCGGAGTCAGCTTGGATCTACACGCTGATTAAATACGCTCTTGCATACACGGGCGGCATGTTAACTCTACTTCTCATGATGACGGGCTTTGCTCTGCTAGGTGTGCGGCGTCGGAAGCTGATTGAAAAGAAGAACAGCGCGCGATTTAAATCGGCAGAAAAGGGATACCTGGATCATTGGTTTCACCATACGGAATCAACCGCGCGATTTCAGTCCGTCCTAACAGAAATTGGCGCTGAAATGGCACGGATTGGAACGTGCTCTGCCGCTATCGGACAGAAGTTAGGTACGGCTGGCAATGACCCTAAACGCGCTCACGGGATCGTAACGAAGGGCGCGGCCATGTTGGACCAACATGCCGCAAGGATGGAAAGATCAATCGAAGCACTGGAATCGGTAAAAGATGTGCTCCTTGAGAGCACGATGTACCTTGCTTCCAATGCTTCCCCTGCGTCAGAGGGAAACTTGGAAAAACTTGCGTCATCGCGTGATGCTTGCGTAGAACTACTTCAGAAGACCGAAGGAGCAATCAATGGCGTGTTGACGTTCAGGCAAACAGCGGTGGCCGCTTTAGGAATCTCTCAGGATACGAATAGCGCGATGAATCGAGTTATCCACGGGTTAGACCGCGTTAACGAATTGTTGTTACAAGCACAAGAGGATTGGAAGGACACGTTGATCATACTGGACCGCAAGCTAGGCAGCTAGTTCAGTGTCATCGTCAATAATTCTCTCAACCGGAATGCTGGCGGCGCGGGAGTAAGCAAGTAACACAGCGAGGTCCTCGACGTAACGAATAAAAAAAAAGGCGCTACCGTCCCCACCGACTAAAGCAAAGAAAATAGCGCCCCTAATGCCTCACACGGCGTATGAGGCAAACTCAACAGTCAATCGTTAAGTCCTTTTCATCGTCAACAAGCTGCTCCATTGAAACATTCGCAACCCGCGCATAAGCGAGTAACACTTCGAGCGGCGGCTTATTTCGTTCGCGTTCGTATCTAGATATATTTGAGGCTTCTAATTTGTGGCCCAATCGTTGGGCCATCTCCTGTTGAGACACTCCCAACGCATCACGGATCTGTCGCAGTTTCTCTGCTAATCGTTTCGGTCTGCGTCGCGCGTGGCCCACATCATTCAAGTAAACAATCATTGAAGTAAACAATAGGGGCGCTACTGAACACCCACATATTCCAAGTAGCGCCCCTTTTGAGCGCCTGCTGATTCCCTCACTAAGATCAGCCGACGCCCCCCGGCCTCACTCTCTGGGCGGTACAGTGAGGCTTTGCCGCAAACTAGCGGGCTTTATATCTGCCCAAAGGAACTCGAACAATGCTGAGCGAATGAAGGGCTGATCTGAGACGATGCCAAAATCTTGATATGCAACCGGACACACTTATCCCTACCGCCATTCAGCGGCGCTTCGCTTAAATTAAGCATTAGTCTTCGCGGTCTATTTCAGACCAATGATCGTGAGTATCACAGTAACTAACAACGTGCTCGACGTGCTCGATGTCGTTGTTGGTGGCGGTGGTTCCTCAGACCTGCCGCCAGTCGGCATGTTGCCTGCGAAGATCGAAGTTGACAGCGCGCACACGAGCACAAGCGCCATTGCGAATCGTTTCATAGATGTAGCTCCTTTGAGGTTTTGAGAAAGATGCCAAGATTCTTACATAAAAAGAAACGAAGCAGAATTGGAACAGCAACGCAGGAAGTCTTGCAAGGTAGGCTAGAGCGAATTACTATCCGGTTTGCATTCGCTCAACTTCTCGCTATCGAAAGTCTCAATCTCATGCGGACGACCTCTCCGAAGCTGGATACCGCTCACCTCACGCCGAACGCAGCAGCTACGCTCAGATGCCAGACCGCTTTAGAGTTAAAAGACAGAAGCGAATATGACGCGGCGCGTGAAGCAATGTTGCCGATCTGGAACGGAATCATCGGCAGCCGACCCAACGTTGAGGGATTGAGTGACACGGTTGCTGCTGAAGTGTTGTTGACTACAGGGGTTTTGACAGGCTGGCTTGGCAGTCGCAGTGAGCTCAAAAACGCAGACGACTATGCGAGAGATTTAATCACCGAAAGCATCACGCTTTATGAAGCACTCGGAGACTCAAGAAAGGTCGCAGAGGCGCGCAGTGAAATCGCGTATTGCTACTGGCGAGCGGGCGCAAACGATGAAGCGCGCATTTATTTCAACGAAGCACTCAAGAGATTAACCTTCGGTGGAAATGCGCGAGCCAACGCGCTGATCGGTCTATCGTTCGTTGAATGGGCAGAAGCACATTACAATGAAGCTCTTAAGGTTCTCACCGACAATGTACAGACATTCGAGCGCATTAATAACCACACTTTCAAGGGCGCTTATCACAATCAGATCGGGATCATCCTTGAAGAAATTGGCGCGGCATCGAGAAAGCGAAGTGATTATTATTTTCAACGCGCAATCAACGAATACCGCATCGCAGATGAACATTTCCAAACCGCTAAGAATCTTGTCTATCGCGCGCACGTCAAAAACAACATCGCTAACGTGCTGCGCGAACTCCATCGCTTCCAAGAAGCGCACGATTACCTAGAGCAAGCGCGCCGTTTGTTCATGCGTGTGCGCGACAAGGTGAGAGTGGCCCAGGTTGACGACACTACCGCTCAAGTCTTTATCTCAGAAAGAAAATACGCGGAAGCCGAAATGACTGCCCGCACGGCAGCACGAAGTTTCAAGAGAGCCGGACGGCAGTGTTTCTTAGCTGAGACTCTGATCAACCAAGGGATCGCATTGGCCCGACTCCATCAGACGGAACGCGCACAATTCATTTTTCAGCAAGCGATTGAGATAGCGCACCACGCCGGATCACTCAATAGAGCAGGACTCGCTGCGCTCACGATGATTGAGGAAATAGATACGCTACCTCACGAGGTTCAAGTAGTCGCGTATGCACAAGCGCGCGAATGGCTGGCGAGCAGTGATAGTCCAGACATAAAGCCGCGACTTCGAGCGATACGAAAAAAAATCGACGGGATAAGAAGCAAATCAAGAGCTGCCGACGTGCATGAGGTTTTATTTAACAAGCGCCTTGACTTGAGAGCCGAAGTTTTGAAATTTGAACGTGGTCTAATTAGTCAGACATTGGCAAGGGTCAACGGCAGAGTCACAGACGCAGCAAAGTTGCTCGGAGTCGCCTATCAGACGCTGGCGTACATCATCGAAACGAAACATCCCGATTTGCTCAAGAAACGGACGCCAGTGCGGCGTCGTCGTCGAAATACTAGATACACAAAACGCTGACAGAGGACTTTAATAACTCGCTGCGCTACTCTGCGCGTGTTGCTGGGTGAAAGGGTCGATCAGAATGGTGGCCCTTTGGTTTTTGGGTAGTGTCTTAATTTGAATTCTGCGTTAGATCTCAAAAGTGTATGGTTAAGCAAGAACGGATAAATCAGCAACCCGATAATAAGCGTGGTAAGACCCGCAATCGCCCACAGAATCGACGGGCGCGCCTTAGGACTTGGATTCGGGTTAGGTGGCGATGGACACGCATCAGGCGTTGGCAGATTGCCCGCTGGGCGACTTTGATAGTTGTAGTTGTTGGTGGACTGGTGCTTGCCAGTCGATACGTTTCTGGGGATACCGATCCGATTCAGTTTGTTACCGGAAACCTTCTGAACGTGTTGATCTTCGGTGCCATAGTGGCCCAAGTCCTGATTTACCGAAAGCAGCGCGACATAATGCGTCATCAATGGAGATCGATGCAGGGGCAATTGAATGCGATGGAACGGCAAGAACAGGCCATGCGTGACCAAGCTAAAAGCATGGACAAATCCGTGGTCTTCGGACTCAGAGCCTATCTCGGTATCTTTAGTATCGTGTTCAACCCCGAAACCAAGTTGATTTTTGTTCAGATTGAAAACACTGGAAAAGTTCCAGCCGAAAACATAGATGTGCTTATTGAGGTTGAAGCTAAATACATTCGACCAACGATTCAGCCTGTGCCAATGCTGAGAATATTGCAAGGGGAAGCCAATACTGAGCCAGCGCCGCTGGTTATTGCTAGACGGTATAGGTTCGGCGAAAAAGCTACGCTTCTGCCCGGAACGCTCAAAATCGGAATTAGTGTTCCCCTCGTTGAGCCGTGGATTAATCAGGATCAGATCGACGCAATAGAATCCAATGACATTCGACTTGTAGTCAGGGGCAACATTAATTTTATGGACGGTTTCAATAAAGACAAAAATTCGTTTTTCGCGTTCCGTTATCGAAAGCCCCTCTGGTATCCACATCCTCTCCCGTCCGTAGACGATCTGCGTAGAAGACAAATCGAGGAGTTGCCGTACTTCGAAGATGAAGACGAAAGAGAGACAAATCCACATTTAGAGACTACCGGTTTTTAACAGCCTTAGGTATGAGAACGAAGAAGGCGCACGCGCGTGAGGGAAGGATCGATTCCACATAACGCGGCTAGTTCTTAGAAGTCCTTAGAGATTTCTTAATTAGTTATTTGTTTTCTTAACGGACTTAAATAAATTCGCGCACGATGCTCGAAGGCAGAAAGAGTTTGTGAGAGCGAGGCGCATTAGGTGGAAGGTATAGTGAAGTGAGGTAACTGAAAGGCCGATCTGAGTGTCGGCCTTTTGGTTTATAGTGAGCCTCAACGGATGAAATCTTTGAGGCATGACGGTATGAGTCAAACACTCTGTTGTGTCCAGAAACCTTGCCTGCAACCACATCATAGGTGTATAAGGCTCTAGTTACTCGTTCTTATTCGACTCTGAACATTTTCGTTGGTCCATCACTTAAAACAAGACAACAACAATTCATCCAGTCTTCCACAATGGAGTATCGTCCCAACCGACAGCGATGCATAGCAGCCAGTGATGATAATTGGGTGAAGCTCGATCGGTTGTAGTAAGCTGTAAAGTCAAACATTAGTTCGACCTTGGCCCAATTAGGACTTGTCATGAACGATTAGGACTTGTCATGAACGACTATGTGAAGGAGTTAACGGCTCTTGGATTGTATCAGCGCCTGGATCTGCACCAGCAGTTCGAGAATGGCGTAAACATTCTGTACGGACGAAACGGCGCTGGAAAAACAACTATTCTTCATATTCTTGCAAACGTACTTAACGGCGATTTTCAACGCTTTCTCCATCTGAACTTTAGGTACATCGAGGTGATTCTTAGCAATGGTACGACTGCTCAATTGACGCGCCGCTTAGACGACCAGCATAACGCCGAAATAGAAGTGAAGATTGATGGACCACTGCCTCAGAGTTTTACTTTGAAGGCACCCGAACCTCATGACCGCCGAATACGTGCATTCGCTCGCCAACGAATGCTAGAGCTCCAAGAAACGGGCCGAATTACAGAAGTAGACCCTGCCACTGAAGAACCTGTTCCAGCCGTGTTACCCGCCGCCTATTTTCCGGCCTTCCGAACGATGATGGAGGCTTGGACATCAATGGAGGAGCAGAGCCGGTCCACCCGTTTCCAAGCACATGAAGTCTCTGTCAAAGCAACAGGATTCGCACGAAAGCTTTTCGGCTCATTTGTTCCCAGTATCAACTACCCGTCAGCGCTCGATATAGAGCAGCGTCTCGCAAGCGAGTTTCGAAATGCGATGTTTACGGTTGCTCGTTATGACGAGGAGCTGTTGTCGGAATCTTTCGTGCAGATGTTTGCGGCCTTAACAAGAAGTGTGACTGAGGAAGTCATGCCGCCTGAGGTAATCTTGGACGAAATTCGCTCCCTTTACGATCGATCTTCTGAGTCTTCAATTCAACCCCAAGGCAGTCAGTCAGTTTACGCCCGGCTTCAAACGATGTTAGGCACTCTCAAGTTTACAGGAACGCCAGAAATCACGGCAGTTCGGATTCTCAAAGTGTTTAGGGATGCCCTAGCTAAGAGAGCCCAAATTCAAGAAGAGTCATTCGAGGTGGTGAACCGATACCTAGATTCCGTCAACGAGTTTTTGGAAGGAAAGCGAATTGATAAAAAGCTTACTCGTAGACGCCCTGATCCCGTTATCATACTTGAATTTGCCGACGGAGTTTCGTCAAGCTTGCGAGCGCTTTCTTCTGGCGAACGGCAAATTGTTACGTTGATATATGCCGCCACTCATATGAACGAACAGCAAGTGGTGCTGATTGACGAACCCGAACTCTCTCTTCATGTTGACTGGCAGCGGAAACTACTGAGTCGCATGTCAAACCAGTTGGGAGATCGTCAGATAATCGCTTGCACGCATTCACCCGTGATAGGCGCAGATTACGAGGAACGAAGAAAACAAATTAGTCCTGAACGAAGCAATGGCTCAGACCTTACCCGAGACGACCAGATCGAACACTATCCTACCGAGTAAAACACGAACCTTTGCGTCAACTGCCATCCTCAAATTGCAATGAGATTCACACCGACAGATTACCGCGCATACGTCCAAATCAGTCAAAAGCGTCATTTGCTCGTCGAAGGACGAGATGACAAAAGAGCGTTCAAAGTACTTCTGGATGAGGTGGACTTAAAGTTTGGCATAGGTTGCTCGGCGGAAATTGATATCGATACCGCCAGCGATCTGGTTGAATTTAGCTCGCCATTAGGAAACCGCGAAAAGGTTGAGCATATCGCTGCAAGTATATCGGGCAGGCAATACGCGGAGCGTTTTGTTGCTTTTGTCGATCGCGAATTCAGAGAGTTCAGGATCGGGAACGTATTGGAAGACTTTACCTCCGCTTCTAAAATTGTAGATCGACTTATCTGGTCGCGCGGCCATTCTCTGGAGAATTACTACTTTAATCTGGAGATCTTACGAGCACCCTTCCGAGATCTCTCTGTTATACCCGACTTTGACAAAGCCTTGAATCTACTCGACAGAGTCTTCGAATCTGCAATTCGTATGGCGTGTGCAGCCAGTTTAACCGGACTAGAACTAGACCTGTTGTGGCTGGTAAAGAATTGTATTCACTGGCAGACACTTCGAATAAACAATGAGGCAATAACTTTCGACGTAGATGATTGGAAAAAACGTTTGCAATCTCAAGGTCCGCCAGGATGCGATACCGCCATGATAGTTGAGCGCTTTGAGCACTGGCGCAAAATAGTTGAAGGAACGGGCTTGGAAATCGCTCGCTTTTTATGCCACGGACACATCGGCTTTTCTTACATTTGGGCTGCTTACGCCAGATGCGTATATGAAGTTACCAACAATGCGACCGAGGTGACGAGAGTCTTACGGGCGGACGAGAGTCTAAGGCTTAATGCAACCGCGAGTTCCTGGGCTAGGTTCTTCCGTGGATCTCATAACTATCCGTGTGATGTTCTTAGACTGCTCGCAGTGCCTCATTCGTTTTGAAGTGGCCAAGGCGTAGGACTGGATGGAGTTTGTAAGCCTGATAATGGCGTCTAGCCTGAGACATTCATTTGCTGGTTTCCCACATTAACTTGCTGCGCGTTCTGAATAACCACAGGCGCATAACGTCTCAGATCCCTTAGCTGCCGCAGCACGCGCAAGAATTGCCGATTGTATCCGTCCGCCAACTTGTGCGCTTGGTCCACTGCATCAGCTTCAGATTGATAAGGCGACTTCCAACCTCCTTCCTCAAAGCGTTTCAGCGCTTCACGTTGACGATCATGCGTCCGCATCGCCCGATCATGCGCGACAGTGGACCAGTACATGTGCAACGAATAAGAAACTGCCAGCATTTCTATCATCGCCGACTCGATGCCGCCTTGCGGTTGCCACCCGTCGCAGAATGAATCGCGGATTGCGAGATACTGCGCGAGTGCATAAGGATCGGCATTGTCGCCCGCTACTTTCGCGCCAAGCTTGCCGCTTTCTAATTCATCATCCGCAGCCTCGCGCACTCGTGACCACAGCTTGAAGCAATCGTCTGTATTAACCTCAGCAACTGCTGCGAAGTGGCCCCAGTTGATTTCTTCTACCGCTAAGCCCTCGACATAACCTCGCCGCCGCTCGTGACATTGCAGCGTTTCTTTAACAGCATCAGCGTGAGATTTCCCGCCGCCTACTTCGCTCTTATAAAACTCAACTGTCGCGATGAACGATTGTGCCGCTGCCGCTAGAACTTGTCGCTTCTCTGCGTCCTCTACGGTAGCCTTATATTCATGCTCGCGAGTGATCTTCTCGCCTGTGCGCTTCTCTAATTGATACGTGCGCTTCACTGTGCGAGGGGTGCTCCGACGCGCCGCGCGGGCAGTGCGATCAACCTGAAAGGGCTTCTTCTGACTTTGATCACTCATTGCCAATCAGTTTAGCGAGGTTGCGAGTTTGTGCAAGCAATTGTTTGTACTTAGCACGACCGGCGCGAAGTTGTGCTTGCAAGTTTCTGTGTGCCTCACACGCAGCGAGCACTTCAGGAAGTTGATCACGTCGCACGTATTTGCGAGAGCGAACGCCGCTGTCATACGTCACGTGATAATGTACGACATGACGATCTCCGCGTGTACATCGGCAATTCGCTTTGCCGCATCGAACGCGCAGTGTTGTGACAAATCCCGGCAGCATCTTAATGGCTGGATTTAAGTTTTTTGTTTTGTTCTCGTATGGCATCGCGAAACTATAAAACATCTTTTAAGTTTTCCCATTGACATAGCCTTGTTCCATAAACAAACTTGTTCAGATTTCAGAGTTAGATCCATAGTGTTACCACCTTTCGTGATTTCGGACACTTCGGACACCTTTTTTCCAGTCGGGTAATGAATGACTCTGACGATTGAATTAAACATATAACTGTTTGATCGTCTTGGGCGAAAACACGCTCACCGCTCCTGTGGTTAACATCATACTAACCCTCTTGATTCTCGAACGTTAACTCGTTACCAGATATGTCCCTCTGTGAGCCTTCGATAGTGTAGAAGCCCACGTTATCCTGACAACCGCAGAGCCGAGGACAACGACCGCTGATCTGAAAAGCCATTGCGCCAGATAGCGTTACACGGAAATGACCACTCGAAAGCGTTTGACACTTTGCTCGTATTATCAGTCGTTTCCCGTTTCCGTAAAATGGACTGGCGAAATAGTGTCCGAAGTGTCCGACTCTTGCGCCGCCACATCATCGTTTTCATCTGTTCGGACACTTCGGATACTGGTTTTGGAATCGGAAGGCGTTTCACAAGGTGTCGAACGCTCGGTGTCGGACGAGTCGTCGATCACTATGTCGAACGGTTCGTCGTCGTGCCGGAGTGTTAAACCGCGCCAGCCTCTTTGAGCCTTCCCAGAGTCCTCGTCTGGAATGTCGTTCGCTGTTGTTAGGCCGAACTCACAGGCAACGGAATCGCCGATCAGCGAGCCGAACTTAGATCGTCCGAGAGCCGACCATCCGCGCTGATTGCAAAACGCAACGTAGCTTTTGTGGGCCTTGTCAACAGTAAGAGTGGCGCCCTGTTGTTTGATTAGCATTTCTCGGGCAAAGTGGGCATGGCTTTCGGACTCCAAAAGCAGATTGTCAACCCTGTCCTGTTGCCTTTGGTTCAGCACCAACCCGAAACCGCTCTCGCGCTCCCGGTAGAAACCTTCGAGCATCCAGTTAAGCACTCCCGGTCCCTCAGTAGCGAGGATCAAGCTGTCAAGATCTGGTATCGGTTTTTTAGGTTTCGGCTTGTGATAATCAAAGATGCGCAAGCGCCGCCGCCATGCGTCGCTGTCGCCTTCGATTCTAACTTTGAGCCGGGAATTGCAAGTGACGAAAACATTAAACTCGCCCTCAATGTTTTTCTTTGAATTGCTGCCCTTGAATTCGAGCGTCAAGTTGTCGCCGCCGACCAGAGCCTTGACATAGGTTGCGCTCGCGCCGCTCAAAAAGTCCTGCTTCACGTCCGGCCCTAAAAGCAGTGTTCGACCGTTATACCGTCCGATCTCGAACCGCTCGCCTAAGCAGCTCGTCCGTAACATGCCGACATTGCCCTTGCCGATGATTCCACAGAGCACCCCAACAAAGGCACCCTTGCCTCCGCCTGCCGTGCCGATTGCCATGCCGACCACTTGCGAAATGTTTCGGCCAATCAGCACCGTCCCGGAGTAGCGTTGCAGTAAGTCTTGATCATCCAGTTCGAGCGATTGGCGCACCAGCGTATCTAAAAACAATCGATCGCACTTGGCGCTTGGATCATACGGGACGCCTAATTTATTTCGTCGCCGAAAGTTTGGATTGAATGGCTCTAGCTGGCGTGTCTTGAGGTTCAGCATTCCGTTAGCGCAGGGAAGATAGTCAGTCAAGTTTGTGGAGAAGTAGTCAGAGGTTTGATGAAGGTATCCCCGCGCCTTATCAAATATCCCTCGCGCCTTGGCCGCGTTTCGATGCTGAAACATTAGTGAGGTTGTATCTGTCTCTGTGCTTTGGCATTCGCGGGCGCAATCGAGCAATAGCTTGCTAAGCCGAGTCCTCAGTACATTCTCATCCTGCTCGATAAAGACTCCCTCGCGCTTGGAGTAACCCCAGAACGCGCCCTCGTCTGAGATGTAAACAATCGGCTCCTCGGGCGAACCTTCTTCTCCCAGCGTGGCCGCGAAAAAGTCCTCATTCAGATCACGCACGTACAGGACGCCGTCTCTTTGTCCCTCGTCAACTGCTCTGCCATACTTTTCGGCGAGGTTCGGAAAGCGCCGCTCGAAATATTCCGATGGTTTAGGCTTCCCGTTCTCAGAGTTCGGCGTCCCGTTGCTGGATGGCCACTTGTAAAAGCCGCCCTTATGATCTTTCAAGGTTCGCTCGATAGTGATATCGCCATAGGTGTGACCATTTGATCCGTGCTTCTCGTCCCACTTGTTACGGTATCGCTTGCTCTGCCTGAAAACCTGATCGATTAACGAGGCATCCGGCCCGGTATAAAAAGAGATAAGATTGCAGTAAGCCTGATCCGCCTCGCTATTTGACTTGTAGCCCGCCGTTCCGCCTAAATCGAGCGCCGCGATCTTCGAGCCGTTCTTACCCCTGAATGCTTTGTCGAGCACTCGCTTGACTGTGGGACTCCCCTTACTGCGGGCAATCTTCGGTGTTGCTTGTTTTGGCTGATCGGGTTTCAACTCTCCCTTTAACTGATCGATCTCTCCCTGCCGTGCGTGAATCTCGCACCGCCCGTTCGCGTGTCCGGTAAAGATAAAGTAACGTCCTCGATCATAGACCTCGATATTGCCTACCTTGTTGCCGCCGCCGTACACCGCTTTGACAATAATGTGAATGCCCGTCCCGCTGACACTCTTTTCTGTGTAGCTGTCAAGCGTGTCGATCCACTCAGTTACTCGCGCATTATTTACGTGACCGCTCGCGTCCAGGCATTCGTCAAAGTCAACGCCACAGTATTCATCGTCAACGCTGAATACAAAACCCACACCGTCAAAGTCTCCCCGGCCCTCGACATAGACAAGTCGCGCCGTCTCAAAACTGCTCCAGGTTGCCCGATCGTTAGACCTAGCTTTGCGTTGCGTGGTCGCATCGTAAGGAACCTTTGCCCATTGCTTCGATTCCTTACTCCAGACGAAACGCCAAAGTACCCATTGAGGCTTTGCTTTCAGTTCTTCGGGAACGTTCTCAAACTTAGGCGCCGGCACTGCCGGTCTTACGTCCGGGTTAGAAAACTTCATCGTTGGGACTCCCGACCCTAAGCCGCTGTTGCCTACGATCCTTTCACGTTGCTCGACTGCGCCGCTGCCTTTTCAGCGTTCGTTTGAATTCCGCCGCTCTGGATAAATTCTTTCAGCGCAGCTTCGTCAAAGCGGATTGCCTTCTCACCCATCCTTACCGAGGGAACAAGGTGAAGACGGGTCAACTCGTAAAGTCGAGCCAGTCGGATACCAAGTATTTGGCTTGCTTCTTTTGCCGTGATTAGGTGCATTGATTACTCTGCCAACCTCCTAAAAACAAAAAGTCTGCCAGAAGCACTCTGACAAACTCATCGTAACAGGCGTGTCGAGGAGTAAATGTTTGGTCTAATTCCGCCGCTTTGCCGAGTAGGGCTGAAAGAGCCGAAGCTTTGAGGTCATTTTTCTGCGGCTAGTTCTTTCCAGGTCTGCTTCACAAACTCGCGCCAGTCTACGCCGTGTTCCTTGTTCCACTCTCGAATTTGTCGCGGGTCAAAGCCCTCAGCGTCTGCGCTGCCATTGAACTTTTGGGCGATTTTCTTCCCTGCCATTTCCTGCGTGAATTGCTCGCCGCTTGTTATCTCGCGGTCTCTTGCCGCCTGACGCATGCAGAAGTACAACGTCCGTTGATAATGATCGGCATCTCTGAAATGTGGCTCCCGCCCCGGCCTGACTTTCAACTGCTTTGCGATGTCGTCTCTAAATGTCTTCGCAAACAGATCGGCCATGGATTTGGATTCGTCCTTCCACGCTAATACGCCGCACTGATACATCGTCTGATGAATGAGTAATTGAAGCGCGATGTCGATGGTCTGGCCCAAAGCCTGTTCAAACTTAGCTTCCGCCTGTCTTGTTACCCAGCGCATCTCTTCAGGATCATCAAAGAGGGCATCCAGAGCAGGCTTGCGTCCTCGATGCTTTGGGCGCAAATATCGCCTAGTACGAGCACGAGGCACATATCGAATAATAGACTCCGCCTCCTCAGTGACAGCACTTGTGAACCAATAACTGATATGAATTGTGTTTTCGCTCTCGTTGTACTGAAACTCGTATTTCAGGTTGTCAAAAAACGCTTCCTTGGCGTCCCAAACAATGCGAGCATCCTCCACTTTATTTGCCCACCTTTCTTCTCTGAAAACTAAGGAGCACTAAAAAGCACAGACAGTATACTAGAACAACAAAACAAGAGACCCCGTTCACCCTAAATGTCTGAAATAAACGCTTGTAGTCTATAGACGATAGTCGTATAATGCCATCATGATCAAGATTGAACTTGAGAAACTGTTGGAGGGCCGATCCCTTTACTGGTTATCGCAGCAAACAGGCATTCGCTGGGCGACGCTGGCAGCACTGGCTAACGGAAAGGCACAGCGGCTTAATCTTGAGGACATAGACTTGATCTGCGATGCGCTCGCATGTACGCCGGGCGATCTACTTGTAAAGGTCGAGCGGAAACCAAGAAAGAAGGGCAAATAAATGGCCGGACAAATAATCAAACGAGGCGAGAAGATTTGGATCGTGCGGATATTTCAGGGGCGAGATGAAAACGGCAAACGCAGATACGTCAATAAAACGATCCACGGCACAAAGAAGAGCGCAGAGAAGTATTTGACCGCTAAGCTTCGAGATAAGGATCTCGGCATCAATATCGAACCTGCCTCTGAATCGCTCGATAAGTATTTAGAAAAATGGCTTGAGAGTGTCGTTCGTTCGCGGGTGAGGGAAGCGACCTACGATGATTACAAGTATCTTCTCGACCGCTACGTGAGTCCTACTCTTGGCGCTATTAAACTCTGTGACATTCGCTCGATCGATATTCAAAAGGTGTACGGAGACATGCTAGGCGAAAAGGAACTGTCTGCACGAACTGTGCGGATGACTCACGCCGTATTGTCTTCGGCGATGAAACAAGCCGTTCGATGGCACATGCTTCAACGAAACCCTTGTGAGTTTGTTGATTTGCCTCGCATGGCTCGTAAAGAAATGCAAGCTCTATCTCCTGAAGAGGCGAGCCGTTTTCTTGAGGCTGCACGGGAAGACAAACTCGGCATCGTGCTCTCTTTTGCGATCGCAACCGGAATGCGACCAGAAGAATACCTCGCGCTGAAATGGTCGGATCTTGACCTTCACGCCGGAACCGCAACAGTACGGCGAACACTCATCTGGCGAAAGGGTGGCGGCTGGTATTTCGGTGAACCTAAGACTTCTCGCAGTCGGCGAACGATACCTATACCGAGATCGCTTGTGGGAGAACTCGCGGATCATCGAAGGAAACAGGCAGAAAGCCGATTGAAGAAAGGTGCGGACTACCAAAACAATGATCTGGTTTTTGCGTCCGGTGAGGGTACGCCGATAATTCTTCGGAATCTTGTACGCCGACACTTTCAGCCAGTTCTCACACGGGCAAAGCTCTCCCTCACTTTCAGGCTTTACGATTTGAGACATTCCTGCGCGACGCTTTTACTGTCGGCGGGCGAGAATCCAAAGGTTGTTTCTGAACGCTTAGGACACGCGAGCATTGTCTTGACTCTCGACACCTACTCTCACGTCCTTCCGTCGATGCAGCAAGCGGCTACGGAGAAACTGGAGCGGATTCTTTACGGTTGAAAATGAGGCAATTTTTTCGCTGGCACACTATAGGCACACAAATATCAAAAGGCGGTCAATTGGCCGCCTTTACCATTGCGCTAAAGTATTTGTACGAGTTTTAGATTACGTGGAGCCGGCTGCCGGAGTTGAACCGGCGACCTTCTAATTACGAATCGAGTCCAGGAGAAAAAAGGAAGTAATCTCCATTCAACAGGTTGCAGCCATAGCGGTTTT
>Ga0134124_10001309_pt1 | contig 19967 bp, 21 predicted proteins | sample KB304_FD_96880 | JGI IMG/M metagenome (GOLD analysis project Ga0134124, IMG submission 96880) | Terrestrial soil microbial communities without Nitrogen fertilizer from Kellogg Biological Station, Michigan, USA - KB3-0-4 | ecosystem: Environmental > Terrestrial > Soil > Unclassified ... | reverse complement strand
TATGGCGTGATCGCGTCATCGATCGTCGCGGGCGTCACGATTCTCGTTCTCGCGAAGGCTTATCAATTCGGAGAAGCGATGCCGGGCGACGCGCGAGAGGTGCTCGTTGCGCCGCAAGCGTCGATCATGCAGGCGCTCGTTTCGGGATTCATGAATCGGCAGCCCGTCGCGTACATCCTCTTTTTCACGGGAGCGATGATCACGATCGCGATGGAGATGCTCGGCATTGCCGCCATGGCGAAACCTCCCGGATTGCGGGGCCTTTTCGCACAGGTCGGCCCCAATATGTAATTTGGTACTACAATGCGTTTTTTTGCGTTTCCTTGACGTCAGTCAAGGACCCGGACGGCGCGCCGACCGAATGATCACGGGCAAGGTCGGAGGCGAGTTTTTCGCTCTGCCGGACCAGCCGGGGGCAGTCCATGGGTGCCAAAGCCGTTCGCTGGATGATGACGCAGGCCGGCCAGCCGATGGTGCCGATGGAATTCGATATCGGCACACCCGGCCCCGACGAGGTGCTGGTCGAGATCGCTGGTTGCGGCGTCTGCCACACCGACCTCGGCTACTACTACGACGGCGTGCGCACCAAGCACGAGCTGCCTCTCTGCCTCGGCCACGAGATCAGCGGCCATGTCATCGAGACCGGCTCCGACGAACTCTGGTACACCGACCGCGCGGTGATTGTGCCGGCGGTTATCCCCTGCGGCCGCTGCGACGCCTGCCTGCGCGGCAAGTCCACCATCTGCCCGCATCAGAAGATGCCGGGCAACGATATTCACGGCGGCTTCGCCACCCACATCATCGTGCCGGCGCGCGGGCTGTGCGTCGTCGACGAGCATCGCCTGCAGTCGGCCGGCATCGATCTCGCCGATCTGTCGGTGATCGCTGACGCTGTTACCACGCCCTATCAGGCGGTTGTGCAGGCGGGTGTCGGCAAGGGCGATCTGGTCATCGTCAACGGCATTGGTGGCGTCGGCGGCTATTGCGCGCAGATCGCGGCTGCGATGGGCGGCGTCGTAGTTGCCATCGATGTCAGCGACGAGAAGCTCGCCGCCATCGGTAAACAGTGTGCCGCGCTGACGCTCAACGCCAAGGCGATGAGCGCGCGCGACATCAAGGCGGCGATCCAGGCTTTCGCCAAAGAGCGCCACCTGCGCCTGACCGAATGGATCATCTTCGAGTGCTCCGGCACCAAGGCCGGGCAGGAGACCGCCTACAGCCTGCTCAATCACGGCGCCACGCTCGCCGTGGTCGGCTTCACCATGGACAAAGTCGAGGTGCGTCTGTCGAACCTGATGGCCTTTCACGCGCGCGCGCTCGGCAACTGGGGCTGTCCGCCCGAGCTTTATCCCGCCGCGCTCGAACTGGTGCTCGATGGCCGCGTCAAGATCACCGAATTCGTCGAGAAACATCCGCTCACCCAGATCAACAAAGTGTTCGAGGACGTGCACGCCGGCAAAGTAAAGCGCCGCGCCGTCCTCGTTCCGTAGCAACAAGGAGTTCCGTCATGAGCGTTGCCGAAGCTGTGCGTCACACCGAAGCCGCCAAGGATCATGGGCTGGTCGCGTCGCAAGTCTGGCAGGCCAACAAAGGCGTGCGTTTTGAGAAACGCCCGGTCAAGGGCGAGGACGGCAAGCCGGTCGCCGGGCTCTACAATGCCTGGATCACGCTCGATAATCCGGGTCAGTTCAATTCCTACACCACCGATATGGTGAAGAGCGTCATCTTCGCTTTCCGCGAGGCGAGTGCCGCGCGCGACGTCGTGGCCGTGGTGTTCACTGGCGCTGGCGACAAGGCCTTCTGCACCGGTGGTAACACCAAGGAATACGCCGAATATTACGCGGGCAATCCGCAGGAATATCGCGGCTATATGCGGCTGTTCAACGACATGGTCTCCGCCATTCTCGCTTGCGACAAGCCCGTGATTTGCCGCGTCAACGGCATGCGCATCGGCGGCGGCCAGGAGATCGGCATGGCCTGCGACTTCTCGGTCGCGCAGGATCTCGCGCGCTTCGGGCAGGCTGGCCCTAAGCACGGCTCCGCGCCGATCGGCGGCGCCACCGACTTCCTCCCGGTCGTGGTCGGCGCCGAGCGCGCCATGATCGCCTGCGTGCTGTGCGAGCCGTTCTCCGCGCACGAAGCGCTCGCCATGGGCATGCTCACCGACATCGTTCCGGCGCTCAAGGTCGACGGCAAGTTCGTCGCCAATCCGATGGTCGAAACGACGCGCATGGTCGACGACTACGGCCGCCCGGCGCTTGGCAAGGCCAAGACTGGCGAGGCGCTGAAAGAAGGGCAGGCGCTGTTGAAGCGCGGCACCGTCGATCTGTCGCTGCTCGACGAGAAGGTCGAGAGCCTCTGCACCAAGCTGCTCTACACGTTCCCCGATTGCACGACCAAGACGGTCGAGGAACTGCGCAAGCCCAAGCTCGACGCCTGGAACCGCAATAAGGAAAATTCACGCGCCTGGCTCGGTCTCAATATGATGACCGAAGCGCGCGCCGGCTTCCGCGCCTTCAACGAAGGCACCAAGGAGACCGGCCGCGAGGTCGACTTCGTCGCGCTGCGTCGCGCCCTCGCCGACAACACGCCGTGGTCGGACGAACTGACGCAAAGTATCCAGCCGCGGGTCCGCAAATGACCGCGCCGCTCAAGGTCTGGTTCGAAGCGGAGGGGCGCCTGCTGCGCCTGCGCCTCGCCCGGCCGAAAGCCAATATCGTCGACGCCGCGATGATCGCAGGCCTGCGCGCAGCGCTCGCCGAGCATCTCGGCAACGCTTCCCTCTCCGCCGTGCTGCTCGATGCCGAGGGCCCGCATTTCTCCTTCGGCGCCAGCGTCGAAGAGCACATGCCCGAACAGTGCGCGGCGATGCTGAAAAGCATCCACGCGCTGGTGCTCGATCTGGTCCACTCGGCGGTGCCGGTACTGGTTGCGGTGCGTGGGCAATGCCTCGGCGGTGGCCTGGAAGTCGCCGCGGCGGGGCACATGATGTTCGTTGCGCCCGACGCAAGCCTCGGTCAGCCCGAGATGAAGATCGGCGTGTTTGCGCCAGCCGCGTCGTGCCTGTTGCCGGAACTGATCGGCCCGCAGCGCGCCATCGACCTTCTTTTGTCCGGCCGCAGCATCAGCGGCACCGAGGCGGGTGCCTGGGGCCTGGCGCAAATCGCGGCCGACCCGGAAGCCGCCGCGCTCAGCTATTTCAACGAGCACCTGAAATCGAAGAGCGCGTCGTCGCTGCGTTTCGCGGTGAGGGCCGCGCGCTGCGATTACGCCGCACGGGTGCGCGCCAAGATCGAACAGGTCGAGCGCATCTATCTCGACCAACTCATGCAGTCCAAGGACGCGGTCGAAGGCCTCACGGCCTTCGTCGAAAAGAGGGCAGCGCAATGGCAGCATCGTTAAACGGCGGCTCGAAGGTCGCTGGAATCGTCGCGCGGGCGCAGGCCCTGTTCGACGATCTCTCCTTCACGGCGGCGCGCGAATGGAAGGCCGCGGTCCCCGGCCGCAAGGTCATCGGTTACATGCCGATCTATGTGCCGCGCGAGCTGATTCACGCCGCCGGTATGATGGCGCTCGGCGTCGTCGGTGGCGGCGACCAGATGGAAGTCATTCACGGCGACGCCTATTACCAGAGCTACATCTGCCGCATCCCACGCTCGACCATCGAACTCGGCGTGACCGGCCGTCTCGATTTCGTCGACGGCATGCTGTTCCCGTCGATCTGCGACGTGATCCGCAATCTTTCCGGCATGTGGAAGATGATGTTTCCGCAGGTCTATGTACGCTATTTCGACGTGCCGCAGAACTACAAGGACGAGATTGGCGGCAACTATTACACCCAGGAACTGCGTGAGCTGCTGGAAGCCCTGGCAGAACTTCGCGGCAAACCGGTAACCGACGACGAGTTGCGTCATTCGATCTCGGTCTACAACGAAAACCGCCGCCTGGTGCGCGAGCTTTATACGTTCCGGGCGCAGAAGCCCTGGCAGACCCCGGCCTCCGAAATTTATCTGCTGATGCGCGCGGGCCTCGTGCTGCCCGTCGAGCAGCACACCGAGATGCTGCGCGACTATCTCGCCGCGGTCGCGAACGAGGAGCGCCCGCGCCGCGACAACTGCCGCGTCGTCCTCACCGGCGTGTTCTGCGAGCAGCCGCCACTCAATCTGATCAAGTCGCTCGAGCTCGCCGGTTGCTACGTGGTCGACGACGATTTGCAGTTGGTGACGCGCTGGCTCACCGCCGATTGTCCGACCGAAGGCGATCCGCTGAAGAATCTTGCGCTGGCCTTCCTGCATCACTCGGAGTCGACAGCGGCGAAATACGAGCCGAACCTCGCCGAGAAGGGCCAGCATCTGGTGCGCGCAGTCAAGCGCACCGGCGCCGAGGGCGTCATCTTCGCGTGCCCGAGCTTCTGCGATCCGGCGCTGCTCGACCGGCCGATGCTGCAGCATGTGCTCAAGGCCGCCGACATTCCCTTCATCGCGTTCAAATACGCCGAAAACTCCGGACAGATGCAGCCGATCCGCGAACAGGCCGGCACCTTTGCCGATTCCATCAAATTGTGGAGCGCAGCATGAGCACCGTCATCACCACGCCGAAGGCCGCGCCCAAGCCGGTCGCCAAAGACGACTCCATGCTCAAGCAGAAGGAGATGATGGCGGCGCATTTCGATCGGCTGACCGACTCGCCGCAGACCGGCAAAAAGGTGTGCAACACCTTCGTGCCGGGCAATCTCAACGAACTGATCATGTGCTTCGACCTCCTCAACAATCTGCCGGAGGTCAATGCCATCCAGAGCGGCCTGCGCCGCCAGTCCGGCTCGTATGTGCTGGAAGCCGAGAAGATCGGCCATTCCGAAGACGTCTGCACCTACGTGAAGTCAGACATCGGCATGATGGCCAAAGGCAATATCGGCCCGAACGGCAAGCGCATGCCGGATCCGGACGTGCTGCTGCTGTCCTACACCGGCTGCTTCACCTTCATGAAGTGGTTCGAACTGCTGCGCGAGCAGTACAAGTGCGAGACCATCATGTTGCACACGCCCTATATGGGCGACGGCAAGATCACGCCGAACATGGTGCAGTACATGGTCAAGCAGTTGAGGGAAGAGGTGATCCCCAAGCTCGAACGCGTCTCCGGCGTCAAGTTCGACATCGATCGCTTGCGCGAATACCTGAAAAAGTCGGTGAAGGCCGAAGACGACCTGGTCAAGGTGCTGCAGTCGGCCAAGGCCAAACCGTCGCCGATCGACGCCTATTTTGGCGGCATCTACTACATCGGCCCGATGTTCGGTGCCTTCCGCGGCACCCAGGATGCAATCGACTACTACAGCTTCCTGCGCGCCGAGGTCGAGGACCGCATCGCCAAAGGTCTTGGCCCGGTGACGCCCGACGGCGACATGGGCAAGGAGAAATACCGGCTCGTCGTGGAGGGGCCGCCCAACTACACGAACTTCCGCCAGTTCTGGAAGATGTTCTACGACGAAGGCGCGGTGGTGGTGGCCTCGAGCTACACCAAGGTCGGCGGCGTCTACGATCTCGGCTTCCGCCACGATCCCGACAACCCGCTGGAGACGCTCGCCGAGTACTGCCTCGGCGTCTACACTAACCGCAATCTGCCCCAGCGCATCGACATGCTGGCGAACTACATCAACGAATACGAAGCCGACGGCCTGCTGATCAACTCGATCAAGAGCTGCAACAGCTTCTCGGCCGGCCAGCTTCTCATCATGCGCGAGGTCGAGAAGCGCACCGGCAAGCCGGCGGCTTTCGTCGAATCCGACCTGGTCGATCCGCGCTACTTCTCGGCGGCCAACATCAAGAACCGCCTGGAAAGCTATTTCCAGATGATCGAGCAGAAGCGCGCCGGCGCGGCGGCGGCTTGAGGAGAAGCCCTATGAAAACGTTCGTCGGCATCGATCTCGGCTCGACCACGACCAAGGCCGTTCTCCTCGACGAGAGCAGCAATGTCATCGGTCGCGGCATCACCAACTCGCGCTCGAACTACTCGACCGCAGCGCGCGTCGCCGGCCAGGAAGCCAAGGTTGACGGCCAGTTCACGCTGTTTCGCCGCGCGCTGACCGGCACCGGCAAGCTCGACACGCAGCTTGACGACTTCCTCGGCGCGCTCGAACGCGCCTTCCGCCTCGAGCAGTTCGTCGACCAGCTCGCCGATCTGGAAAAGACCTGCATCGGCTATATCCAGGGCGACCGCTTCAAGGCGATCGAATCCGGCATCAAGGATGCGGTCGGCGAGATATTCAACCGCCTGCGCGGCGAAGCTCCCGAGCTCTATGCGCCGGGTGCCAAGCGCAAGTCCGACTTCTTCCGCGATATCGCCGGCTCGCGCTATCACATCCACGCCGAGGAAGTCGCTCGCGCGGTGACGCTGCCTTATGACCTGCTGATCAACCTCTACGACAAGTCGATCATCGAGGTGGAAAACCGGCCGCCGGAGGGCGACCTCAGCGACAAATTCCGCCGCGCTCTGGCGCGCGTGCTGAAGTCGGAGCCGTCGATCCAGTCGTCGGCCGCCGTCGTGCAGAAGACCATCGAGGACACACTCGCGATCGACCTCGAGGAAACCTATCTGGTCGGCACCGGCTACGGCCGCGTGACGCTGCCGTTTTCCAAGGAGCACATCCGCTCGGAGATCCTCTGCCACGGCCTCGGCGCCCACATGATGTATCCGAAGACCCGCACGGTGCTCGACATCGGCGGTCAGGATACCAAGGGCATTCAGGTCGACCCCAGCGGCATCGTCGCCAACTTCCAGATGAACGACCGCTGCGCCGCGGGCTGCGGACGCTACCTCGGCTACATCGCCGACGAAATGAACATGGGCCTGCATGAGCTCGGGCCGCTGGCAATGAAATCCGACAAGCCGGCGCGCATCAACTCGACCTGTACGGTGTTCGCCGGCGCCGAATTGCGCGACCGTCTCTCGCTCGGCGAGAAGCGCGAGGACATCCTCGCCGGCCTGCATCGCGCCATCATCCTGCGCGCGATCTCGATCATCTCGCGCTCGGGCGGGGTTACCGACGAGTTCACCTTCACCGGCGGCGTCGCCAAAAACGAAGCGGCGGTGCGCGAACTGCGCAAGCTGATCAAAGAGAACTACGGCGAGGTAACCATCAACATCAATCCGGAGTCGATCTACACCGGCGCTCTCGGCGCGGCGGAATTCGCACGCCGGGCGCATAACGGTCAGATGGACGGGAGCGAAGCATGACCATCGCAGCAGGCATCGACATCGGCACGTCCACGATCAAGGCGGCGCTGTTCAAGGTTGAAAACGGCAAGGAGGAGTGGCTCGCGCGCTATTCCCTGCGCATCCGCCAGCGCGATCCCATGGAGCTTGCCCGCGTTGCCTACGACGCGGTGCTGGAAGACGCCAAGCTCAAGCCGGAGGATGTGCAATACGTCGCCACCACCGGCGAGGCGGAAAGCGTTCCGTTCCATACCGGCCACTTCTATTCGATGACGACGCATGCGCGCGGCGCCATCTATCTCGATCCGCAGGCGAGGGCCGCCCTCGACATCGGCGCGTTGCATGGCCGCGCGATCAGCACGGACGAGCGCGGAAAAGTCTTGACCTACAAGATGACCAGCCAGTGTGCGTCCGGGTCCGGTCAGTTCCTCGAGAACATCGCCCGCTATCTCGGCATCGCGCAGGAAGAGATTGGTTCGCTATCGGAAAAGGCCGACAACCCGGAAGTGGTGTCCTCGATCTGCGCTGTGCTGGCAGAGACCGACGTCATCAACATGGTGTCGCGCGGGATCAGCGCGTCCAATATTCTCAAAGGCATCCATCTGTCGATGGCGGCGCGCCTGTCGAAGCTGCTCAAGTCGATCGGCATGACCAAAGGCGTGGTCATGGTCACCGGCGGCCTGGCGCTCGACAAAGGCTTGGTCGCGGCGCTGGAAGAAGACATTGCCAACATCAAGGACATGTCCGGCACCATTGTGAAGAGCCACGAAGACTCGATTTACGCCGGTGCCATCGGCGCGGCGCTGTGGGGCGCCTATCGGTTCGACAAACTTGCCGCGCAGGGCGACCTGCCGCGAGCCGCATAAGAGGAGATAGCAAATGGCTCTGATGATCGTTGAAAACTGCACGGCCTGCGATGCCTGCGAGCCGGTGTGCCCGAACAAGGCGATCACCCCCGGCAATCCGCTCTACTTTATCGATGCGCTCAAATGCACCGAATGCGTCGGCGCCGAAGACGAGCCGCAGTGCAAGCTCGCCTGTCCGGCCGACTGTATCGTGCCGAACCCGGATTTCGAGGAAAGCCAGGACGAACTGCTCGCCAAGTACCAGCAACTGCACGGGTGACGCTCATGATGACGTTTCAGAACCGGGTCTGCCGGAAGCTGCAGGAAGAGCACGCGGCGGTGCAGGCGCTGCTGCAACGCATGGAGCAGGCTATCGCGCAGCACCGCAACGACGTGCCCGACGCCAAAGATCCGGTGTTGGCGCGCGTGATGACCGATCTCGCCAACGAACTGCCGGGCGAAGTGGATCGCCATTTCACTTTCGAGGAGGAGGAGCTTTTCGTCTTTCTCGCGGAAGCCGGCAACGAAGGCATCGGCAAGCATCTCACTTACGAGCACGGCATCATCCGGCCGATCGGCCAGGCGCTGGTCAAGCTGATTGGCGAAGCGCGCGCGCAGGGCTTCGATGCCGCGCGTTGGGCCGAATTCAGCCGACTCGGACATCAACTGACGATGAGCCTCGGCCCGCACGCGCATAAAGAAGACATGGCGCTGCTGCCGATGCTGGAAGACATGATGGATGCGGAGCAGGAAGCCCGGCTCTACGAGCAATACGTCCTCCAACACGCCTGAGGCATCATGGCAAGCCAAACGCGTCCGATTACGGCGGCGGACCTCGATCAGGTCATCGCGATCGACAAGGGGATTACCGGTCAGGGCCGGCGGCATTTCTTCGAGAAGCGCTTCGCGGCGGCCAAAGCGCGGCCGAGCGATTTCGTCCACGTCGGAGTGACCGATGGCGGCGCGCTGCGCGGCTTCGCCATTGCGCGCATCTTGCGCGGCGAGTTCGGCCAGAAGGACGCCATTGCGGTGGTCGACGCACTCGGCGTTGCGCCGGAAAGCCGTGAGCACGGCCTCGGCCATCGGCTCATCGACGGTCTGATCGCCAGCGCGCGGGCGCAGGGCGCCCAATCGGTGCAGTCGCTGGTGGACTGGAAGAACCCCGATCTTATGCGGTTTTTCAATACTGCGCACTTCAAGCTGGCGCCGCGGCTGGCGCTGGAATGTGCGATGGCCGAATTGCGTGCGGAGGCGGACGAAGAGCCATGAGCGACAAAGCCCGGACCAAGCCCGCGACGATGACCATCCCTCAACGGGTCGGCGCGGAGACCGAAATCAACTACGGCAGCGACCCGGCGCCCGATTTCGGCCCGCTGGCGCGCGACCGCATTCCGGTACGAGCCATGCGCGAGACCGATCTGCGCAAGCTGGTCGAGATCGACAAGCGCATCACAGGCCGCGACCGCCGCGATTACTTCGACCGTAAGCTCGAGGAAGCGCTCTACGAGTCGGACGTGCGCGTGTCGCTGGTTGCGGAGCGCGACGGCGAGCCGGTCGGCTTCATCATGGCGCGCGTCGATTTCGGCGAATTCGGCCGCGTCGAAGCCATCGCTGTGCTCGACACCATCGGTGTCGATCCCGCTTACCGCAACCAGGGTATCGGCCGTGCTCTGCTGTCGCAGCTTTTCGTCAACCTCTCCACGCTGCGGGTGGAAGGTCTGCGCACCGTGGTCGGCTGGTCCGACCAGAAGCTGGTGACGTTCCTGGAGCGCTGCGGCTTTCATCCGTCGCAACGGCTGTGTCTTGAACTCGCGACCAAGTGATCGCCGGCCGCGCTTCGACTTTGGGGGTCAACGCGCCATCGTGACCGGCGGCTGCCGCGGCATCGGCCGCGCCATCGCCGATGCTTTGGCTGAGGCCGGCGCCGAGGTCGATGTGTTCGACGTCGGCGAGGCGGGCGAGGGGTTCCCGCACCGCTTCACGCACGTCGATGTCGCCGATGCGGCTTCCGTCGCGCAGGCGATGGCGGCGCTACCGTCGCCGGCGACGCTGCTGGTCAACAATGCCGGCATCACGCGCGACCGCTCGCTCATGAAGATGAGCGACGCCGATTGGTCGGCGGTGCTCAACGTCAACCTGACCGGCTGCTTCGCCATGATCCGCGCGGTGGCGCCGGCGATGACCGCCGGCGGCTATGGCCGCATCGTCAACATCACCTCGATCAACGGCTTGCGCGGCAAGTTCGGTCAGGCCAATTATGCGGCGGCCAAGGCGGGGCTGATCGGCTTGACTAAGACGGCCGCGCGCGAATTCGGCAAGAAGGGTGTTACGGTCAATGCGGTTGCGCCGGGTATGGTGATGACCGACATGGCCAAGACCTTGCCGGCCGAAATTCTTAAGCGCGCGATCGACGAAGCCGCGCTTGCCGAGCTGGCGCATCCGCAGGACATCGCCGACGCCGTCTTGTTCCTGCTGTCGGATGCTGCGCGCGCCATCACCGGCGAGGTGCTGCGCGTCGACGCCGGGCAATATATCTAGCAAGCGATGGAAGCGAACTAGCGGCTCCAGCGCACCATGCGCAGCATGAAACCGCCTTCGCAGTCGCCGCCGCAATGCTGCTCGGCCACCTCGTGCGTCCAGCCGCGCTCTTCGAGTTCCGCGTAAAGGTCGATCGGTTCGCGCTCGAAATGGCCGATGACAGCGCCGTCGACTTCGCCGCTGTCGAGCGTGGTGAGCAGGATGTCGAACGATCCATCCTGACCGCGCAGATCGATGTGCAGGCCGTCCTCGGCGCCCCAGGTGGCGGATCCGTCGGCCGGACGCGCATGGCTGTGATGATGCACGAAAGAAACTCCTCGTCGCCGCTAAATCGGTACCACAATGCGCAATTACATGCTATTCCTTTGTTCGGCTGAATCGCACGAGGACGGGCGGACGTGGCCACAGCGGCAAAAACGCGGACAGTGAAGGCGCAGGCGGTGTCCGTGCGCCGCGTGCGCGCAGCCGACATGGACAAGGTGGTCGCGCTCGACGCGCAGGTCACCAAGCTGCCCAAGCCCGACTACTGGAGCGACGTGTTTACGCGCTACGGCAAGCAGCGGCCGACCGAGCGCTTCTTTCTCGTGGCGGAAGCGCCCGACAGCCGGCTCGCCGGCTTCATCGTCGGTGAGGTGCGTGCCTGGGAGTTCGGCTCGACGCCTTGCGGCTGGGTCTTCGCGCTCTCGGTTGCGCCCGACGTGCGGCTCGCCGGCGCCGGCAGCGCGCTGCTCGACGCAATCTCAGCCGAGTTTAGACAAGCCGGCGTCGACAAGATGCGCACCATGGTCGCGCGTGACGCGCAGCTTCCGATGCTGTTCTTCCGCAGCGAGGGGATGATGGCGGGGCCTTATATCCAGCTCGAGAAGGATCTCGACTAGCCATGCGCCTGCAGATATCCACCCAGCTCGCTATATTCGCCGTACTCGAGCTCAGTGCGCGGGCGGGCGAGCAGCTATCGGTCGCCGAGATCGGCGAGAAGTACGGCGTCTCCAGCCATCACCTCGCCAAGGTCATGCATGTGATGGGTCGCGCCGGCCTCGTGCGGGCGGTGCGCGGTGCGGGCGGCGGCTATCAATTCTCCGGCAATGCGCGACGCATCACGCTGCTCGACATCGTGCAGTTGTTCGAAGAGGCCGGCTCCGAGACCAACGGTGGCGGCGAGACGACACCCGAGGGGCGGGCGCTGCGTCAAGTGCTCGCCGAGATCGACGACATCTCGCGCGCGACGCTCGGCTCGATCACCGTCGCCACCATGGGCAAGCTGGTGGAGCGCGCCAACGGCGCGCGCGGAAAAAGCACGGCAAAGAGCGCGACTGCATAATATTTTTGTTCAGTGTCTTGCAATTCGCTCGCAAATGCAGGCTTCGCGCTGCAGCATATGTCGTTCGGTGGAATTTGATTAAGATCAAAGCCGCATAGCTCTACCTATTCATGAGTCAGCCACACACCGTTTTTGAGGCTCCGGATATGTCCTCACGGCTGACGGCTGGCGATCTGCAGATCGTGTCACGCATCGCGGTTTTCCGCGGGCTGAAGGCTGAGACCGTGGAGCAGATCATTGCGCCTGCGACTGCAACGATGTTGCGGCCGCACGAATGGATTATCCGCCAGGGCGATCCGGCCACCGCCTTTTTCATTATGATCGACGGCTGGGTGAAGCTCTATCGCAGCGCTTCGTCGGGCGACGACACCGTCATCGACATCATCAACAAGGGCCAGAGCTTCGCCGAGGCGGTGGCATTCACCGGCGGGCGCTACCACTCGACCGCGGAAGCGGTGACCGAAGCGCGCGTCGCGCGCGTTCCCGCCGATCACATCGTTCGCTGCATCCGCCAAAGCCCCGAGATTGCGATCGCCATGGTCGCCTCGATCTCGCAGCACCTGCATCATCTGGTGCAGCAGGTCGAGCAGTTGAAAGCGCAGAGCGGCGTGCAGCGCGTCGCGGAATTTCTCGCCTCGCTGTCGACCGCCGAGCAGGGGCACTGCTCGCTGGCTTTGCCCTACGACAAGATCCTGATCGCCGGACGCCTCGGCCTCACGCCCGAGTCGCTGTCGCGGGCCTTCGCACGGCTGCGCACGATCGGTGTCGTGGTCGACGCCTCGCACGTCATGGTGCGCGACGTCGCCAAACTCCGGCAGCTTGCCGCCGACGACCGCAGCGCGGTGCGTGGGACCTTGCGGCCTGTACGCTGATTTCAGGAAACGAGTCATGCCCGCGCAAGTCCTCCTTCCGCCTGGCTGGAAGCAGCCGGTCGGCTATTCCAATGGCATCGTTGCGCCGGCTGGCCGCATCGTATTTATCGCCGGCCAGGTCGGCTGGGACGCGAACGAACAATTCCACAGCGAGGAGTTGGTGCCGCAGTTCGAACAGGTCCTGAAGAACATCCTGGCGATCCTGGCCGAGGCAGGCGGCAAGCCGGAGCACATCTGCCGCATGACGGCGTTCTGTATCGACAAGCCGGCCTATCTTGCTGGACGACGCGAGCTTGGCCGCATCTGGAAGCGACTCATGGGCGACCACTATCCAACGATGAGCATGATCTTCGTCGCCGATCTGCTCGACCACCCGGCCAAGATCGAGGTGGAGACAACGGCGGTGATTCCGTAGACTTAGGCCGCCTCGGCGTAAAGCTGCGCGACGACGCGGCGCGCCAAGGCTGCCGCGGCGAGGCGACGGTAATTGCTCGAGGCGATCGTGGTGCGCATCGGCTGCGCCTGCTTCTGCACGGCGCGGTCGATGGCCTGTAGCACTTTGTCGTCGAGAGCCTTGCCGATGAAGGCGTCGGTCCCGGCGAGCAAAAACGGCCGCGAATTGGTGCCGGTGAGGGCAATGCGCAGCGACGTAAGCTTCTTCTCCGCGACCGTGAGCGCTACGGCTACGCCGGCGAGCGGGAAGTCGATGGCGCCGCGCGTGCGCACCTTCTGATAGGCGGACACCTGCGTGGCGAGAGGCAGATTGACGGCGACCACCAATTCGCCCGGGTCGAGCGCCAGATGCGCCTTGCCGTCCTCGACGTAGAGATCGGCTAGCGGAATGCGCCGCGGTCCTCTGGCGCCCTCGATATCGACAGTTGCGTTGAGCGCGATCAGCGCGGGTGCGAGATCGCCGGAGAAGGCGGCATGGCAGCGCTCGCCCTGTGGCGCGACGTGGCAGGTGTCGCCCTGATTCTTCAAACAGTAGTTATTGGCGCTGCGCCACCATTCGCTCTGATTGTAATAGACGCAGCGCGTGTCGAGGCACAGATTGCCGCCGACCGTTGCGACGTTGCGATGTCCCGGGCCGGCGATCGACTCGGCAGCCTGCGCCACCGCGCGATAGCGGCTGGCGATCTCTGGGTTGCGGGCGAGCGCGGCAATCGTCACACCTGTGCCGATGGTGACGCCCGCGGGCCCTGCCACGAGGGCGTTCAGGTCCTCGATGCCGCTGAGGTCGACCAGCAGGTTCGGCCGCGTAATGCCGCGCCGTATATTGACCACGAGGTCCGTGCCGCCGGCGATGTAGCGGCTCCCGGGAGTCTGGCACCAGGCGGCGATGGCGTCCTCGACGGTCGCCGGCCGTGTTACGTGTCCGTCGGCGAGCATGCTCATGGTGTGGCCTTTGGCGCGGCCTGCGCGCTGGCGGTGAGGCGCGCCTGGCGGCGGCGCTGCACCAGCGCCTCCATCATGCGGTCCGGCGTCACCGGAATTTCGTTGAGATCGATCTGCAGCGCATTGGCAATCGCGTTGACCAGCGCAGGCGGGAAGCCGGCGAGCGCGCCTTCGCTGGTCTCCTTGGCGCCGAACGGACCGTTCGGATCGTTCGTTTCGACGATATGCGTCTCGATCGGCGGCGAGTCGACGATGGTCGGCATGCGATAGTCGAGGAAGCTCGCATGCGCCGGCAGGCCTTCGAGATAACGCGTTTCCTCGCACAGCGCCTGGCCCATGCCCATCCAGACCGAGCCTTCGATCTGGCCTACGACGGCCAGCGGATTAATGGCATAGCCGCAGTCGAGGGCGACCCAGACTTTGTCCACGGTCACTTGGCCCGTCACCTCGTCGACGCTCACCTCGACCACCTGCGCGCCGTAGCTGAAGCCCATGGTGGAGCCGACCGCGCCGCCGCGATGCTTGCCGCCCTGGAAATCGTCGGGGCAAGTGAACGAGCCTTTCACCGTGATGGCGCCTTCGTCGACCAAAGCAGCTGCAACGACGTCGGCGAAAGGCAGGCTTGCCTGGCCGACACGGAACACCTCGCCGCATTCGACGTCTTCCGGCTTGGCGTCGAGTTTCTTGGCGGCGGCTTTGACCAGGATGGCTTTGAGGTTCTTGGCGGCATCGATGGCAGCATTGCCCACCATGAAGGTGATGCGCGACGAATAAGCACCGTTGTCCTTCGGCGTCACCGCGGTGTCAGCGGCGATCACGCGAATACGCGTCAACGGAACGCCAAGCGTCTCCGCAACCGCGATCGCCACCATGGTGGACGAGCCCTGGCCGATATCGGCCGCACCGGTGAGCGCGGTGATGCCGCCGTCGAAATCGAGCCGGACATTGACCACGGCGTGCGGCTCGCCGGTGCGGTGCACCGGCTTTGCCGCGCCGCTGACGTAATGCGAGCAGGCCATGCCGAGCCCCTTGCCGGGCGGCAGCTTGCCGAGCCGTTCCCGCCAGCCGCTGGCGCGCTCGACTTTGTCGAGGCACTCGCCGAGCCCGTAACTGTAGACGTTGAGCCCGTTCATGGTGCGCATCGGCGGTTGCAGCAAATTGGCGCGCCGCACCGCAAACGGATCAAGCTTGAGCTCGCGCGCCATGCGGTCGAGCAGGCACTCGAAGGCGTGCCGCACGTCGACCGAGCCGTGGCCGCGCATGGCGCCGCAGGGCGGCAAATTGGCATAGACGCGGTAGCCGTCGAATTTCACCGCCGGAATGTCGTAGAGACCCTGCAGCAGCGCGCCGGCGTAAAGGATCGTGATGATCCCGTAGCCGGAATAGGCGCCGCCGCGCTGCACCACCTCGCATTCGCAGGCGGTAAGGCGGCCGTCCTTGTTCATGCCGAGCTTGAGCTTGATGTCGGTCTGCGGGCGCGCGCGATGCGTAAGGAAGGTTTCCTCGCGCGTGAGCTGCATCATCACCTTGCCCTGCGCGGCGCGGGCCAGGAGCGCAGTGACCAGCTCGAAATTGAGCACTTCGGCGCGCGCGCCGAAGCCGCCGCCGATGAAAGGTTTGATGACGCGGATGCGCGAAGTGTCCATCTCCAGGCACTGCGCCAGCATTAGATGCAGGTAGTAGCCGACCTGCGAGACGGTCTGCACGGTGAGCCGCCCGGTCAGTGGGTCGTACTCCGACATGCTGGCGTGCGGCTCGATCTGCGCGTGGTTGATCTCCGCGCAACTGAAGCTCTCTTCGCGCACTAGGTCGGCTGCGGCGAAGCCCTGCGGCACGTCGCCGAAGTGGTTGTGCACGTCGCGGTCGACGTTGCCCGGCTTGTCGTCGTGCAGCAGCACTGCGTCCGTAGCGCGTGCGTCGGCGGCCGTATAATAGGCCGGCAGATCCTTGATCTCGATTTCGATCAGCGCCAGCGCCCGCTCGGCGGTGGCCGCGTCGATCGCTGCAACGGCCGCGACCGGTTCGCCACGATAGCGCACGCGCCCGCGCGCCAGCGGATATTCGTTCATGGCGATCGGCAGCACGCCGTAGGGATGCGCGCAGTCTTCGCCGGTGACCACCGCGGCGACGCCTTCGAGCGCGCGTGCCTTCGAGGTGTCGATGCGCACAATCTCGCCGTGGCTGACCGGGCTGCGCAGGATACGCCCGACCAGCGCATCGGCGTGCTCCAGGTCCGCGGTGTATTTGGCGCGGCCGGTCACTTTCTCGATGCCGTCGATCAGCGGCACGCCGGGGCGCGGGAACTTGGGCTTAACGGTCATGCAATTGTCCCGCGGCGGTCTGCACCGATTCGATGATCTTCACGTAGCCGGTGCAGCGGCAGAGATTGCCGGACAGGGCGGCGCGGATATCGGCTTCGCTCGGCTTCGGGTTGCGGCGCAGCAAGGCTTCCGCCGCCATGATCATGCCGGGCGTGCAGAAGCCGCACTGGGCGCCGAGCTTCTCGTGGAACGCCGTCTGCAGCGCGGACAGCCGAGCCTGTGTGGCAACGCCTTCGATGGTTTCGATATCGCGGCCTTCGCAACGTACGGCAAGCGTGATGCAGGAGGGAACTGCCTCGCCATCGACCAGCACTGTGCAAGCGCCGCATTCGCCGCCGTCGCAGCCGATTTTTGTTCCAGTCAGGCGCGTGATGTCGCGCAGGTAATCGACAAGCAGCGTCGTATCGGCGATGGCGTCTTCTCGCCAGCGCCCATTCAGTTTCAATCGCAGCAGACGTTTGCGCGGCGGCGGGACCGGTGCATGCATCGATGCGCTCCTGGCCGTGAAAATGCGCTGTCGCGCGCGGTCTTTCCATGACCGAAGTCAAGCGTGCGCGCCGCCTGACGCGAAGGTTGTAAGCCCTAACCGAAGTCAAGGAGGGCGATGCAGGCCGCCGCTAACCTCCGCGCATATTTCAGATCTGTCGGCGAGCAAACAGATGCAGCTTTTCACCGCCGCGACCGATTTTTTGCGCACGGACGTGGCGCCTGCAACGCAAGACGTATCCGCGTTGAATGTCTTCTTTGATCCGAAGAGCGTCGCTGTCATCGGCGCCTCGTCCGATCCGAAAAAGCCGGGCAACACCGCGCTGCGTCACATGATCTCGATGGGCTACAAGGGTAAGCTCTATCCGGTCAATCCGCGCGAGAAGGGCATTCTCGGGCTGCCTTGCTACAAGAGCGTCTCCGAAATCCCTGAGCCGGTCGATCTCTGCGTGCTGATGGTCGCGGCTGAGTTGACCATGGGGGTGGCGCAGGAGATGGCTGCGCGCAAGCGCGAGTTCAACGACATCAAAGCCGCCATCTGCATGTCGGCCGGCTTCGGCGAGATCGACGCACCTGAGGCTAAGCAGCGCCAGCGCGACCTCATCGACACGCTGCGCGGCGCCGGTATTCGCCTGATCGGACCGAACTGCGTCGGCGTCATGGACACGGTGAGCGGCTTCAACACCAATTTCGACATCGGCACTTATCCGCGCGGCGGCATCAGCGTGCTTACGCAGAGCGGCGCTTTCGGCAACTCGTTCCTCTTCGCCTCCGGCAGCAGCGGCCGCGTCGGGCTCAATAAATATGTTTCCATGGGCAACATGGCCGACGTGCAGATGGCGGAGTTGCTCTCCTTCCTGAAGGACGATCCGACCACACGCGTCATCGGTATCTATCTCGAAGGCCTGCGCGATCCGCGCGCGTTCTTCGCGGCGGCTGCGGAGGCGGCGGCGGTGAAGCCGGTGGTGGTACTCAAGAGCGGCCGCAGCGAACTCGGCTCCAGCGCGGCCTTGTCGCATACTGGCGCGATTGCCGGCGCCGAGGCGATCTACGAAGGCGCCTTCCGCCAGCACGGGCTGATGCGCGTGCGCAGCGTCGCGGAATTCTACGACACGCTGCGTGCCTTCTCGATGCAGCCGCTGCCGCAGGGTAAGCGCGTGGCCGTGCTCACCCATATGGGCGGGCCTGGTACCATGTGCATCGACGAGATTTCAGAATTGCCCGGTATTGCCATGGCCTCGTTCACCGACGAGACGACGGCGGCGCTGAAGGCGATCCTGTCGCCCGCCGCCAATATAGGCCATCCGCCCGGTTACATAGACCTCACGGCGGCGCATTTTGAAAATCTGCATAATCAGGTATTGCAGATTCTGTTCAAGGATCCGAACGTCGATGCGGTGATCCAGATCCTGGCGCCGAGCGCCTTCCTCGATCAGCCGTTGCTGGCCAAAGAGGTCGCCGCCTCGTTCCAAGCGCAAGGCGCGCGCCCTAAGCCGCTGCTCAACGTCATTACTTTCGGCGATTTCGCCGGCGAGTTGCGGCGCGGTCTCGAAGCCGCACATCTGCCAACGTTCGACTATCCGGACACGGTGGCGCGCGTTGCCGCCAATCTCTCAAGTTACGGCACGGCGCGGGCAATTGCCGCGCAGGCAAACGGTCACGCGGCGCCGCGCGGCGAGGGTGCCTCGGCCAAGCTCATCGCTTCGGCATCCAAGGCTGGGCGCGTCAGCCTTCTGGAGCCCGAGGCCTATGCCGTCTGCAAGGACTACGGCATCCCGGTGCCGTCGTTCGATGTTGTCAACAGTCTCGAAGGTGCTTTGGCTGCGGCCAAGACAATCGGCTACCCAGTCGTCATCAAAGTCGTCTCGGCGCAGATCCTGCATAAGTCCGATATCGGCGGTGTGATGCTCGGCATTGGCTCTGACGCCGCGCTGGAAACCGCTTATGCGCGGCTCGTCGACAACGTGCGCAAGGCGGCGCCGACCATCGTCCAGCCGACCGTGCTGGTACAAAAGATGATGGGCGGGGGCACCGAATTGGTGCTCGGCGCCATCCGCGACCGCCTGTTCGGACCGGTGGTGATGTTCGGCCTCGGCGGCATCTATGTCGAGGTGCTCAAGCGCGTCGGCTTCCGGCTGGCCCCGTTCGGCCTCGACGAGGCCAGGGCGCTGATCCTCGACACCTTGCCGCCGAAAATCGTGGCCGGCACTCGTGGCCGCAAGCCGCTCGATGTCGACGCCATTGCCGCCATGCTGGTCTCGCTCGGCCGCTTACTCGAAGAGCATCCGCAGATCGAGGAGATCGACCTTAACCCGTGTCTGGCGCTGGAAGATGCATGCCTCGCCGTCGACGCACGCATCATTCTTGGGCCCTCGACTTAACTTTGGTCAATGACGCTAGGCGACCCGCCCGATTTAGCTGGACATCCAAGATCGCAGGAATGACCGTGTTTCGCGATTACAACGCCGCCGTCGAATTCGTCGATCGCCACGTCGCGGAAGGACGCGGCGAGAAGATCGCCTATGTCGACCCCTCGCGGAACTTGACCTATGGCGAGCTGCGCGACGCAGCTTCGCGCATCGGGCCGATGCTCGCGCGCATGGGCATCGAACCGGAAAACCGTATCGCGTTGGTGATGCTCGACACGGTCGATTTTCCCGTCCTGTTCTGGGGCGCGCTGCGCGCCGGCATCGTTCCCGTGCTGATCAATACGCGGCTCACCGTCGATCAGTATCGGTATCTGTTCGACGACTCGCGCGCCAAAGCGGTGTTCGTTTCGACCGCGCTGCTGCCGGTCGTCGAGGAAGCTGCGGCTGACGTGCCGACCGTCAAGGACATCGTGGTGGTCGGCGGCGGCCCCGCCTCAGCGACGCGGCTCGACTCGCTGCTCGCAGCGGAAAACGAAGGCGCGGCGCCTGCGCGCACCTCGGCCGACGAGGTCGCCTACTGGCTTTACTCGTCCGGCACCACCGGCGAACCC
>Ga0134124_10001308_pt1 | contig 19967 bp, 17 predicted proteins | sample KB304_FD_96880 | JGI IMG/M metagenome (GOLD analysis project Ga0134124, IMG submission 96880) | Terrestrial soil microbial communities without Nitrogen fertilizer from Kellogg Biological Station, Michigan, USA - KB3-0-4 | ecosystem: Environmental > Terrestrial > Soil > Unclassified ... | reverse complement strand
CTCGATCGGACCACGCCGCTTTCAATTGCCGATCCTGCTCGGAACCATCGACATTTCGCGCGAGAGCGCGAAGCTCACGCACATCGACTGCGAAACGGGCAAAACCTGGCTGCCGCCGTGAGTGCGTGGTTTGAATCAGGCTGAGTTTCTGTCGCTTCACATTCTCCATTGGAGATCGAATTCAGCCTCTCGAATCTGCGGATGGCTTCTGGAGAGCGGGGGATACCGGCGGCTGCTATGCGCGGCAGCGTGGCCACGCGCGTGGCTTCGTTACGGGCTCGCCACGGGTTGCAGATCCGATTAGAGAGGGCCCTGGAGGTCCAGATGATGAAGCTTCGAGGTTTAGGCGTGGCGGCGGTGTTCTTGGCAGGGTGTGCTGTTGGAGGCGCCTCTGGTCGGCTCGTCGTGCCGCCCGCCGGGGCTCAGCAGGCCAAACATATCCCTCCGCCTGGCGCAACGCGGTGGGACCAGATGTGCGTCACCGTGGAGGGCGAGGCGGAGCAGGTCTCCCAGGTGGTCATGGCCTACGGAAATGACTACTGGGAACTGGTGAGCGCATCTGTCACCCCCAGGGCTGTGCTGATGTGCTTCAAGCGACCGAAGGCTTGAATCGGCGGATCGTCGCTACCCGAGTTTCCAACTCGATCTTTCGCGAGTCGCGCCCTATCGCTCACGTGTGAGCGACAATGATAGCTCGCTCCCAATGCAGCGCCGCGGCTGCGAAACCGCATCGGAGAGGGGGCGTTCGCGTTCCAGCCACGCACCCCGCGGAGCGCTCGATTCCGCACGCTGTGCGGCTCGCCGGCCCTCGACGCCGAAGGCTACGCCGATTCGTGACGTGCCGCGTGACCATCAACCCAAGATCCTCAGCTTCCGTCACGGCAGTTTCCGCGTGGCGCGCACGACTCGCAAATGAACAGCGAGATGACGCGAAAATCCTCAGCGGCGAGCAAGCCGTGCGAGCGCTCGAAGCACTGAAGCCCGGGCCTCTGCAGCTTTCAGCCAGCGGGGGAGTCGGCTGACCAAGCTCGCGTTCCAGTTCGGAGTGCGAGCCCGCAGTTCCGCTCGAACGTACGCCTCCAGCAGCGCGAGGTGGTCGCGGTTGTAGGCCCAGAGCGTTTGACCACGAACATCAGCTCGCAGCCACAGCGGGAATCGAAAGTAAGGGTCGACCGTGGCGCCAAGGACCATCGAACCTCGCGGCAACTTGTTCGAGGAGAGCGCTCCGCATTCGCAACGCACCTCGACCATTCGTCCGCGCGCACGAAAGCGCACCGGGGCTTTTCCCAGCCAGTCGTTGCAGCGCGAACAGCGGCGGTGCGCGTATGCGCGCAGCGTGGCTTCCGGCGGCGCGGGCCAACCCCGACGGCTCGTACCACACGCCGAACAGCTGAGACGTGGTGTCCCGTGCGGATTGTTGTCACAGCTGACCACTGCACAGGCGTTACACTTGGGGCACTCGACGAGCACGCGATCGACGAAGTTCCACAAGTAATGCGGACGAGCCTGGGTTGTTTCGTCGAATCGCTTTGCTCCCATCCGAATTGTTTCAACCTAACGCGCTTTGCCCGCGCCCGCATCTCGTCCGCGTTTAGGCGTGATCGAGGACCAAGGGTCTATGCAGGTCGAGTAGGTCTGGGGCCGCAAGGGCAAGGCGCTATTCGAAGCGAGACCAACCGTGGCTGGCGCGGAGCACGCGATTGGGGGCTGGCGTTTCCTCAGGCGAATCTCGCCACGCGCTAATCTCGCTTGCGGCACGAGCCTTGATGTTACGCTCGCGCATCATGAAGGGTGGCTGGTTACTTCGCGCTGCGAGCGGGTTCGCGTATGCGTTGGTTGTGCCGTTGATCGTTGCGTGTGGCGGAGAGCCTGCTCCGACGGGGCAAAACGGCGCGGCGGGCGCTGGTGGAGTCGCAGGCGCCAAAGGAACTGAATCTCCGTCGGTGACCAAAGAGGAGATTGGAAGCCACGTGTTCGATGAGTCCGCGGTTCAGTCGTACTACCTGACGATGTCGGACACCGAGTACGAAAAGCTGATGGACATGTCCACGCTGCTGCTCGCCGACACGGTCGTCAACGAGGACCGGTATGTCAACGCCTCTCTCGAGGTCGGTGACAGCAAGCTGCCTTCAATCGCAGTCCGGTTCAAAGGGCAGTTCTCGATCTGGGGCTGTGTCGATCGCGTCAGCGGTACGCGCAAAGTGAGGGTGGAACCGTTCTTCGGCGACATCGACGTTTGCCAGCGGTTTTCGCTCAAGCTCGATTTCAACCGCAACGACGAGAACGCTCGGCTCGACGGTCTGAAGAAGCTGAATCTGCACGCCATGTCGGCCGATCCGAGCAAGTTTCGCGAGCGGCTCGGCTACTCACTGTACCGAGCCATGGATGTCTTGGCGCCGCGGGCGGTCCACGCGCGCGTCTACATCAACGGCCAATATCATGGGCTGTTCGCTGCGGTTGAAGAGGTCGACGGCCGATTTGCGGCCAATCGCTTCCCGAACTCCGGCGACGGCAACGTGTACAAGGAGATCTGGCCCGCTCTGCCGGTGACGCTCGCCGACGCGCAAGCTGCGCTCAAAACCAATGACGATCCGGCGACCTTGGACGTGTCGGATTTCATGTCGTTCAAGGCCGCAGTCGCTGCGGCCAGTGAGAGCGACTTTGCGACCAAGCTTTCGCCGTACATCGACTTCGACTACTTGGCGCGGTACATCGTCGTCAATCGAGCCATCAACGACTTCGATGGCGTGATGGCCTTCTATTATGGCTGGGGTCCGCCGCCTGCGAACCACAACTTGTACTGGTATCACGATACCGAGAGCGGACGCTGGACGCTGATCCCGTGGGATCTCGACAAGAGCTTGTGGTACCCGGAGCCCAACTTCTGGTCCGACAATGCCCCAAACGGGCTGAATATCACGCCGAATTGGAACGTGGTCAGCAAGAGTTGTGACGGCTACAAGGTCTGGTTCGACAACTTGGGTAAGTCGTATCGGATGATGGCCATCGATTGCGACCCCTTGCTGCGCCTCCTGCGCGGCCAGATCTACGCCAATCAAAAAGCCATGGCTGAGCAGTTCATCGCGGGGCCGTTCTCGGAAGCGAGCGTGCGTGCCAAGCTCGACGCCTGGCGCGCGCAAATCACGGACGCAATCGAGGACGATCCGCTGGTCGACAGCGCCCGCTGGCAAGCCTCGGTCGACGCACTACTGGCTGACGTGCCGAAGTTTCAGAGCAACTTGAGGCTGATGATGAGCGGGCTGATTGCAGAGTAGCGCGCTTCGGAGCGCGCACCGCTCAGTCATGGGGCAGCTGCCCAAATGCCTCGCTTCGTGTTGGTTGAGGCAGTTTGTCGCCGCGCCGAGCGCGTTCCTTCGCGAGCCCGGGGCCTCATCGCCTCGTCGCACGGCGGCGGGCTCGCCGGCACGGCGTATGCTAGTGCTTGAAGCAATGCTCAGTCACATGAAAGCCCGCTGGAGCGAGCTGAAGCACTTCGCCCCTGGTGAGCGCTTCGAAAAATTTCATGCCTCGCAGCAGCACCAATCGCCCTGGGTGCACGTCGCGTACATGGCCGTCGCGATTGCGCTGCTACCCATCGGTGTCCTGTTCGCCTTCATTCCGGGGCCAGCCGTGCTGTTTTTTGCGCTGAGCGCGGCGCTCTTCGCCACGCAGTCGCTGTGGCTTGCCCGCTGGTTGGACCGCGCAGAGCTCTCGCTGCGTCACACCTGGACGAACTTGAAAGCTCGCTGGCGCGCGCGGCGCAACCGACACGCTTGAAGCGTCGCGTTGACCCGCGTAGAAGCTTGGGATTTTGCACCGAGCAGCACACGGTCGTCGTGTGGAGAAATCCACCGAGAACACCGGCCACGCCGGTCAGATTGTGGTCTCGGCAAGAGATTTGTTCCGTCGACGAATCGAGATCGTCGTTGCCCGAGGTCGCGAGTCAGCCTGGCTAGGCGTCGACAGTTCACTCGGAATGCTACACGTTCCAGGTTCTAGCTATCGTTGTTGCGCGCACTAACCCGTCGCCGCGGCACGCGCTCTTCGGGGGCGACTCGCACGATCGCTTTGCTGATTGGGTCTCGATATCGTACTTGGCGCAAGAAGATGGGACCGCTTTGACGTCCGTCCGGGAAGATCAGCCGCTCTTGTCGCAGTAGGCCCGATGGTTGCTCGATTCCAACGTCTTGCCAGGTGTTCAGATGGTCGGGCGGGGCCTCGAAGCGCCCGAGCAAGAACTCGAGCGCGCTCGTGCCTTGCGACGTGAAAAAAATCGCGAACATCGCCGCCCAAAAAACCAAGGCGGTAAAAACGACGAAGCCGGCCAATCCGTGCGTCTCCTACTGCTGCTCGCCAGTGACGGCAAATCAGCGGCGAGATTCGCCGCAGCAAAGGCCGTTCATGCCGAACGAATTGCGTTGCCGCGGATGATTCACTCCATCTAGCGTTCGGGCGGCGTCATGCTCGAGCTTCGCACTTGGTTGTTCGCCGGGATCGTTTCGTACTCGACCATCATGTGTTCGGGTACGGAGCGTGCGTTTTCGGGCAAGAAAGGCGGGCCGGAAGACTCCGCGGGACAGGGCGGCGAAGCTTTCGAAAGCGTTGCCGGCGAAGGCGGCGCCGGTAACGCGGCTGGCGCCGCTGGAGAAGCGGGCGAAAGCGCGGAAGGCGGAGCTTCAGCGGGTGAAGCGGGCGCGCGTGGGAGTGAGCTCGCCGGCAGCGGCGGCGTTTCCGCGGGCGGTGGCTTCGCGGGCATGACAGCAGCGAGTGGCGGCTCGGCGGGCGCCGTGATCTCGAGCGGTGGCTCTTCCGGCGTGACCGGCGCGGGAGGTGGTTCCGGCGGGAGTGCGGGCTGTCCCAGCGCTTCGGCTCGCTGCGTTCCGCTTGCACCCAGTGGTTGGCAAGGCCCGCTGCTGGTGACCGCCAACGCGGTAAACAACTGCCCCGACGAATTTCCGACCAAGTCGCCGGTGCTTTACAGCGGTCTCTTGTCGGGTAGCGCGAGTTGCGCGTGCAATTGCGGCGCGCCGCAGGTGACCTGTGCCGGCAGCTCGAGCCTCACCTTCTACCAAGAGGCAGGCTGTAGCATGAGCGTGTACGGCGTCGCCGTTACCGAAGGCTCCTGCCAGCAACAGAGTAGCTCCGTCAGCATCTCGTACTCGGGTCAAGCCACCGCGATTTGCAACGCCGCCGTCGTCGAACCCAGCCTTCCTGTGCCGATCTGGAGCCAGTCGATGAACGCGTGCAGTGGCGCTCGAGTGCAGGGTACCTGCAGCGCCAGCAGTGAAGTGTGCGTGGCCAAACCGAGCGCGCCCTTTGCGGCCAAATATTGCATCGCGCACAGCGGCGAACAGAGCTGTCCCGCGGCGTACTCGGCGCGCAGCGTGCTGTACGCCGGCTACCAAGACACCCGTGCCTGTCCCAATAGCTGCAGTTGCACCGCGTCAGGGCAAGACTGCGCGCTGCAGGTCGATGTGCATACTCAAGCCGATTGCAGCGGTTCCTCCACACGGAAAACCGTGCTGTCGGGAGGCTCGACTTGCGCGATATCGTCCCCGACCACGCAGCACGCTTTCTACGCCTCTCGGGTCGTGACGAAGCCTGGCTCGTGCAGCGCGACTGGCACGCTCACGCCCACGGGCGCGGTTGCCGAGAGCGGGCCCACGACGCTCTGCTGCACGGAGTGAGCGGCGATCGTCGGGGGAACTCTGCCTGGTGGAAATCGCTTCGAGCCATCGAATTAGAACTGCGCGTGCCCGCGCACTGCGCTCCGGATCTCCTCGCTCAAGTCGACGCCATGCGGCGCTTGCGCCGCCGAGCGCTCCCAGCGCGCCAGCCAGCGGGCATCGAGGGGCGCAGCGAGTAGCTCGCGCCGCGTTGCGGCCACGCTGGTTTCCTTCTTCATCCCCGTCGCGATCCCAGTCCCAACGAAGAATCCGCCAAGTAGCAACGACACCCGCGTCGGCGTGGCCGCGCTGTACGTGTACAATGTACAACCCTCTCCGTCGTCACGCGCGTGGGCACGCAGTTTCGCGAACGCCGCGGGCGTCCACAAGGCGGGATTCGACGAGGGCGAAAACGGATCGAAGAAAATCAAGTCGGCAGGTTGCCAAGCGCGGCTCCAAGACTCCGCAGCATCACCGAGATGCACTCGCCAACTCGACCGTCCCTCGCTCCACGGCTCGCCGCTCAGCAGCGCACTTCCCGCAGCCGCAAAGGGCTGCAAAAACGCAAACCCCTGCGCATCAGCGAGCGCGAGCCTCAGTGGCGCCAGGTCGATCTCGAAGCTCACTACTTCGAGTTCACGGCGCTGTAATTGACCGAGTTCACGGGCGCACGTCAGTGCCGCGACGGCATTCGTGCCTGCACCGAGCCCCACGTCCCATACGCGGAGTGGCGGCCCTCCGAGTTGAAGCTTCTCGGCCAAGTGGGATTGTTCGACGTACAGCGCGCGCGCCTCTTGCCATGGACCCACCGAGGGATGCATGACTTCACCGTGGCCGAGGTGACGCACGGCACGCGTGCCGTTTCGCAGCGTGACGAGTTCGAAGTCGCCGTCGCGCATTTTCGGATCTTCAGCCGGTGGCATGGTGAAACGGCAGTCGTGCGAGCAGTCGCATGCTCGGGCTTTTAGCGGCGGCCCGAGTGGTTGCCAACGGAGCTGATCGGTAGACCGCGCGGACATCGATAAGTGCAGGTCAGCCTCACCCTCCTGGTCCTCGTCCACTTCCTTGGTGCCGCGCCGCGGATCGACTAAATGGGTCAGGTGACTGCACCGCAGCTAGCCACTCGAGTCAGCGCCCGCACGCGCACGATTCAGCTCTGGCCTGTGCCGGAAGTGCCGAATATCACAGCAGAAAACGAGCCGGCGCCGGATTCGGGGCCGGTCTTGATCGGGACCTCGTCCGCGTCGCTGAGCGCTGCGGCGGCGGAGGCTTCCGCGGCGACCGAAGCGGCTCCGACGTCGATCCCGTTCGACACTGCGCACCTCCCCAACTGCGGCGAGAAGGTCGGCGGGCGTTGCGTGCTACGCGCGCTGCTCGGCGAGGGCGCATTCGGGCGCGTGTTTGCGGCCGAGGACGAGGAGACCGGGCAGCAGGTGGCGCTCAAGGTCGTCGGGTTGCGGCGTTATCCACGCGAGTACGCCGAGCACGAGCTGCGTGCGTTGGCGGCCATTGCGCATCCGAATGTCGTGCAGCTCAACGAGCATGGCGTGGAAGCCGGCGCGGCCGAGCCGTACCTCTGGTACACGATGCCGCTCTATCACGGGCTGGATTTGGCCGCGCTGCTGAAGAGCCGAGGTCACTTGTCGCTCGCTCGCGCGCACGCGGTGTTCACGCGCATCGCCGGGGGTGTGTGTGAGATGCATCGGCTCGGGCTGCGACACCAAGACATCAAGCCCGACAATATCTATTTAGCGACGATGGCGGGCGTGGCCGAGCATCACCCGGTGTTGCTCGATTTGGGCGGCGCCGCGCGCGAGCATGCCAATCGGCCGTTGGTGGCGACGTTTCCGTTCGCTGCCCCGGAGCAGACCGAGGCGTTGATCGGCGGTCTGCTCGGCGAAGAGCATGGGGCACTCAGCGAGAAGGTGGACGTGTACGCGCTCGCGGCGACGCTGCTCTTCTCGCTGATCGGCGCAAAGTTCGTCGGTCACGACGTGGCACAGCACGACAGTGACGCCGAAGCCACGCCCGAGGCGCTGCTGGCCTTGCGTTCGCAACTCGCGCGCATTCACGCGGCGCGTGCGCGCGCGCCATTTCCGGAAGAAGCGTTCCCGGGACTGTCGGGTGCCGTTCGCGAGCGGTTGAGTGCGGCGTTTGGCCGTTGGCTTTCGATCGACCCCGCGCAACGCCCGCGCGCTCGTCAATTTCTGGAGCAGCTTTCTGTGCTCCTCGAGTGGGACAGCGAGCTCGCGCGCCGACGTCAGTCGCGCGAATTGCGTCGTAAATTGCTCGGCGTTTCGGCTGGTTTGTCGCTGGCAGCCGGGGTCGGCGGACTGGGCGGCTATCAGTGGCACAAGCGCACGATGGGTGAAGCGAAGCAAGCCACCAACGCGGCGCTGAAGAAGGCCGATGCGGCCTCCGACGAACTGCACCGCGCGGGCACGACGCTGGACAAGATCATCGCGGACCCATCACTCGGCGCAGTCGAAAAGGCGCGTCGGATCACCGAGGTGGTAGAGACGTTGGAGGCGCAGACCGAGCGCTTGGCGCTCGCCAACGAGCGCCTCGACCAAGAGCGGAAGAACGCCGACAAAGAGGCCCGCCTGCGGGCGCAACAAGACAAGGCGGCGTTCGACGCAGCGCTCGAGAAAGCGGAGAACGAGCGCGTCGCTGCCAAGAATGCGCAAGCGACGGCAGAGACGACCGCGTGGAAGGCGGAGGCCGAGCGCGACCAAGCGCGCAATGATCAGGCGGCTGCGGATGCCGCGCGCGCGAAAGCGGAGCGCGAGCGGCTAGTGGCGCAGCAGGAGAAGGCCGCCGCGGACGCAGCGCGTGTGAGCGTAGAGAGCGAGCGAGAACGGCTCGAGGCCGAGAAGACCGCAGCCGAGGCGGCCAAGTTGAACGCACAGGCCGAGTTGGCCCTGGCTCGGCAAAACAAGGCCGCCGATGAGAAGGCGGCGTTCGATCGCGGCGTCGAAGTGGGCTACGGCAAGCGAGCGAGGACCGCGCCCGCGCAGTAACGCGACGCCCAGATCCCGCTCTCGAAAACGGTGGTAGCTTACGGGCCATGCCAGTCAGTGATCAGTGCGCCCACTGGGTCGAGCAGCGGTTTCTGCAGTCGATCGTGCCCACGTTGCAGAAGTACATCGCGATCCCGAACAAGAGCCCTTCGTTCGACTCCGGCTGGAGGCAGGCGGGGCATATGGATCGCGCGGTGGAGTTGTTGGCTGGCTGGGCGCGTGAGGCGATGCCGGAGGGCGCGACGCTCGAGGTGGTGCGGCTGGGCGAACGCACGCCGGTGATTTTCATCGACGTGCCGGCGACTGGCGGCGTGGCGGGCGATACGGTCTTGCTCTATGGCCATCTCGACAAGCAGCCGGAGATGACGGGCTGGCGCGAGGGACTCGGGCCTTGGCAGCCCGTGTTGGAGGGCGACAAGTTGTATGGCCGCGGCGGCGCGGATGATGGCTATGCGATCTTCGCTTCGCTGACCGCCCTTTCGGCGCTGCGGCGAGACAACGTGCCGCACGCGCGGGCGGTGGTGCTGATCGAGGCGTGCGAGGAGTCGGGGAGCTATGATTTACCCGCGTACATCGAACACCTCGCGCCGCGCATCGGCGAGCTTTCATTGGTGGTGTGTCTCGATTCGGGTTGTGCGAACTACGATCAATTGTGGTCCACGACTTCACTCCGGGGGTTGATTGTGGGGACGCTGGAGGTGTCGCTCTTGAGCGAGGGCGTGCACTCGGGCGATGGGTCGGGCGTGGTCGCTTCCAGTTTTCGGGTCGCGCGGCAGTTGCTCGAGCGGCTGGAGGACGCGAACACCGGCGCAATCAAGCTCGAGGCATTGCATGTGCCGATCCCGGCGGAGCGTGCGCAGCAGGCGCGTGCCGCCGCCGCAGTGCTCGGCGATGAGGTGTGGCAGAAGTTGCCGATGCAGGCCGGGGCGCGCGCGGTCGCGGAGAGCAACGCCGAATTGATTTTGAATCGCACTTGGCGGCCGGCGCTGGCGATCACCGGGGCAGAAGGCTTGCCGCCGATCGCCAATGCCGGGAACGTGATGCGGCCCGTGACGCGCTTGAAATTGTCACTGCGGGTGCCGCCGCGCCTCGACGCGAAGCAGGCGGCCGCGCGCGTAAAAGCGCTGCTGGAGAGCGACCCGCCCTATGGCGCCAAGGTCAGCTTCAGCGGCAATGACGGGAGCAATGGCTGGGATGCGCCGCCGCTCGCACCCTGGCTGGCGACTGCGCTCGAGGGTGCATCGAAACGGCACTTTGGTCGGCCGGCGATGTACCTGGGTGAGGGCGGCTCGATTCCGTTCATGGCCATGCTTGGTGAGAAATTTCCGAAGGCTCAGTTTTGCATTACCGGCGTGCTCGGTCCCGGCTCGAATGCGCACGGGCCGAACGAGTTTTTGCATTTGCCGACCGCGCGTAAATTGACGCTTTGCGTGGCCGACGTGCTCGGCGCGCACGCGGCGCAAGCCACTTGATTCATGGTGCGCAAGGCCAAGCGCAAAGCGCGCGCAGCGCGCCAGCTGAACGCCAAGCAAGTCGAAGAGCGGCTGCTGGCCACGAGCTTTCCGCGTTTGCAGATGATGCTGATTTTGGCGCTCGCCGCAGTGGGCACGTTCTTGTGCTCGGCCATGCTCGTTCGTTGCGGTCTCAGAAGCATGGGAGTGCGTTACGCGCTGGCCGTCGTTGGCGGATATCTGTCGTTTTTGTCGTTCGTGCGGGTTTGGATTGCGTATCAGACTCGCAATTGGGCGTTCGGGCGGGCAAAGCCAGAGCCGCCCGAGAAGCGCACGTTCGATGGTGATCTGCGCGACGGCCTCGATGGTCTCGATGGCGTGGCCAAGCTGGATCTGCCGGACCTGAGCGCGCTGAACGAACTCGGCAATCTCGGCAGCGCCGCGGGCAATGCGTTTTCCGGCGGCGGGGGCGGATTTGGCGGCGGCGGGGCCAGCGGTTCTTTCGATCTCGATCTCGGATCCGGGGACAGCAGCTCGTCAGACGCGTTGGATGCGGTGAGTGGTTCGGACGATGCGTTGCCGATCATCATCGCGGTGATTGCGTTGCTCGGGGGCGTGGTCGCGCTGGGCTTCGTGGTGTACTCGTCGCCGGTGCTGTTTGCAGAGGTGCTGCTGGATGTGGCCGTGCTGGGCGCGGTGTACAAGAAGAATCAGCGCCACCAGCGCAGCCATTGGGCGGCGGGTGTGCTCGGACGCACGTACAAGCCGATGTTGGTGCTGACGGTGTTGGCGTCGATATTCGGCTTTGCGATGCAGAGCACGGCACCCCACGCGACGACCCTGGGCGCCGTGCTCGCGGCGTCGCACGAGCCGGCGCCCGAGAGGCACTAGCGCTTCTGCCAGTGTCAGCCGTGAAGGGGCGACTTCAGTCTTCTCGGTAAATGCTCACTCAGTTCGACGTACGACGACGCCCAGTCGTCGTCCAGGATCGCGCTCCGCAAGCGAGCCATCAGCAGCTGCGTGTGATGAATGTTGTGAATCGCGACCCAGCGCACGCCCTGCGTGTTCCCCACGCGGAGTAGGTGATGGATATACCCCAAGGGTTGGCTCTGGCAGGCGAGGCACGTGCAGCCCGGCTCGAGCGGGCCTTGCGCGTGTTGCATCGCGGGGCGCATGGCTTCGAGCACGCCTTGGAAGGTGTAGGCGTAGCCCTGTTGCGCCATTTTCGTCGGCAAAATACAGTCGAACATGTCGACACCGCGATGCACGGCTTCAACCAGATCTAGCGGGGTGCCGACGCCCATCAGGTAGCGTGGTTTGTCTTGGGGTAAGAGCGCGCTGCACAGCGCGGTCATGGTTTCGCGTTCGCTGCGCGTTTCGCCGACGGCCAGGCCGCCGATGGCGAAGCCGTCGAAAGGCAGCGCGCTGATCTCTCGCGCGCTCTGTTCGCGCAGGGCGGCATGCACGCCGCCTTGCACGATTCCGAACAACGCTTGCCCGCGCAGCTGACGCGTGTGCGCCTCGAGGCTGCGCGCGGCCCAGGCGTGAGTGGTGGCCATCGCTTCACGCGTGCGGAGTTCGTCCGAGGTGGATTCGACGCAGACGTCGAGTGCCATCATGATGTCGCTGCCGATGGCCTGCTGCATCGCGACGCTGGATTCCGGAGTCAGCAGGTGTTTGCGGCCGCTCGGCAAGCGAAATTGCGCGCCGCGTGGGCTGATGCTGCGCTCACCGGGCAGGGAGAAGATTTGATAGCCACCGCTGTCGGTCAACACGGCTCCCTGCCAACCCATGAAGCGGTGGATGTCGCCAAAACTCGAGAACACGTCGGGGCCCGGCGCGTCCAGCAGGTGATAGGTGTTGGAGAGGATGATTTTTGCACCCGTGCTGCGCGCATCATCCATCGAGACGTGGCGGAAGCTGGCACGCGTGGCGACGGGCATGAACACGGGGGTTGGGATGTCACCCCGACGGGTATGCAGCACGCCAGCGCGGGCGCCCTGTGCGGTCGTGCTCACGAGCGAAAAGCCAACGGTCACCGCAGGCGCACATGACCTCGCGTGGGAACCCTGTCAACTGTAGGGATGCCCTCCGTCCCGCCGCGAGACTGCGAGACTGCGAGACTAATCGGGACGCGCCGCCGAACCCCGCGCAAAATGGCGGCAGCGGTGCTTAGGGCTCGCGAATGGCTAAGTCGGTCGATTATCGCGGTCGAGGCGCCCGGGCGGCGAGGCGCGACGAAGGCGCATACTGCTGGTATGTAACTGAGGAGCAACGAAGCCGGCCGGGATGCATCGGGCGCGAGAACGATCGACTTAGCCATTCGCGGGCCCTTAGCGTGCGGGAGACAGCGCCTTGCGTGGCGTGGTACGCTGTGCGTTGCATGTCGGAACAAGATAGTTCAGACGGACCACCACGCGCGCCATCGGACCAGACTTTGCTCGGGGTGGCCCCACCTCCGATGGAGGCCGCGGCGCAATCAGCGCAGCGCAGCCCGGTGTTCGTGCGCTCGGGCACGTCCGTCGCGGATGCCGAGCCGCCGCCCGTGCCGCGCATCGCCTTGCCGAGTCGACCGCCGTCGTCGCCCGGTGCCACGGGCCAACCCGCCGCGGCGTCGAGCCTCGCGCCGCCGGCCGAGCAATTTCAGCGCACGCGACGCGTCTTGGGGGCTCACCCGGCGTTGTGGATGCTGCTCGCTCCCGGCCTGCTCGCCGTGACGGCGATCGCGTTGCTGCGCGCGACGGCCGTGCATCACGGATCGAAGCTGCTGCAAACGGCGGCAGCCTCTGCGAATGCGGTTCAGCCGAGTGCTGCGCCGGCCCCCGCGGAGAACAGCGCCGAGCAGCTGGCACGGCTCAAGGCTCGACCGCCCGAATCATTGACCGCGCGCGAACTCACGCTGCTCGCCGAAGCGCAAACCGAGGAAGCGCGCGCGGCAGGCAAGGCCCTACGCGCGAAGATTGAAGCCAACCCCGCGCTCGGCAAAGATCCCGTGCTGCAACGCGAACTCCTGCGGCTCGCCGATGACGCAAGCACGAGCAATGACGCGCTCTCGGCAATGGCCGTGTTGGATGCGCCGACGGCCGCAGATCTTTTGTATGAAGTGTGGACGCACACGCCGGTGCGCACGGACGCGACCGATCTGGCGCGAGCACTCGTCTACAGCACGGACGTTCGACCCAAAGCCTCACCCGCACTGGCAGTGGCGCTCGATTTGCGCTTGGCCGAGCGCTGCGAGCAATACAAAACGATCTTGCCCAAGGCGCTGAAGGACGGCGATCGGCGATCGACGCATCTGTTGCTCAAGCTGAGTGGTAAGCACGGGTGTGGCCCCAAAAAGCGAGATGACTGCTACGCGTGCCTGCGCGAGCAGCCGGACGAATTGACGGCTACGATCAACGCCGTCAAGAGCCGTCGTCCCCCGGAATTCGGCGCGCCCTGAAGGGAACTGCGAAGCCGGGAAGGGGTTGCGCGTAGGAAACCTTGTGCGGAAATGTGCCTTGTCCGTTCCGGCCGGACAGCGCTCGTTTTCCGGACATGAATCGCCTGCGAGAGGGGCAGGAATCGCTTCACGTTCGCGGCTGCTCGTGCACTAACCTGAGCTGCGAATGGCCTTCGCAGTCGTGATCGACGTTCCGCCAATCGAGGCGTCCACGGCAGCTCGCACCATCGCCACTTGCAACGCAGCGCTCGGGCCCGAGCAGTGCGTGCTCGCCAGCGGCAATGCTGGCGCCAACCCCGAATCACGCTGGTACGCGGTCGTGCGCTACGGCTCGGACGGTGAAGCTCGGCTCACGATCGAATTGTACGACGGAGACCGCGAGCGAGTGCGCGCCAGCGGTCGCGCTGTACCCCGCGTCGCGAGCAGCGAGCTCGAATTCAAAGAGCGTGATTCTCCCGAGGAACGCTGGGCCTCCGCGGGCGTCGTGGTTGCCGCATTGGTGTTGGCTCAACCGCTGGACCGCGCGCCGGTCGAGCAGAGGTCGGAACCAGCCGCTGTCGCCGCTGTGAAGCCGAGCGAGCCCATCCGACCCGGGCCCGCGGCGCACCGCACTCGTTGGCTTCGTTTGGAGCTGGGGGCGACCGTCGGGTCGGAAGAGCGCAGCGCGCCGCTGCGCGTGGGCCCGCTGGCACGGGTCGCGCTCGCCTTTGCCGACGTGCCGCTGGTGGTCTTGGCCAGCGGCGCCTACACCGTTCAAAGCTCGCGCGGCACTGACCTGAGCTGGGTAACCGGAGCGCTGGGCGCAGGAGTTCGTATCGGTTTTGCGCAGGAGCGTGCGGCCTTGGAGGCGCGCGGTGAGGCCGTGATCGAAACGCTGGGCATCGAGGCCAGTGACGGGCAGCGCAGCGAAAGCGCGCGCCGGACCCGCTTTGGGCCGCGCCTCGGCCTGGATCTGAGCGGCCATTTCAGCAAAAATTGGGCGCTGGTCGTCGGCGCGGAGGGCGGGGTTCTGGGCCCCCGAGTCGTGATCGAGGTGGCCGGAGAGACTCGGGAGTTGCCGCCGTTCGCTTGGGGGCTCCTTTCTGCGGTGCGTTACGACTTTCGCTGACTGCTGGGGGCGCGTCGTGGCGACCAACCAGATGCGGCTCCGAAACCTAGCCCCGATGATCCCCCGTGAGACCATAGTTGACCCGATGTCCGAGCCCAAACGCCTGAGAGCGCTCGTTGGGGGTGACGGCCAGCGCTCGAGTCATGAGCCCTCGGACGAGCAGATCGTGGCGGCGTTGATTGCGGGCGAAGAGTGGGCCGCCGAGGTGCTGTACGACCGCCTGCAGCCGGTGGTCGACCGGGCGCTGCGCCGCGTGCTGCAGAGCAACGCCGATCACGACGATCAAGTGCAAGTCGTGTTCGAGCGCGTGATTCGCACGCTGGTCGAGCGCAAATTCGCAGGCGCCTGCTCACTCGCCACCTGGGCGACCGCGATCGCTTCGAACGTGGCGGTCGACACCGTGCGCGCGCGCATTCGGGAACGCGCGCTGGTTTGGGAAGATCGCGCGCGCAGCGCCGAACATGCCGCCAGCGTGCCGAGTGGCAACCTGGAACGCCAGTTGGAGGCGCGCGCCGAGATCGCGGAGCTGCACGCAATTCTGAGCTCGATGGACACGGCTCAAGCCGAGACGGTGTTGCTGCACGACGTGCACGGGCACGACCTGACCGAGATCGCGCTGATCACCAAAGTGTCGGTCGCCGCCGCACAATCGCGGCTCGTGCGCGGGCGCAAAGAACTGCTGCGTCGCGCGCGCATTCGCTTGGGGAGGTCGTCATGAGTGACGACGCGAGTGAAGTTCGGCGGCTGCTCGGCGCGTTGCGAGATCGCCCAGTCAGCGTAGACCCCGAGCGACTCGCGGCACGTCGCGAACGCGTGGTCGCCGTGCTCAAGCGCGACGTGCGCACGTTGGCGGCGGCGCGCGCTGCGCGCAGGCAACGCCGCGTGGGGTACCTGGCGCTTGGTCTCGCAGCCGCTGCGGGCGTCGTGTTCGGCGTGCATCGCTTGGCGCAGCCGGGTACGGCGCCGCCGGCGTTGGTGATCACGTTCGTCGGCAGTGTCGGCCAAGCGACGGCGCGTTCGAACGCCAATTCGCGCCCGCTGCACGCGGGTGAAAGCTTGCTTGGCGATCCGGGTGAAATCGAAACCGTGACCGACGGCTCGGCGGAGTTGGTGACGAGTGCCGGTCTCGGGCTGGAGTTGGGCGGCGGGACGCGCGTGTCCCTCACTGGTTTGGTGGGCGCTGCGGCGCGCAATCAGGTCGAGCTCAAACAGGGTTATTTGAATTGCAGCGTGCCGCACTTACTCGAGGGCCAGCGCTTCTCCGTGCAAACCCCTGACGCGCGCGTCGTCGTGCACGGTACCGTATTTTCGGTGCGCGTCGACGCGAGCCGCGCGCGCGGCAGCGAGACGTGCGTGGAAGTGACCGATGGCGTGGTGATCGTTCAACATGGCGATCGCGAAACTGCGTTGAATCGCGGAGAGCGCTGGGGTTGCGAAGCCAGCGCCAGCGCGCACGCCGAGCAACGGCCGGCGCTTTCAGCCAATCCGGGCGCTGCGGCATCAGCCGCGTCCGCCTCGAGCGGGCAACCCAACGACGTCGACGAGCCTCGCGCCGCGCCGCGCAACACCGGGCGTACGCCGCAACGCGGCACCCTCGGTGAGGAGCGCCGTCTGTTGCAAGACGCGCTCGCCGCGGAACGCACCGGCCAAACCGAGCGTGCACAAAGTCTGCTCAATCAGCTGCTCGCGCGCTATCCGAGCTCGCCTTTGGCGCCTGAAGCGCGCCGAGCATCCTCGCGCATCGCGAGCGCCTCTGCCGGGAAGTGAGCGCTGAATGCCCCGCGGTTCGTCGCTCAACGCGCTTCTGGCTAGCGCTTTGCTCGCTGCATGTGGCGAAACGCACGTGACGCTGCTGGAGCCGATCGCGGGCCACGGCGCTGGCAGCGCGCCCGTCGATGCCTCGCTGGGCGGCGACGGTGGCCGCAGCGGCGGAAGCAGCGGACGCGGCGACGCCGGAAGCCAATCCACATCGAACCCGGGTCACCTGCTTCATCGCTACAGCTTCGACGGCGAAGGCACAACCGTCCTCGACTCGGTCGGCTCGGCCGAGGGCGAGTTGATGGGCGGTGCAACCCTCGACCGCGCGGGGCATGTCACGCTGGACGGCACGGATGATTACGTCAATCTTCCGAATGGCCTGTTGTCTGGCTTGACGGACACCACCCTCGTCGCTTGGCTGACTTGGAATGGCGGGCATGCCTGTTGGCAACGCGTCTTCGATTTCGGCAGCTCCGACGCTGGCGAAGACAACGTGGGTAACGCTACCAGCAGCCTATTTGCCACGCCTCTGCGCTGCGGTGCCGCTGCTGACGGTGGAGCCGCCCGTGGTCCTACGACCGTGTTCGAGACGACCGAAGGGATCCTCGCGTCGGTCGATAGTGACACCGCCTTTCCGTTGCAGACCAAGGCGATGCTCGCGGTGGTCGTCGACAGCAAAGCGCGCGCGCTGCGCCTGTATGCAGCGGGCGAGCGGCTCAGTACCGAAAGGGTCGTCTCGCTCGCGCAGTTGACGGGCGACAATGATTGGCTCGGCCGCTCGCAGTGGGTACAAGATCCGTACTTGCGGGGCACCTACGACGAATTTCGAATCTACGACGCTGCCCTCAGCGACGCGGAGCTTGCCGCGCTCGAAGCCGTTGGCCCAGACGCGCTCGAGCGCTGAGCGGATGGATCTCGGCCGACGGTTGCGCAAGTTTCGCACGAGTAGCGCGGCCCTTTTGCTGCCTGCTCGCGCCTCGGGCATGCGACTAGTGGGCATGAGCTGCTCGCTTCGCCGGTTGTCGTCACTACTGATTTTGGCCTCGGCGATCGGCCAGAACTTGGGCTGTGCGAGCGCCAGCTCGGATGGTCGCGCGAGCTCGAGCGGTGGCTCTGGTGCCGCTGGCAAGGTCGGCAATGCGGCTGGTGCGTCGCATACCGCCGGGGTCGGCGGTTCGATCGCCGGTTCCGACACTGGCAATGCAGGCGGCGCCGGCAATGCTGCGGCGGGATCATCGACGAGCAGCGCGGGCAGCAATGGAAACGGTACGGCTGGTGCAACTGGTTCCGCGGGAACGACGGGCAGCGCAGGATCGACCGGCACCGCCGGGTCGGGCAATGGCGCGTGCGACGCAGGTACGACCGCGACCGTGTGGGCCAGCAACTGTACGACCACGCCCGTCGCCTGCACGGCAGGCACGTGGACGGCAGGAGGGCCGGATCCGGATCACACGAACTTCAAACTGATCTCGGAGTCCGCACATTTCGCGGTGTACTCGGACGAAGCCATCTCCACGGCCACCGCACAGAGCGCCACGGAGTACCTGGAGACCACGGTTTGGCCCACGTTCTTCGGCGCGCCGCTGTTCATGCGTGAGCCGCTGTGTAACTCCGCAAACAAGACCAAGGTCAGCATTCACGTGCATTCGGACTACGGCCTCACCGGCGGCTCTTGGGGTACGGGGCGAATGGGCATGTGGATCGGCCCAGGTGCGCTCGCAGACCATTGGGGACTCGCGCACGAGTTCACGCACGGCGTGCAATCCGTACAAGGCGGCATGAGCTGCAACCAATCCAACACCTGCGGCTGGATTTACGAGAGCCATGCCAACTGGCACGCGCAACAAGTCCCCGAGTATCACAGCAAAGACGTGCACTGTTCGGAGATGCTCGCGAACGCACCGCATTTGTATTTGGGCTCGACCCGTGATCGCTACTGCAATTGGCAGTTCATGGAGTTCCTGAAGGACAAATATTGCCCCGCTGCCGTCAACGCGATTTGGACGGGCACACCCGCCAAGGACCCGTTTACCGCGATCATGAACGCGCGCGGCTGGAACATCGGCCAATTGAACGATTTTTTCGGCGAATGGGCGATGCACAACGTCACCTGGGACTATCAAGATCCTGCGCCACAGAGCACGGCCGCGAACAACCAAAGCGCGCTCTATCGCTCCAAGTACGGCAACACCACGGACACCTCGAAGACGGAGCGCCGTTTGCGTCTGACCAAGCTCGAACCGCTCGACGCGAGCGATGCCAGCAATCGGCGCTTCGTGTCGCCCTTCTATTGGGCGCCGCAACGCTGGGGCTACAACGTAGTTCGGCTTTATCCGGAAGCCGGCGCTAGCAGCGTCAGCGTGACCTTCCGCGGAGTCAGCCAATCGGGTGCCAATGCAGATTTTCGCTGGGGTTTGGTGGCGACCGACGCGGCCATCGCCAAGCCGCGCTACAGCAAGCTGCAAAGCGGCACCGACGGCAAATTGCAGTTTTGCGTGCAGTCGGGTGAGCCGTTGTTCTTGGTCGTGATGGCGACGCCTTCGGTCCAGCAGCAAATCGTCTGGGACCAAGCGTACCCGACCATCTACCGGTACCCCTACCTGGTGGAGCTCGGCAACGCGTGGCCCGAGGGGTTTCAAGGCGGCAAGCAAGATGCGTGTCCCAGCGGCCTCGCGCGCCACGACAACGGCGGCGGTTGCGCGCCCTCGGCGACGGCTGACACGGTCTACGTCGGCCCATACGCGACGATCCTCGGTGGCACGGTGAGCGGCAGCGCGCGCATCGAAGACCACGCGACGGTCGTGAAGGGCACCGTCAGTGGCGGCACGGTCGGCGCGCTGTCTTTGATCGGTAGCTCGAGTGCCAACTCGTTCACGGTGGCTGGCAGCGCCAAAGTGCAGACCACGTTCTATCCCGTCGGCTTCTTCGAATCCGGACAAGGCCTTTCCGGCACCGCATCACTCCTGGGCGACGTCGAATATCGCGGTCAGGGTACGAACCGCTCGAGCGGTTCCTTCTCGGGCTTCGTCGACGACAGCAGCGCGAGCGCGAGCATGACCGAAGTCACCGCGCCGCCGCCGTACGCGTGGCGCCCCTAACACCCGCTCGCGAGCTGGGGAACCGCTAACTCCGACGCTCTCGAGAAAAGCTTGCCCGGCTTCGGACACAGGCCGTCGTGTGCCGGCAGAATCAACGCCGTATCGGCTGGAATATTCGGCGCTCGCGCCAGCCCGTATCGATACTCACCGATCAAGAGGCTGCGCTCACAATCGAACTCGACATCCGTGAGCTCCACCTACAGGGCTCGCCGTGACCGCGGCCAATTGCTTGGGCAGTGGAGAGCCGCACGGGGTGATCAGCCAGTCGATGAACGCGACGAAACTCCGTGAACGCGAACCCCCAAATACGAGCGCGCAGGGGGTCGCCAACAAGAGCCAGAGCCAAGGTTTGCGCTGCATCGACGTCCGGACGCTCGACCTTTTCCGCGGGGCGCTAAATCTTCGCCTGCGCCTGCCCGGGCCG
>Ga0134124_10001307_pt1 | contig 19975 bp, 18 predicted proteins | sample KB304_FD_96880 | JGI IMG/M metagenome (GOLD analysis project Ga0134124, IMG submission 96880) | Terrestrial soil microbial communities without Nitrogen fertilizer from Kellogg Biological Station, Michigan, USA - KB3-0-4 | ecosystem: Environmental > Terrestrial > Soil > Unclassified ... | reverse complement strand
CGGAGGGAACTGCTGTATGTCGATGATATGGCTGCAGGCTCTGTTTATCTGCTTGGCCTGTCTACAGTGAAGATATCCCCTGAACTGTTGAATTATCCGAAGCCCTGTTTTGTCAATCTTGGAACCGGCCTTGACCTGACAATAAGGGAACTTGCCGAGAGTGTCGCATCTGTTGTCGGTTACAGGGGAGGGATTGTTTTCGACAGTTCCAAGCCGGACGGTACACCCCGTAAGCTGCAGGATGTGTCGCGCATGACCTCGCTTGGTTGGCAAGCAAGTACATCACTCCGTGAAGGACTCGAAAGAACCTATTTGTGGTTTCTTGAAAACATGGATAATTTCAGAAAATAGGCGTATTATCTGGAGATTGTATGAAAAAAGCACTGATCACCGGGATTACCGGACAGGATGGATCATATCTCGCTGAACTGCTTCTTGAAAAAGGGTATGAAGTGCACGGAATGATCCGCAGATCATCTTCCTTCAACACCGGCAGGATCAATCATATCTATCGCGATCCTCATGAGAAAAATGTCCGTCTTTTTCTTCACTATGGCGACCTTAATGATGCCAGCTCCATCAACTGGATCCTTCGCACGGTAAAGCCCGACGAAATCTACAATCTTGGCGCTCAAAGCCATGTAAGGGTCTCTTTCGACGTACCCGAGTATACCGGTGAAGTTGATGCTCTCGGTGCCGTCCGGATCCTCGAGGGGATCAGGGAGACCGGCCTTGATACTAAATTTTACCAGGCTTCATCATCTGAGCTTTACGGTAAAGTAGTCGAGACTCCACAGACGGAGACAACTCCTTTTTATCCCCGCTCACCTTATGCCTGTGCCAAGGCTTATGCCTTCTACATCACCCAGAACTACCGCGAAAGCTACAATATGTATGCCTGTAACGGCATACTTTTCAACCATGAGTCTCCCCGGCGCGGTGAGACCTTTGTTACCAGGAAGATCACTCGTGCCGCGGCAAGGATCAAAATGGGGATGCTTGAGTGCATGTATCTCGGCAATCTCGATGCCAAGCGTGACTGGGGTTTTGCAGGGGATTATGTGGAGGCGATGTGGCTTATGCTTCAGCAGGACAAGGCTGATGACTATGTGATAGCTACCGGTGAGACCTATATGGTGCGCACCTTTGCCGAAATGGTCTTTGCCCGCCTCGGCATGCCTCTGGAATGGAAGGGAAGTTCTTTGCAAGAAGAAGGGATAGATACAGTTTCAGGAAAGACGGTCATTCGCATTGACCCGAAATACTTCAGGCCGGCAGAGGTAGACCTTCTTCTCGGAGATCCGTCCAAAGCAAAGCGGGAGCTTGGCTGGAATCTCAAGACGAGTTTTGAGCAACTGGTAAACATGATGACGGACGCTGATTTTAAGGCTGTGCAGTAGGCTGATGTTCTGGAAAAAAAATTTATCCATTCAGATAAGCGGGATTCAGGTTTATTAATGAAACATATTGCGTTCCGAAGTCAGTTTTTTGTGTTTTCTCTTTTCATGGTTTATATTTTTATAACCGGGTGTGCGCCCCGCTATACTTCACTTCCTCCCGGCACGGTCAAACCTATCGAACTTGCAGATGTTTCTCCGGTTGTGACGTCGGAACAGGTCACGGTGGCCGGAGAGCCACTTTCCGTTTTCCCACCTTCGGATTACCTGGTAGGCCCAGGTGACATTCTTTCTGTAGCGATTTACGGACTTCCGAGCTTGTCGTCAGAAGGTCGGCCGGAACCGCTCTCAGCAGCCAAGGGAAGCAGGGTCGATTCAGCCGGCACGATACAGATGCCTCTTGTCGGGTCTGTGCAGGTGGCAGGCCTTTCCCTCCAGCAGATTCGGGACCGCCTGCAGGACTCATTCAGGAAATATCTTAAAGCCCCTTCCGTAGTCGTGGAGATGGTCGAATACAAGAGCCAGCCGCTTTATCTCCTCGGGCAGTTCAAGAGGCCCGGCACCCACTACATGGACCGTCCCATCAACCTTCTCCAGGGGGTGTCGCTTGGCGATGGGCTGGATGCATCTGCAAACCTGCGCGGCGCTCGACTTCTTCGCGGAAATAAGATTGTCCCTGTGGATATATACTCACTTCTCCACGATGGCGACCAAAGGCAGAATGTCTGGCTATCCTCCGGCGACACCGTATATGTCCCGGACAACACTCTGCAGAACGTCTTCGTTTTTGGTGCGGTCAAGACTCCAGGGCCTATATCGATGAAAAACGGCCAGCTTTCGCTCCATCAGGCCGTGGCGGCAGCCGGTGGTTTGGGGGATACAAGTTATGACCGCAATATTCGGATAATTCGTTCACTCACCCCGACGCGCGGAGAGCTGATAGTAGTTGATTTGGACAGGATTCTTGCGGGGGAGGCCAAGCCTTTTCCGCTTACAGACGGAGACATCGTCTATGTGCCGAAAAGCAGGATCGGCGACTGGAACCAGGCCATCAACGAACTGCTCCCGACGTTCCAGCTTATCGGCGCGGTACTCAATCCCTTTGTTCAGATGAAGTTTCTTTCGCAGTAATTCCGGGCATTGCCGACTACAATAAAACTTAGAGACACGAAAGGTTTATCAAGATGGCGCAGCAAATACCTGCTGAACAGGTGGACCAGGAAATCAACCTTTTCGAGCTTCTGAATGTGCTTGTGAAACGCAAGATGCTGATACTCTGCATAACCGCTGCCGCCACTGTTTTGTCAATCGGTTACAGTCTTATGTTGAAGAATATCTACACCGCTTCTGCCAGCATTCTCCCCCCTCAAAAAGATGGCGGCGCGGGAGGTTTGTCCGCAATACTTGGTCAGGCTGGTGGCTTGGCCTCTCTTGCAGCCGGATCAGGGTTAGGTGGGGGAGGAAGCGATCTCTATGTTTCGATTCTCAAGAGCCGCTCTGTTGCCGATGACGTAATAAAGAAGCTTGGTCTCGTTGCTAAATTTGAAGCAAAAAATGATGACATTGCGAGAAAAAAATTAGCCAAAATAGTGAAGATACAATCCGAAAAGAACGGCATAATTGTTATTGCTGCAGATGATAAAGATCCCGTGCAAGCAGCAGCGCTTGCCAACACTTTTGTCGAGGAGCTTGGCAAGACAACTGTACGCCTGAATCTTTCAAAGGTTGCAACTGAGAAACTCTTTCTTGAGAAGCGACTTGAAATTGTCAAGGCCGATATGAAAAAGGCTGAAGATGAACTTAAGGCTTATTCCCAACAGAACAAGATCGTTCAACTTGATGCTCAGGCAAAGGTATCCATAGAAGCGCTTGCTAAACTGAAAGCCGAGCTTGCAAACCGGGAGGTGCAACTCTCTATTTTGCGCTCCTATCAGACTGATGAAAACTTCGGAGTAAAAACTCTGCAGGAAACGATAATAAAAAACAAGCAGGAGATCGATAAACTCACAAGCTCAAGCAGGGGAGGGGAGGGGGTTCCGTCGCTAGGGGCTATTCCGGGTATTGGACTTGAGTACGCCAGAAAAATGCGAGACGTGCAGGTTCAGGCGGCTGTGTTCGAGCAATTGACGAAACAGTACGAGCTTGCCAAGCTGAATGCAGCTAAGGACTCTTCGTCCATTCAAGTGCTCGATTCTGCGGTTGTCCCTTTTCAGAAAACTAAACCAATGCGCGCCCTGATTGTTTTGTACACGACTGTTTCCGCTTTTTTTGGCTCTTTTATTCTTGCATTCATTCTAGAATATTTTGGAAAACTTCCTGAGAGCGACAGGCTGATTCTCGAGAACATTAAGCGCCAACTTCGCTTTAGTAAATAAGATGATACGTGGTTTCCTGTAAATTAGTTTTTGCTGTTTCAAAATACATTTAAGATAATTAATGGTAAATTATGAATTCTAGAGTCGTATCTGTCGTAGGACTAGGTTATGTGGGATTGCCGGTGGCAGTTGCCTTCGGGCTCAAGAGGCTCACTATCGGTTTTGATATTAACACACAGCGGGTTGCAGAGCTAAAGAGTGGTCACGATCGAACCGGTGAGGTAACCAGAGAACAGCTGATTGCCGCGAACATTTCTTTCACCGATTCTATTGAGGAGTTGCGGCAGGCCAATTTCCATATCGTGGCGGTGCCTACCCCGGTGGACAGTGCCAATCAACCCGACTTGAACCCCATGCTTAAGGCATCTGAAACCGTAGGAAAGGCACTAAAGAAAGGCGATATAGTCGTCTATGAATCAACGGTTTACCCCGGTGTTACCGAGGATGAATGTGTGCCCATACTGGAGCGGGTTTCAGGACTTATCTGCGGAAGCGACTTCAAGGTGGGGTATTCGCCAGAAAGAATCAATCCGGGCGACAAAGAGCATACATTTACAAAGATCAAGAAGGTCGTATCCGGTCAGGATGGCTCGACACTCGAAATCGTGGCTGAGGTTTACGAATCGGTTGTTACCGCCGGGGTGCACAAGGCCACATCCATCAAAGTTGCCGAGGCTGCAAAGGTCATTGAGAATACCCAGCGCGATCTCAATATTGCCCTGATGAACGAACTGGCCCTCATCTTCGACAAACTCGGCATTGATACTAACGATGTTCTTGAAGCAGCCGGTACCAAGTGGAATTTTCTCAAGTTTAAGCCTGGCTTGGTTGGCGGACACTGCATCGGTGTTGACCCATATTATCTGACCCACAAGGCTGAAAAAATCGGCTATATCCCACAGGTCATCCTGTCTGGCAGGAGAATCAACGACGGGATGGGGAAATTCATAGCTCAGCGTACCGTAAAGGAGATGATCCATTCCGGTCACAACATTCTCGGCGCCACTGTCACGGTGCTGGGTTTGACCTTCAAGGAAGACTGTCCTGATCTGCGCAACTCAAAGGTAATCGATATTATTAGAGAGCTTGAAGACTACGGCATTAAGGTGCAGGTCTGCGATCCGCTGGCTGATCCAGCGGAAGCGTTTCAGGAGTACGGAGTTACCCTGGTAGCGTTTGACGATCTGAAACCGTGTGATGCGATCGTCGTGGCAGTTGCGCATCAGGAGTACCGCTCTATGTCAATTGAAAAGCTCCGCCCGAAAATGAACGGTGCTCCATTAATAATTGATATTAAAGGGATCTATAGTCGGCAAATTATGGAACATAGTAATATCCGTTTCTGGAGGTTGTAACTTTTGTCAACTGTATATAATCGTCTCAAAAGCGACCTTTCAAATAATCGAAAAACATGGCTTATTACCGGTGTTGCCGGGTTCATCGGCAGTAATTTGCTCGAAACACTGCTTAAGCTCAATCAAAAAGTCATCGGTCTCGATAATTTTGCCACAGGCCATAAACACAACCTGAAGGATGTGCAATCTCTGGTTACACCAGCTCAATGGGCCAATTTTGAATTTCTTGAAGGTGATATCAGAAACCTGGATGACTGCCGCCGTGCTGTTTCCGGTGTTGATTTTGTGCTGCATCAGGCGGCACTTGGCAGTGTGCCGAGGTCTGTGGAAGACCCGGTCACTACTAATTCGGCCAATGTCACAGGGTTTCTTAACATGCTGGTGGCTTCTCGCGATGCCAGTGTTAAACGCTTTGTGTACGCAGCCTCAAGCTCCACATATGGTGACCATCCAGGGCTCCCAAAGGTGGAGGACCAGATAGGGAAGCCGTTGTCACCGTATGCCGTAACGAAGTATGTCAATGAACTGTATGCCGACGTCTTTGCCCGAGCATACGGCATCGAAAGCATTGGGCTCCGTTACTTCAATGTGTTTGGCCGGCGCCAGGACCCAAATGGTGCATACGCAGCCGTAATCCCTAAATGGATAAACAGCCTGATTAAAGGCGAAAAAGTTTACATAAACGGAGATGGTGAAACCAGTCGTGACTTCTGTTACATTGAAAACGTTGTCCAGGCAAACCTGCTTTCAGCAACTACACAAAAATCTGAATCAGTCAATCAGGTATACAATGTTGCCGTTGGGGGACGTACAACTCTTAATCAGCTGCTCGAGGCTATGAGGCAGCATCTGATAGTTGACTATCCGTACCTTGCCGAGTTTAAGCCGGACTACCGGGACTTCCGCCCTGGAGATGTAAAGCATTCACAGGCAGATATCAGCAAGGCAAAAACACTATTGGGATTCGAGCCCAGCCATACTGTTGAGCAGGGGTTGGATGAGGCATTGGAATGGTATCTGTCAAATATAAATTAGAAAATTGTGCTCATTCTCTCTCCCGAAATGTAACGTTCTATCTGTACTTTTGCGGAAGACGTTTCTGCGATTGAGGTCAGTTGAGATAATGTGATGCGTTTACCTCTAAAAAAACAGATTGGCCTTTAGGCGTCAAGGACGGGCCTAATCGCAGGAGTAAGCCTAGGCGCTCTTGGATTGTATCTGCAGATTCTTCGTAGTATGAGAAGTCAGCTTCTATCGCTTCAAGAGCTGAATGAATTCTAATCGACTTCATGCCGGCCGGAATACACAATATCCCTGATATTTCCACTGAGATAGGCTGGAGAAAACGGACGCCAAGCTTGCGAACTCTTAATTGAAGAGGGTTGCAGTGGTTATTTTGGCTGTTTTTACGCTAGAAACGAATATTGGTTAGCCCCTAAACGAGGCAGCAATGAACATTGTCAGAAATGAGCAGTACAACATCGGTCATATATGTACACGCCAGCAGTGTGATCTGGGACGTGGTGATAAGGTGGCGTTCCGCTGGATATCTGCACACCAGGAGAGAACCAGCTACACTTTCAGCGATCTTGATCGTGAATCTAACAAGTTTGCCAATGTGTTGCAGTCGCTTGGATTTGCAGCAGGTGATATCCTTTTTACCTTCCTCCCCAAAGCACCTGAACAGTTCTTTAGTTTTCTGGGTGCCCTAAAAAGTCAGGTCATTTGTGGGACACTCTTTTCTAACTTTGGAGACGATGCTTTACTCGACAGGCTGGGTGATGCCAAAGCTAAAGGGATCGTAACAAAAAAGAGCTTGCTCAAAAAGATCACACGAGTTCGCGACCAGCTGCAATCTCTAAAATACGTCATCGTTACCGATATTGAGGAACACCTGTCAGCGTCTATTCTCAGCTTTCCGGCACTCTTACGCCAAGCTTCCTCAGAATTCATTGTGCCTGTAACGCCACCTGATACACCGTCAGTGGTTCATTACACGTCCGGTTCTACAGGAAAGCCCAAAGGTGTGGTACATGTCCACCGCAGCATCATTCACCAGAGCAGAACATCAGTCGAGGTGCTGAACCTGACCGAATCTGACATTTTCTGGTGTACGGCAGATCAAGGCTGGGTCACTGGCACATCGTACGGCATCATCGGCCCCTGGAGTCTGGGTCTTACGCAGATTCATTACGGTGGTGGCTATGATGCCAACCTATGGTTCGACCTCTTGCAGACCGAAGCAGTTACTATATGGTATTCAGCTCCAACAGCTTTACGTATGCTGATGCGCGAAGACGCTTCGCTTTACAAAAAATATGCACTGTATGCACTCAGGCATATCTTCAGTGTCGGCGAACCGCTCAACCCTGAAGTTATTAGTTGGGCACGTACCACACTCAAAAAAGACATTTATGACACCTGGTTTCAAACCGAGACCGGTGGCATAATGATTGCCAACCGACCTGGGCTTGAAATTCGTCCTGGTTCAATGGGAACACCGCTGGAGGGTATTGAACCTGCTGTCATTGCCGATGATGGAGAACTGCTTGACAACGGCCAGCAGGGCAACCTTTGCCTGAAAGTTGGTTGGCCATCCATGTTTGTCACCTACCTGAACAACGAATCAGCATACAATTCAAAGATAAAGAATGGATATTACTACACCGGTGATACTGCTGTCAGGGATGATGATGGATATTTCTGGTTCAAAGGTCGAAGTGATGATGTCATCAATACCGCTGGCCATTTGATCAGTCCATTCGAGGTTGAAAGTGCACTGCTGGAAATTGAAGAAGTGGCAGAATCCGGAGTGATTGGCGCACCTGACGAACTGCTCTATGAAAAGGTTGTTGCGTTCGTCCATCTTCACAAGCAGTTCACCTGGTCAAAGGAACTGGAAGTAAAAATCCGACTTCACATCAGCAATAGAGCGTCATCATTAGCCACTCCGCAAGAGATCATCATTGTTGACAGCATACCAAAGAACAAAAGCGGTAAGATAATGCGGCGGGTTCTGAAAGCCGGTTACCTGGGCCAGGATGCCGGAGACATTTCAACATTGGAGGATTGACTTTGGAACTACTGGATAGATTGAACGAGATTTTTTGCGAAGTGTTTGATGATGACGATATTAAGATTACTTCTGAGATGACTGCTAATGATGTGGATGGTTGGGATTCCCTTTCACACGTCAATCTGATCGTAGCCATAGAGACAAAATTCAATATCAGGTTTAACCAGAAGGAACTGCTGACCTTCAAGAATGTCGGTGACTTACTGAATTGCATCTGCAGCAAGATAACCTTCTAACACAAAGAATTTTAATGCCTTTCAACTCACTTAAATACTTTCTGTTCCTGCCGGTCGTTTACATGGCCTTCTACTTTGTGGGAGAACGGGCACGCTGGTTTGTTCTACTGGCGGCAAGCCTGATGTTCTATGCATCCTTGAACGTGCCGTACCTGTTGATCGTGCTGGTACTGGTGGCAATGACGACCTACGGTTTTGGAATTTTGCTGGATCGGACAGAATCAGTAAAGGCGAAGCGAACCTTTTTATGGAGTGGAATTGCAGCCAATGTACTGATTCTGGTCGTCATGAAGTACCTGCCGTTTCTTTCGGAAAACCTGAAGGTAATTTCCACAATGCTTTCGCTGGATACTCAGATTCAGCCAGTGAAAGCATTCGTTGCCATTGGGGTATCCTATTATGTCTTCCAGGCCATATCCTACCTGTTTGATATCTATCTTGAGATAGAGAAACCGGAGCGGCATTTCGGATATTTTGCCTTATATTTGGCATTCTTTCCCAAGTTGCTGCAAGGCCCAATCGAACGGTCTGGCGATCTGATCCCGCAGCTGAAGACCAAGTACGAGTTCAATTATGACAACATGCGCTTTGGTATGCTGTTGTTTACCTGGGGACTGTTCAAGAAAGTAGTTATTGCCGACCGCTTATGTTTATATGTGGATGCTGTTTATAACGATGTCCATGGCTTCACCGGTCTGCCGCTGCTGCTAGCGACATACACTTATGCCTTCCAGATCTACATGGACTTTTCCGGTTATACCGACATGGCACTGGGAAGTGCGCGACTGTTCAACATCAATCTGACGCAGAACTTCAACAGTCCTTACCTTGCCACTTCAGTTGCCGACTTCTGGCGGCGTTGGCACATCACCTTTTCCAGATGGATACTCGACTATATTTTCAAGCCCTTACAGATGCAGTGGCGCAACTGGAAGAACTGGGGCACTGCAGCAGCTTTAATTATTGCATTTATTATTTCAGGGATCTGGCATGGTGCAAGCTGGGGATTTGTTGTCTGGGGCGGTTTGCATGGTCTTTATATGGCATGCTCGGTTATTTATAAGCCCTACCAGAAGAAGCTGCATAAGATGTTGGGAATAGAGAAAACCAAGTTTTTGAAAGTCTGGCAAATTTTTGTGACGTTCAACCTCGTAAGCATTGCATGGGTTTTCTTTAGAGCGAGTAGCCTTAAAGATGCAGTGTATGTACTGTCAAATATTTTAAACGGTGTACAAGGGCTTAGATCTGGTTTTTTGATGTCTCAAGGAAAGGTTGATACTGTTTTAACGACGGCGTCAATCCTGATTTTAGTTTGCCTCTTAGCAAAAATATTCAAACATAACGATATCGAGGAGTTGAAGCGAAAAAACGCTTTCTACAGGTATCTTGTCTATAATGCTCTTGTTTTGCTGACTCTTTTCTTTGCGAAATATTCAGCTACGAAAAGTTTCATATACTTTCAGTTCTGACCTATGTCAACATTGATTAGAAAAGTTATTTCAATTTTATTGCCAGTAGTTACGATTATAATTATATTCGAATTACTTGCTCGCACTATACCTACAACTTATAGCATCAAGCATAACAATTTGATCAAAAAAAAGAGCCAAATAGAAATATTGGTATTGGGGTCCTCCCATTCAAACTTTGGTATAAATCCTAAATATTTTGATCGAGAAGCTTTTAATATTTCAAATACTAGTCAATGTTTATACCAAGATTACAATGTGTTGTTGAGGTATTTACCAGAATGCAAAAATATCAAAATGGTTATTATTCCAATCTCTTATTTTACGCTTCAATCTGATCTTGCCTTGTCCGTTGAAGCTTGGAGGTGCGCTTACTATTCATTTTATATGGGTGTACAAGGCGAGGAATCTCCATCGTTATTTGAGTTAAGGAATCACAGTGCACTAGTTTTATGGGATGGTCCGATTGGCGTAATCAATAACTTAGTCAAAGTTAATAAAATGGGCATAAATGAATACGGCTACCAGGTTCCAGAAAAAACAAGATCAAAGATCGATGATATAATTAATGACAATGCCGGTAAAGCGAGAGTTGCTTATCATGACAAATTAATTGATCATAATCTTCTTGGTGCCAATATAGTTATATTAAATAAAATGGCTAATGAACTTAATAAAAGTAACATTAAATTTGTATTCGTTACAACGCCAGTTTATAAAACATATTATCAGCACGTATCCAGGGAAAACTATGAAATAATGACTAATACAATAAACCTGATTGCAAGTAAATATTCCACAAAACACTTCAATTATTTTTATGATGACAGGTTTGATCTAAATAATTTTCTGGATAATGACCATCTTAATGAAGAAGGCGCCAAGAAGTTCAGTATTATTTTGAAAAATGAGGTAATTGAAAAGTTATTGTAGCGGGCAGGGTACAATATGGACTTCAATATATGTCACTTTGTAGTCTCGCCAATTAGGGGTCAGAAATGAAATACTTTAAGCACGATCAAGCTCTGGTAGAGTCAGAGAATATCGGTGAAGGTACTCGAGTTTGGGCATTTTCACATGTTTTACCTGGAGCAGTTATTGGCACTGAATGTAATATTTGTGATCATGTTTTTATCGAAAATGATGTTGTTATAGGAAACAGAGTTACCATAAAGTGTGGTGTTCAGATTTGGGACGGCTTGAGAATTGAAGATGATGTAATGGTAGGTCCCAATGCCACTTTCACAAATGACTTGTTCCCAAGAAGCAAGCAACCATTTGAACTAAAAAAAACCTATATCAAAAAAGGCGCTTCTATTGGTGCAAATGCAACAGTTCTTGCAGGAGTCGAAATAGGTACAGGCGCTATGGTCGGTGCGGGCTCCGTAGTAACTAAAAATGTGCCCCCGCATGCTGTGGTAGTGGGTAACCCGGCAAGAATCATCAGGATGATTAGGGATGAAAGCAATGATTGAAAAATGTAAAATAATCGATTTGCCCAAAATTTCCGACCCTCGTGGCAATCTTACCTTTATTGAGGGTGGAGGCAGGCATATTCCTTTCGACATCAAGCGCGTTTATTATCTATATGACGTTCCTGGCGGTGCTGAGCGCGGTGGACATGGTCACAAGGCATTGCACCAGTTGATAATTGCAATGTCCGGCAGTTTTGATGTGGTCCTCGACGACGGCCGGAACAAACAGCGATTTCATCTCAATCGTTCTTACTTTGGTCTGTACGTTTGCCCCATGATCTGGCGTGAACTCGATAACTTTTCTTCCGGATCGGTGTGCTTGGTTTTAGCCTCCAATATTTATGAGGAATCAGATTATTATCGGGATTACTCTTCGTTTATGCATGCAGTGCGAGGTTAAACTTGAACATTCCCTTTCTTGACTTGAAGAAGCCGTACCTTGAACTTAAGGATAAACTTGACGCTGCATACCTTCGTGTAATGGAATCTGGATGGTACATTCTAGGAGCGGAAGTGGTGGCTTTTGAAGTCGAGTTCGCTGAGTATTGTCAGACAAAACACTGCGTTGGTGTAGGCAATGGTCTTGAAGCCCTGCATCTGATTCTGAGGGCCATGGGTATCGGGCCAGGCGATGAGGTCATTGTCCCTTCCAATACCTATATTGCAACTTGGCTCGCCGTCTCTTACGCTGGGGCAACACCAGTGCCGGTAGAACCTGACGATCGAACATACAATATTGATCCTTCGCTTATCGAAGCAGCCATAACACCACGTACAAAGGCCATCATTCCCGTTCATCTTTACGGGCAACCGGCCGATATGGATCAAATCAACAATATCGCCAATAAATTTGGATTGAAAGTTATTGAGGACGCAGCCCAGGCTCATGGGGCGCTGTACAAGGGACATCGCGCTGGTTCTCTCGCCGATGCAGCTGGGTTCAGTTTCTATCCTGGAAAAAATCTTGGAGCCTTCGGCGACGGCGGAGCCATTACGACTAACGATGCTGCTCTGGCGGATAAGATCAGGGTATTACGTAACTATGGTTCACAGATCAAATATCATAATGAGGTTAAGGGCTATAACTCTCGCCTGGACGAACTTCAGGCTGCTTTTCTGCGAGTAAAGCTTACAAAGCTGGATGAATGGAATGCACGGCGTAGGCAAGTTGCAATGCAATATTTTCAGGAACTGCCTAAGAAGAAAGAGTTGATTCTACCATTTGTTCCAACTTGGGCTGAACCAGTATGGCACCTTTTTGTAGTACGACATTCGCAACGTGTTTCTTTTCAGAAAAAGCTAAAAGAAGCCGGTGTCGACACTATGATTCACTATCCGATTCCTCCGCACTTACAACCTGCTTATGCTGATTTGGGATATAACTCAGGTGAATTTCCGCTTTCAGAGGAAATTCATCATCAAGTCATTAGTATCCCCATATTTCCCGGGATGACTAAAATACAAGTAGACTCAGTTATTATGGCTGTCTTTAATGCGTGAGCTTTGGCGTATGATCGTACATACCAGCGGTGCTAAAATATACAGCATGGCTTTGGGAATACTTTCCTTGTCTCTAACAGCACGATTGCTTGGACCAGAAGGACGTGGCTCGGTTGCAACGATAACAACTTGGGTTAACCTCTTTTGTACCTTTGGTTACATGAGTTTGGGGCAAGTTGCCTTACATCGTATTTCAGAAAATCGTGCAAATCCGAAACTTGGGGCAATACTTGGAAGTCTCCTCACGATTACAGGTGTTATTACTGTTATGGGGTGGATTGTTGCTATTTCAATATACCTTTTCAGTTTTGGCAATGTACTCAACACATTTCCATTGATTGCCTTGATTATCGGTTTTTCAGCACTTCCTTTTCTGATATGGGAACAGTACAGCAGCTCTCTCTTGATGGCATTAGAGCGGCTGAGAGAATACAACCGTGCACAGATTGTTGGTCGTACTGTTGCAGTATTGATTATCTTTATTTTAGTCGGCGGATTAAAAACCGGTATTTCGGGGGTGTTATTTGCCAATTTAATTGGACAAATCATTATCGCAACGGGAGGAATAACCTTCCTTATTTCTGAGACAAAACGATATGCTCAAAAAATTTATCCTGATGTTTCAGAAATTCGTTCTCTCTTCTCTGGTGGAGCCAAACTTCACTTAAATGCAATTGGTTCTTTTTTGTTCGCATCTTCAAATATATTGATTCTTAATCACTATCAAGGACCAGCCGCCACAGGATATTTCCAGCTTTCTACACAATTAACAAGTGTCCTGATGATTGTTCCGCAGTCCGCTTGTATGGTTATATATGGCAAGGTTGCCTCTCTTGGAGCAAATGGTGCGTGGCCTTTGAATCTAAAGCTTATCTTGCAGATTACTTTAATAATGATTTGTCTTTGTTTGATTTGTGGTGTTACTGCGCCTTGGTGGTTGAGTATCCTAGCGGGCAACTCTTTTAAACAATCCATTGTCTTGTTTCAATGGATGTTGCTAGGCGTTATTGGGATGACATTTTCGACACTCATGGCTCCTCAATGGATAGGTCGCGGATATTTTTTGCAGGCTGCAGCTATAACACTGGTTGTTGGTTTATTAAACTTAGGTGCAACATTTTATTTAATACCACGTTTTGGAACCATGGGTGCTGTTTATGCTCTTATCGGAACTTATGGAGTCTCTGCAGTAAGCAATGGCGTAATGGTAATTCATTGCATGAAAAAATATAAATGTTTTTATAAAGGGCAGATGACCAGGTAATTGAGATGGCTCTTCTCATTATTGCTTATTAGTTTTGAATTTATAATCATAATATTTCGGATATGACTTTTATGTAGGTTCATTTTCAGCTTAGCTAATACGCCTATACATTCTGTACATTTTATTTAGCAATATTGCCACCAATATTCATAAAGTTGTCGTTTGGCTCAGGGAAACCATCTTATGCCGTTTAAAGTGTCTGTCGCAATAATAACTTATAACCAATCCAATCTCTTAGGTCTTTGTATAAAGTCAATACTTAAGCAAGATTTTAATGATTATGAAATAGTAGTAGCAGATGATTGTTCTACGGATGACACACCTAAATTGCTTCTTCAATTGCAGAGCTTATATCCTGATAAAATAAAGATTGTTCTTTCCGATAAAAATGCAGGTATTACTGCCAATAGCAACAAAGCATTGAATGCCTGTACAGGTAAATACATTGCATGGATGGGTGGTGATGATTTGATGCTGCCCAACAAATTGCGGATTCAAGTTGATTTTATGGAGTCTAATCCTGATTGTGTGATTAGCTACCATGATCTGGATGTCTTTGATTCAGCAACGGGCGAGACTTTGCGTTATTTCAATTCAGGTAATGGGTCTCAAGTGCCTTACGAGGGTGGGGTTGAGACGGTTGTTCGCTATGGTACCTTTATGGGTGCTTGCTCTACGATGATACTCAGGGACAGGTGTCCAAGGGATGGTTTTGATCACAGAATTCCTATTGCATCGGACTGGCTTTACTACATCGAAACCCTCGTAAGAGGTGGTGAAATAAAATATATATCGCAAGTTTTAGGAAGATATAGACGGCACAATAATAACATTACATCATTACACCATGATCGATATTTTGATCAACTGCTTACATTGGCAATAGTTGAAAATAAATATCCTTTCTTATCGAAATTCTCCAGATTGTACCGCTCAAGATATTTATATTCCGTGGCAGTAACAAAACTGTTAAGTGGCGAATACTCTGATGCAAGGCATTTATTGCTTGAATCCATACGGCAAGGATGGGTTTGTTACAAATGGTTATGGTGGTTCACACGATGCTGTCTGCATAAATAAACAGAAATCCGTCCCAATCGAATAGGCTACTATGCGAGTCACATTAGTAATATCATCGCTCTCTGCTGGAGGCGCGGAACGTGTCATGTCTATCATGGCCAACTACTGGGCTGGGAACGAATGGCATATTACATTGGTTACCCTTTCTAAAGCAGATACAGATTTCTATACCATTCATCCGGGAGTCACCAGAATTGGCCTCGACATGCTCGCCAACTCTAATAGCCCGATGGATGCGATTCGCAATAATGTACGCAGCATTTGGCGGTTGCGTCACGTAATCCTTAGATCAAGGCCGGATGCCGTTATCAGTTTCATGGATAAAATGAATGTAAGCACTTGTATGGCCCTTTTGGGTACGGGCATACAATTGATTATCTCAGAAAGGACCGACCCGGCGCACCATCGAGTTGGCAGGCTATGGGAAATGATGAGAAAAATGGCATATCCGATTGCCAATGCTGTTGTTGTTCAATCGGAAACGGTCAAGCGATGGATCGAGCATCACACGCCTTGCAGCCGGATCGTTGTTATCCCAAACCCTGTGCTTCCTCCGCCAATTGTGAATGCTGATAGCTTGGGACTGCATTCAATTTTAAATATTACAGCCTCAAGCAAGATAATCGCATCCATGGGTAGACTCGGTCATGAAAAAGGTTTTGATCTTCTTATTGAAGCGTTTGCAAAGATTGTCCCTGATAGCCCAGGCTGGCATCTTGCCATCATAGGTGAGGGTCCGGAGCGACAGAACCTCGAAGATCTGGTGGCCAGATTCGGGATTGGAAGCCGCGTTCACTTTTTGGGAAGGTTGAACTCGCCTCAAGAATTTCTTCGCCAAGCAGATCTGTTTGTCATGTCATCGCGCTATGAGGGATTTCCAAATGCTCTCTGCGAAGCGATGTCCTGCGGACTCCCGGTGGTCAGCACTGACTGTCCGTCTGGGCCGCGCGAAATTATCCGCGATGGGGTCGACGGAGTTCTGATTCCGCCAAATAGTTCAAAAGAGCTGGCTGATGCTATGCAGCGACTTATTGCTGATGAAGCTGAACGCAAACGCTTGTCGGAAAATTCGCATCAAATACTTGAGCGATTTTCCTTGCCTAGCGTTATGAGCATGTGGGAAGACACAATAACTTTGCCAAACTAATATGGATAAGGAGAATAATTAAATGAAACTGCATATAGGATGCGGGAAGCGTTTCATTCAAGGCTACAAGCACGTCGATATTATTTCGTATGAGCACATCGACTTTGTTCAAGACGCCATGGACCTACATTTAATCCAAAACGAGACAGTATCCGAGATTTATGCGTGTCACGTATTGGAGCACTTTAAAAGGCATCAGATAGAAACAGTACTTATAGAGTGGAATAGAGTTCTGAAAGTTGGAGGTGTATTGAGGCTGTCAGTTCCCAATTTCAACGCAATCATTGAAGAGTATCTTCAGCATGGGGATATTTCAAAATTGCAGGGTTTGCTATATGGCGGTCAAACATACGACTATAATTTTCATCATGTAGTTTTCGATTTAGAGCACATTACTCTCTTACTTGTAAATGCCGGGTTTGGTAACGTCAATACTTACAACTGGCAAGATTTCCTGCCACCAAACTTTGATGATTTCAGTCGTGCGTATTTGCCTCACTTAGACACAAACGGCAGGCTTATGAGCTTGAATATTGTCGCAACTAAGATTGGCTCCTAGGATATATTTATTATGCAACCTAAAAAAATTGTGTTTATCGGTACGCAAACTGAAATTTCTTTCTATGAGGAGTGCAACTGTCTGGTTTCCAATTTTAACCCTTTCAAATATCTGGGCGCTTCTAGCTTTACTTGTGTTGATACAGTCGACGCTTTATGGAGAAACAAGAACCCAGATTATATGCGCATGCTAGACGATTTTACTGAATCTCACGGTGATGCCGATATAATCGTTGCCAATTGGATTAACCCATTTCATCCGGAATGGTTGTCAATAACCTTCTCTAACACAATAAAAATATATGGCTGCATTGATGATCCTCCAGCCACTTATCAAAGAACTATAAACAGTTTATGGGCATTTGATGCGGCTTTCTATGTTTCCCCTAGTTATTCTGACAACTTTACAATGAAATCCCTGTTGAATATGTGTAATATCGAGCAGACATACTGGTACCCATTATCTGCTGGCTCTGTATCAGATAAACATTTGTTAGAGGTATCGGAAAGTTTAGATAAACGGGAGCTTGGTTTAATTTATGTCGGTAATTTGTACGGGAACAAATATGACCGTCTGGTTACGATAAAAAATAAGCTTGGTAATAATTTCTCGATATTTGGGAGGTGGCAATTCTGGGGTTACGCCGGCCTGTTGGCGCCTCTAAAATCTAGGAAACTGATGTGTTATCGCGTTAAGAGCATCTCGGAGCAACAGAAGAGAAATTATTATTTGCATCATAAAATCGGGTTGAACATGCATTTCTCAGATAAAAGGGAAACAGGTAACATGAGAATGTATGAAGTGCCCTACCACGGCATGATGCTCTTGTGCGACAAAGCCGCAGATAATGCGCACGAGGAGATCTTTAAGCCGGATATTGAAGCTATCTATTATGATGACGTCGAGGATGCGATAGACAAAGCAACGTATTATTTAAAACACGATGATAAACGTAAACGTATAGCAATGGCAGGCTTTCAGAAATATTGTGATTTGTATGATAGCAACAAATGCCTGATAGATTTTTTACATTGGGCTTGCAATGTTAAATTACGCCATTCACCATCTTTACTTTTAACAAATTAGTGAGGCATGTATGGCAGCAGCATACTGAGTACCGTGACTGCTGCCGTTTCTCGGGCGAGGTAGCAGTAATTCGATGAGTACAATATTTTCCATTAAAAAAAATAAACTGTTGCGAGTGGCATGGCAATGCGCATTCATTGTTATGCTTTTTCTATATGTTTACAACCCTCAATTCACTTTCTTAAGCGGTGGTGTAACTAAATTTGTGATTCTGTTAGTTCTGCCCTTTGTGTACATTTGGCGAATTGAGCTGTTAAGAATTATGCTGAGGAAAGAAATACTGTTTTTTGTCGGAGGTGCATTTTTTTTATATTTATATAGTCTGGAGGTTACTTATCTGACTGGCGCTTTTGATTCAACGTTCGCTCCGTTTTTTAGGGAAATCTACCTTATTTCCATCCCGCTTTCACTTGCTCTGACATACTTGTTTGCCCGTAAAGTCGAGTGTAGTTTTGACGGCTTTTTGAGATTGTTCATGACGGTTATAACTATTCAAGCTTTATTTATAATGGCAGACAGACTTATACCTGCATTCAGGGAGTTCATTCCAACTCTAGTTGTAAATAATGCACTACCAGACAGAGTATTAGATTTTCGTTCTTCAGGGATCAGTTCTGGTACGGGTGACGGGCTTTCTTTCATTCAGGCACTTGGTGTAATGATTGCCTATTATCTGCTTATTACAAGTCGGGTTACATTCCTGAGCAATTTAGTATATGGTTTGTCCTTTTTACTGTGCTTTTTATCTATTCTATTTACAGGCAGAACCGGTTTGTTTCTCACCGTAGTCTTTGTTGCCACATTTATTGTAGTTAATCACCACTCTTTTGCTACACTGGGACGTACCCTTAAATACCTTCTATTAGCCTTTTTCATCGCTATCCCATTGTATTTCGTAACGATTCCTGAAAATACACGGTCTTTTCTTGAGACAACCGTATTTTCATGGTCCTTTGAGTTTATTGGTAACTATGTCGATACAGGAACATTCTCGACCTCTTCATCGGATGAGGTTAAAGAAATGTTAGTATTGCCTGGCAACGAGAAAGAATTGCTGTTCGGCTCAGGATATTTCGATAATTATATGACTGTTGAAGAAGCCAAATATGGACAACCGATGGTTATTGCTCGTTATATGAATTCAGACCCAGGGTATGTCCGTACAATCTTTTACTCAGGGATTATTGGGCTGGTCCTTATACTGTCATATTATCTTTACGTAGCTTTTTGCTCTGCCAAAAATGCCATTGAAAGACAAAAACTAGCATTTATGGTCTCGTTCTGGGTGATGATGTTTGTTGCTCATTTTAAGGTATCCTTTCTATATTATGGGACTTCGACGCGAATAATGTTTCTTTTCTATTTTATTTTATTGTTGGAAGTCATTTGCAGAGTTGATTCCGATAATAAGATCGTATCTAATTACCTTACGTTAAAAACATGAAAATTCAATTTTTAACCCGTTCCCTCGAATATGGCGGTGCGGAACGACAATTGGTGGAATTGGCACGAGGACTGAAACAAAATGGTCATGAGGTCTTGGTAATCGTTTTTTATCCGGGGGGAGCACTGTCGTCCCAGCTCGTTGAAGCAGGAATAACCATAGTGTCCCTTGACAAGGGGGGGCGGTGGGATGTTGTTCCTTTTTTTCTGCGTCTTCTGCGTGTGGTGCGGGCGCTCCATCCACAGATTCTCTACGCATTTCTTGGTGTCCCCTGTATTCTCTCTGTATTTGTAAAAATGTTTGTTCCCGATCTGAAGATTGTTTGGGGGGTTAGGGCATCGAATATTGATTTGAGCCGGTATGACCGGCTGTCTCGATTCGCCTACCGTATGGAATGTGTTCTGTCGGACTTTGCCGATCTAATAATTGCGAACTCCCATGCAGGCAGAGATTATGCCCTTGCCAACGGCTTCCCTCTCAAAAAAGTGGTAGTGGTCCCGAATGGCATCGAT
>Ga0134124_10001306_pt1 | contig 19977 bp, 9 predicted proteins | sample KB304_FD_96880 | JGI IMG/M metagenome (GOLD analysis project Ga0134124, IMG submission 96880) | Terrestrial soil microbial communities without Nitrogen fertilizer from Kellogg Biological Station, Michigan, USA - KB3-0-4 | ecosystem: Environmental > Terrestrial > Soil > Unclassified ... | reverse complement strand
CCGGTCGAGACCCTCAAGATCACGCTGTCGGGCGCCGGCGGCGCCAAGGGAAAACTGCTCATCGAATGGGAGAATGTGACGGCATCGGTGCCGTTCACCGTGAAGTAGCGATTTCCCGCGGGTGTACTCCGCAAGGATCGCCGAAGGCCGACAGCAACTCACCGGCTTGGAAAGCGTGATTGTCTGCTGGCAGCTACGAGATCCGTGCCGGGGTTGACTCGCCTCAATTGTTGTAACCAGCGATCTCACCAACTACGATCCTGGTGCCTCCCCCCCGCTGGGTTGTGCAATGATGATGTTGCAAACACATCCAAACCAGAATCGAAATGTATTCAGGAATCCTTCAAGTATGCAGCCGCACCGGCATAGGATATTTCGACACTGAACTGCCTTCCGTGGGGGTTTTTGTATGCTGAGAAACTACTACATCAACAAGGAATGGATAGTGTCCCAAACTGCGCGGCGTATCTATCGCGTTGCTGCGACTCTGTCTCTGGCACTGTTCTTCTTTCTGGTGGTGGTGCGATTCAAGGGCGGGATTCCTGACACCCTTGTCCCAATGTTGAAACTGCCTCTGCTTGCTGGTGTCCTCGGAGCCGCAATCACAATGGTGGCGATGGAGTATTTCTTGTTCGGTTTTGATAACTCGTCTGCGATGAAAAAAGTGTTTTGGTTTTGTGTGATGCTGTTGCCCCCGCTCGGGCCATCTCTATACTGCTTCATGGTGTACTCGCACTCGGACGTGGTTAAGACAACGACAAGGGAACGCCTATACCGAGTGCAACCGTAACGACAGGGGTGTTGAGACACCGGCATTGCACGGATTGGCCGGGTGATGAGTGTAAACGCCTGATCGTCAGTCAGGGGCAGCGAGAATCCAAAGGGCGTGTAAAATATAGTGCGCCCGTGGAAATGAAACATACCCGCCTCAAGCTCATCGTTTTGCTCCCTCTGTTGATGGCGAAACTTGCGCTCTCGCAGGTCACTACCTCCCAGTACGACAACGGCCGCACGGGCGCCACACTTTCCGAAAAAGTCCTGACGCCGCAAAACGTCAATCCCGAGCACTTCGGCAAGCTCGGCGCGTTCAAAGTAGACGGCCCGGTTTACGCCCAACCGCTCTACGTACCCAACGTCGAAATCCCTGGACAGGGCAGGCACAACGTGCTCTACGTCGCCACCGAGCACGACAGTGTCTACGCCTTCGACGCCGATCACCCCGGCAGCTCTCCCCTATGGCAAGTCAGCTTTCTCGACAAGGCGCGCGGCACAGTTCCTCTATCAGAAGACATGGTGCAATGCGGGTTTATTCGGCCGGACATCGGCATCACGTCTACGCCTGTCATTGACATTAAGACCGGAACAGTCTACGTGTTGGCCCGCACTGCCATCCGCCACGCGGTCGGCGACAACGAATACTTTCAACATCTCCATGCGCTGGCCATCACTACGGGCGTCGAAAAATTCGGCGGCCCCAAACTGATCACGGCATCGGTGCCCGGCCGGGGCGCTGGCAGAACCAACCGCCAGGTCGACTTCGATCCTCTCCACGAAAATCCGCGCGCCGCGCTGACCTTGGCCAATAACAACGTCTATCTGACCTGGGCTTCCTCCTGCGATGTGGACCCCTATCACGGCTGGGTCATGGCGTACGATGCGCAAACGCTCGCGCAAAAAGCCGTGCTCAACGTCAATCCCGACGGCAGCGAAGCGGGTATATGGCTCAGCGACACCGGCCCCGCAGTCGATTCCGAAGGCAATCTCTACGTGCCCACCGGCAACGGCACCTTCGACGCCACCAGTGGAGGCCGCGACTACGGCGATTCCGTTGTCAAGCTCGACGGCTCATCTCTCGCCGTTCGCGACTACTTTACCCCGTTCGATCAAGCCGACATTCTCGCAGGTGATTCCGACGTCGGCTCCAGCGGGCCCACTCTGCTCCCCGATCAACCCGGCCCGCATCGCCATCTTCTGCTCCAACCCACCAAGCACTCCGTGCTCTATGTGATTGATCGCGACCAGATGGGAAAATTTCATCCCGACCGCGATGCCATCCCGCAAAGGATGCGCCTGGCTGGCGAAGGATTCGGTGCAATGGCATACTGGAACGGCCACGTCTACTTCGCCGCCAGCAACGACCTGCTGCGCGACTATTCGCTCGTGAACGGACAACTCCAACTACACGGTTCTTCTGCAAACAAGTTCGAACCCGGCGCGACTCCTTCCATCTCCGCGAACGGAAGGAAGGACGCCATCGTCTGGGCCATCTTCACCAAAGTCTGGAACGGCCCAGACGACAAGCCCGCCGTGCTCTATGCCTACGACGCCAACAAACTCGGCCCACCCCTCTACACCTCCGAGCAGAACGCCGCCCGCGACCGTGCCGCCGCGGCGGCCCGATTCGTCATCCCCGTCGTCGTCAGCGGACGCGTCTACTTCGGCACGCGCAGCCAAGTCGAGGTCTACGGCCTCCTCAAATAGCCACAGCCCGTGTAAGAGGCGAACGCATTCGTCTGCCTGCTAGTAGGGCGACCAGCGCGCGAGGAGGTCGAAATGTGTAATCGCTGTTTGCAACAGTCACACCTGGAATAGAAAAGAGCAGTTTATTGTTGGTAGCAGTTTATTGTTGGTAAAGGAGGGCAGCGTCGAGCTTGTAACTCTCACCGTCTGGGTTCTGGACTACCATCGGAACTGCCCCTGCCGGTTGGGCCTTCGCCGGAAGGTGCTAACTTGTTTGGACGATCCATCCCGTGCGGGCAAAAAGATCGTGATTCCGAGTCAAGGTATCGGTCCTGCATTCTCACTGCGCATCTTGCACGCAACGGAATCCTAAAGCTCCGGAACGATCCTTGCTCGGGGCCATCAATAAGAGTTTGCCGTGGTCTGTCAATTTATATGCTTGGGGGAAATACCAGATCGACCCCTGCGGCTGGTAGTAACTTCCGCCTCGCAGGATTCCGCTTCGAGTGTGCTCGTCAAGAAATTCATCGGTCCATTGCCAAACGTTACCGACCAGGTCCATCACTCCGAAGGGGCTTGCGGCTTTTGGATGAGCGGAGACGGCATCCGGACCTCGCATCGTTCGGCCCTTGTCCGGAGAGGGGACCGCGGAAGCATCCCATTGATTCCCCCACGGATAAAGCCGGCCATCGGTGCCTTGGGCAGCATATTGCCACTCCCATTCTCGCGGCAACCGCTTTCCAGCCCAGGCCGCATACGCGCGCGCATCCTCCAGGGAAATCCAGGTGACCGGCTTGTCCGCCCAACCCTCCGGGTATGTTCCATTCTGCCAGTCGCGCAAAAAATCCAAGTCATCTGCCGGACGATAATGCGTTGCATCTAGAAACTTCTTAAAGGCAGCGTTAGTCACCGGATACTTGTCAATCCAGAATGGTTTCACATGAACAACGTGCTCATGGTATCGGCGAGGAGAGTCCTCCCAGGGGTATTGCACGTCAACACCGATGTCGTCGAATCCTTCGATCTCGATACCGTGCACTTTGAACAGAAAGTCCGCCTCGGTAATCTTTACCATTCCGACTGGTGTCCCCAACGGGGGTTTCGTCGAAGCGACCTCGACCATTTGTTGGGGCAGAATGGTTCGCCGGTGTGACAGGCTGGAAAGCGGGGCTGCCGTTAGCTTCTTCATGGTCGCCAGCAGGCTCGCTCTGCTTTCCTTGAGCGGCGATCTTGTGGCGAGCACCGCACCGTAGTCTTTGGCCCCGATTGAAAATGTCAGCGCCACCTGATCCCCCCGGCGTTCGGGAGTGAGTTCTACTCCGTGGTACAGATCAAAGTAGTGCATCCCCTCCTGAACCGGCAGTACCATTTCCGGGCCCGCGATGTTGTATTCATTCCGATTGATTATGGTCCAAACCGTTTCTTCTCCCGTCGGCCAACGGCTCGCAAACACTCCAAAATGAAGCATCGGGGAAAAGGGTTCCCAATCCTTACTTAGAAGGAACGGCGCGATGCCGCGTTCAATCGTGGCTACGCGACGTGTAGCTTCGCTGTCCCGAGGTGTGATCCCGTTCCAGATACCCCAGATGTTCTCCCAACTCTCCCAACCGATTCCGTTGAAAAACGCGAACTGCAGGTCATCTGTCTTGTCACGATTCCAGCGATCCGAGATGTTCACCATATGCCTGGTTTCGAGCCATTTGTAACGATCGACCCGGGGAGCAAAGGGGAATTTATATTGGCCCCAGGTTAAGACGTCCTCAGTGATGTCCTGGTCAGGCGGCCCGCCTTCCGGCTGAAATGCCAGTGGATGACCGATGCGCTCCGCGGCCTCCGTGTAGCCGCCTGCCACTCCATCCTGCGTGTCGCCGTTAACCCCATCCGCCCCGATTTCTGCCATCAAGGAGGCAATTGCGTCGGGCCAGGATTTTCCCGGCTCGCGTGTCCCCTGGTCCCACATCATCATCGGAAAAAGTACCCGCACTCCACGACGATGGAAGTCCGCAACCATCTCGCGTACGCCTGGAATACCTCCCGGCATCGAGCGAATCATGTCGTGTTGGTTGCGGTTGTCGATCCCCATGTTGGGATATGTAGGCCAGATGAGGACCGCGTCGATCCCGCCGTATCTCTTTTCTAGGTCATTGATGTAACGATCCACCGTATAGCGGTGGGTGACCGGATCGTAAAAATACCGGTCCTCGACCATCAACTGCGGCTGAATGAAGCTGGATTGTGTCCATTTGAGGGCCGGCAAATCGTAACGGAAATCGTTATAGCCGATGCGGATAAGCCGCTCGATGCGCCAGTGCCTCAGATCAGCGAGCCAATTGCCGTGATCGTCAGGCGAGCACTCACTTGAACCGCCTTCCCACGCTCCCCTCATTTCCAGGCATTTGGGTCCGGCGATCTGCTGCCACTCGGGATCCCATGCCGTCGCGCCACCCGGAACAAATGCTGTGTCCTGAGCCCAAACCGATGTGACACAAATGAGGAGAAGTGCAAGGCGATTGGCAAAACGGAAGGTCACATCAGCCTCCTGGTTGCACGTTCTAGCGTGACCGCGCGGGCGAGCCAATATAAAACGTTTTAAATTGGGTGTCCAGTTGGGCGGCTTAAAGATCAACGAGGGTAAGCATGACACCGGGCCAGGCATGGCGAGGAGGCAGTCGCGCCGAGCAACCTCCTCGTACAACTCGTGCCGAGCCTCAGGTACAACCACGGTAAGGACTGGCTCGACACTTGACCGTCTGCATAAGACTTCAAAAGCATCGCACTACGAAACTGGACCGATGAACGCCCATATCGCACGTCAAAAACCGCGCCTGAAAGGTGCTAAACTTCGGCCGCCAGAGTTCCTGTGCCGCCCACACCTCTAGCGGGCCGGCCCGTTAGTTCCCAAGGAACCTTATGTCATCCTCGGATAAATCAACTCGCAGAGAGTTTCTGGTTACTACTTCATCGGCTGCTTTGGGAGCGGCAGTACCTTTAGCCGGCGGAGAACAGGTCTCTTCAAGTTCGAACACGCCTCCTGCGACGCCCTCTGAAGAGAACCATTACTCATCCGAAGAACTCTTCAAGAGCGGACCCCAGCGCACCTTCACCGGCGACAGAGCCACCCAAATCGCGATGCCACTGGGAGGAATCGGGGCTGGCTGTATTTGTCTCAATGGTTACGGCGGTCTGCAAGATTTTTCCGTCTGGAATCATCCCGCAACAACTGCCTTGCCGGAGGGCTACGCTTCCTCCCAAGCTGGTTTTGCCATTCTGCATGTGAAGGGTACTTCTCCCGTTACCAAGCTTGTCGAAGGACCATTCCCGATTCTGAAGATCTATGACCAGGGGCTCCAGGGACAGGGATACCGCCGCGGAGGGTTCGAAGGGTTGCCGCGTTTTGAGAAATGCGTATTCCGAGGGGAATATCCATTCGGAGAAGCCCAGATCAGCGACTCTTCCATCCCGTTGCAGGTGAGCCTGGGCGCTTGGAATCCTTTTATTCCCCTGGATGACAAGAACTCGGGAATACCCTGTGCCATCCTGGAGTACACCCTTCGAAACGCCTCACAAGGGAACGTTGAATATGAATTTTCCTATCACCTTTCTCATTTGGCGCCCGGATGTGGAGGAGAGGAATCGAAGAGCCGCAATACAGTGATCCCTGGTCGGGGTGTGTTTCTGCACAATGTGGAAGAGCCGACAGCTGAAGGTTATGGCAGCGCATGCCTGATTGCCGTGGATAGTCAGCCCCGTATTAAAGGGATGTGGCTGCGCAGCCCAGGATGGGATTTTGACTCGCTGTCGGCACTCTGGCGCGAAGTCTCCGCCGGCGCATTCACGACCAATGAAGGATCCAACGAGATTGACACCGGGGGGCGGAATGGTGGATCCATTCTTTTCGAGGGAACACTGACTCCAGGCGCGTCCCGAACCCATGTTGTCCTTATCACATGGCACTTTCCCAATTGCTACCTGCAGGTTGGCGGGGCAGTTCCCGCTGAAGTGCCCGAGGCTCAAGCCACGGCCGGCTGCCGTTCTGGTGCGGGAGCCGCTCCTCCGCGCTGGCGTCCCTATTACGCCTCCATGTGGAATGATGCTCGCGAAGTAGCTCTTTACGTCGAAGAGCAATACGCTTCTTTGCGCGCGCGAACGGTGGCGTTTCAGGAAGCGTTGTTTTCCTCTACCTTGCCGCCCTATGTGCTGGATGCGGTTTCATCAAATCTGGCCATCCTGAAGTCCCCGACCGTGTTGCGTCTGGAAAACGGCGACCTGTGGGGTTGGGAGGGTTGTTTTCCCGATGCCGGATGTTGCCATGGCTCCTGTACGCATGTCTGGAATTATGCGCAGGCTTTCCCTCATCTCTTCCCGGGAGCGGAGCGGACATTGCGCGAACTTGAATTGGGCCGTTCTATGGATGAGAACGGTCACGTCACCTTCCGCTCGGCTCTTCCTGAAGGCCCGGTCAAGCACGACTTTCACGCTGCTTCTGACGGCCAACTGGGCGGAATCATGAAAGTGTATCGGGACTGGCAGATTTCCGGAGATATGGGTTGGCTGAAGAAAATGTATCCCTTGGCCAAGCGCAGCCTCGATTACTGCATCCGTACATGGGATCCGGATCATCGAGGAGGCCTGTTTGAGCCGCATCACAATACTTACGACATAGAATTCTGGGGGCCGGACGGCATGTGCACTAGCATCTACTTGGGTGCGCTCTCCGCCTTCGCTGAAATGGCGCGAGCGGCTGGCCAACCGGACGAGGCCAAATCTTACGAGGAGCTGGCCCAACGTTGTGCGCACTTCATGGATGAACAGCTCTTCAACGGCGAGTATTACCAGCAGAAGGTGCAATACCAAGGCCTGCGCAATACTTCATTCGCTACCTTGGTGGCCCAGGTCGATGATCACAGCAGCGAAATGCAGAAGCTCCTGAAGCGGGAGGGCCCGAAATACCAATATGGAGAAGGGTGCATCTCTGACGGGGTGATCGGAGACTGGATGGCTCGGTTCTACGGAATCGAGACTCCGCTTACCCGTGCAAGCGTCCGAAGCAATCTGCGAGCTATCTTCCAGCACAATTTCAAAACCGACCTCAGCCAGCATGCCAATGCGCAACGCCCCGGCTATGCCATGGGACACGAGCCGGGCCTGCTGTTGTGCAGTTGGCCCCGGGGCGGAAAACCCACGTTGCCTTTTGTTTATTCCGATGAAGTCTGGACGGGTATTGAATACCAGGTGGCCTCGCATCTTATCGCAGAAGGGTTCACGAAAGAAGGACTGACCATCGTCAAGGCCTTGCGCAGCCGCTACGACGGTAGGGTCCGCAATCCTTGGAATGAATACGAATGTGGCAACTACTATGCCCGGGCGATGGCCAGCTACGCATTGCTTGGCGCCCTGTCCGGTTTTCGCTACTCCGCGGTGCAGAGGACCCTCTGGTTCGGCCCGCGGTTAAACGTTCTTCCGTTCAAGACTTTTTTCTCAACGGCCTCCGGCTTCGGCACGATTACGCTCGATAGCCGATCTCTCCGTATTCAGGTAATTGAAGGCGAACTGCGGCTTGAAAAGATGGTTTTGACCGACCGCAGGCAAACCAGAACACTGAATTGGGAAATCACGGTTCGGCCGGGCGCGTCCGGAATTAAAAACATCTGAAACGGGTTCCGCAAAACCGACCTCGCCGGGTTGGATCGGACGACGTTTCATTGAGTGCTAAGAAAGGCTCAGTACAAAACGCCGCCTTGCCTTGGACCGGCGACCAGGGCTGCGGCAACGATGAAGCCTTATACCCGCAGAGCATGTGCACGGTGCGGCTGGAAGCGATCGCTTCGGATTAGCTTTTTGGGGAGGTATGTGCGCGACCGGGCGCCGCCCGGAAACCAAGTCGCACTTCTTGTTGTCAAGTTCAATAATCTGCTCTGCGGCCAGTCCTCAGCACCCAGACAGCAAAAATGCTAGCCTGTCATACAGCGAAAGTCAGTTTGGCTATGGCGCAGTGGGTGGGCCATAGACAACAGCCCGTTCAACCTGAAGACTGGTGCCCGACGATCTGGCATCACGGTCGCCTCGGGTCACGATCCGGACGGAATGCATCCCCGCCCGCAGCCCGCTAATGTGCCAATAGTCGTCATCGCTCGTATTCTTGGGGATCCAAGCGTCGATTTCGCCGACCTTCTTGCCATCGAGGAAAACATCAGCGCGGCCGCCCTCCTGGCTGCAGCGGCCCACAATTGCAACGCCCGTGCCCTCAAAGGTGAGAGTGGCCTCGGCGCCGGGATTTTTTGCTTCCTTGAACTTATCCTCGTCGCCCCAGGGGAACTTGACTGACCCGTCCTTGAAGTTGCCTTTGAACGTCCAAGCTGCCTCGGTGAGCTCCACTCGTTTCAGCGGTATACCGATGTCCCACTGCTCGAGAGGAGGCGCTTGAGGTTCCTGAACCGGTATTTCGACTTCCGTGGGGGTTGCCTTGCCCCCGGCCTCTTCCACGACTTTCAATGCTCGCACCTGCGTGCTCGCGACAATCTGATTGAAGGAGTACTGTGTGAATGCGAAGCGCGTATCTGCGATAGCCGGTATCCCGGCCTTCCAAACTTCGGGGATGCGCTCATACCCGAGCATCACGCCGAGGATACCGGCCGCGCTCGAGGGGTTGCAGTCCGAGTCCTGACCGGACCGGGTCGAGACCTCAAGCGTCTTCGCGAAGTCTCCCTTGCCGTAGAGCAGTCCGAGGGCGACGTATCCTCCGTTCAGCTTAGCGTCGATGTTGAAAGGATCTAGCGCGCCATCGATGCACACGTCGCCCTTGTCCCACTTGTCCTCGATGAGCCGCCAGGTCGTCGTCCAGTCGGGGTTCTCTGCGGACCATCGGAGCACATCGGCAATCAGCTTGGCGTAAGCGCTCTCGGCGGGGATCGATAGTAGGCCGCGTTCCACGACCCTGCGTGGATCACTCTCGAAAAAGGCGGCGGCGTACATGCCGGCGAAGAACATACCTCCATACAGCCCGTCACCCCAGTTCATCACCCGTCCGACACGGTCCGCATATTTGATAGCCTCGCGAGGAAGCCCCGGAGTCATCAGGCCGATGAAATCTGATTCGATCTGGAAATCGATATCGTTCGCATGGATGTTGTATTTCGGATGGCCGGACATCGGGGCCTTAATGCCGCGGTTGAGGTTACGCCGGGCTCCGGCATTCGCATGCCACAGTTCGTACATGGAGTTCTTGAACATCTCACCGTATTGTTCGGTGGTCGCTTCAAGGCCCACCTTGTCCATGACTTCAGCAAACGTCATCTCCACATACAGGTCGTCCTGGTCGATAGCGTTCTTGAGCCTTTCCGGAGACCAATCGAGATACTTGTTCAGGTTGCCCTCGACGATCTTGCCATTCGAACGGAACTCGGTAGGAGCGCCGTACGAAACGCCGATCATCTGTCCCGCCCACCCACCGCGGATCTTGTCCTCAAGTGTGGCCCGAGAAAGGTGGCGCGACGTAGTCGGTTGAGCGCTCGCTAAGGTGGGTACGAATGCAACGCACAGGGTCAAGACAGTCAATGTGATTCGCATTGTTGTTCTCCGATTCGTGTTTACGGACCGTACCATTGAGACGCCAGCGTTTTTTTATTTTTTTATTTTTACCCCTTCGCCCAGCCTTTGGAAGGCACGATTCCTGCACCTTCACGCAGGGTCACCAATTGATTCGCCCCGACCGCCTTGAACTTTTCATGGAGACCATTGGGCCAGAAGACTTCGATATCGACTGAATTAAAAGTGCCAAGGCCGTAGTGCAGCCGAGGATCGTTGCAGGAATAAAAGCTCGCCTGGCTTAACACGGCCTGTGCCTGAACCCTGCCGCCGTAGCGGACCAGAACGCGAGCGCCGATGGCGCTGCGGTTCGACTTGACTCCCTCTAACCTAACTTTGATCCAGTTTTGCCTTGCCTTTAGATCGTTTCGCAAAAGGGATGGCGGTTCATTCAGATTCACAATCAAGATGTCCACGTCGCCATCGTTGTCGAAATCCCCGAACGCACAACCCCGACTCGAGTGTGCTTCCTCCACTCCCGGACCGGCTTCCGGTCCCAACTCTTCGAAGGTACCGTTTCCCAGGTTGCGAAACACCGCGCGCGGGCTCTTGTTTGGGTATTGCGGCAACTTGCGCTCGAGTTCTGGGTAAACATTGCCGGTCACCATGAAAAGGTCAGGAAAGCCGTCGTTGTCGAGGTCAACTATGCCGGCGCCCCAACACACGTACCGGGTCTCGACCGCAAGGAGAGAGGAGCGGGTGACTTCGTCGAAATTTCCAGTGCCGTCATTGTGATAAAGGCCGTTGGCATCGTCCGCAAAGTGCGTTTTAAAGAGGTCCAAATGTCCGTCCACATCGTAGTCTCCAACACCAACGCCCATTCCGGCTTGCTCCATGCCGTCGTCACTGAGTGCCACGCCTCGGAGGATACCTTCCTCGCGGAAAGTCCCGTCATGATTGTTCATAAACAATAGGCTAGGGGTGGAATCGCAGGCGACGAAAATATCCGTCCAGCCATCCTCGTCGAGATCAGCCGCGACGACCGTCATCCCATAGCTCTTAGTCGCTTTTGCGACGCCAGCCTGTTGGCTGACGTCGATAAATGTGCCGTCGCCATTGTTTCGATACAACGAATGTATTCCAGTGGGCAATCCGACCGGGCCGCATTCCACGGGGACGCCTTTCCAGTTGCAATTTGGGTTTTCTCCCGGCATCGGTGTGTGTTCGAAGGAGAAGCGCACGTAATTTGAAACGAACAAATCAAGATACCCATCCCGGTTGTAGTCCAAGAAACTGCATCCCGCTCCCCATCGTGGCTGATCGTTCCATAGGCCGGCTGTCTTGGTTATGTCGGTAAAAGTCCCATCGCCATTGTTTCGATAAAGACAGTTTTGCCCGAAGTTAGTGCAGAAAATGTCCTCGAATCCGTCGTTGTTGTAGTCACCGATGCACACACTGGAAGCCCAGCCGGTTGCCTTCAAACCGGCTTTTTCCGTGACGTCGGTGAAGGTGCCGTCGCGATTGTTCTTGTAAAGGCGATTGCCCGCCTCAGGCGGATCCCCCGAGAGGCGGGTACCCGATAACAGGAAAATGTCCATCCAGCCGTCATTGTCATAGTCGATGAAGGCGCAACCACAGCCGGTAGATTCCAGAATGTATTTCTTGCTGTCGACGCCACCGTAGATGGCTGGAGCTTGCAACCCCGCAGCCGATGCCACGTCCGTGAAGTGAGCATTGAAGGGACGTCCTGAAGGAGCTGGTCGAGCCGCGGGTTTGACCGTGTGCGCCGCCACCCCTTGTGCCATGAGTCGAGTTGCGGCGAAGGCCGCGGAGCCGAGAGACAGTCGCACAAAAGCGCGGCGGGTAAGGGCCAAGGTTGTTGTTTCTCTCATCAACGGGGATTTCTTATGACCACAACCCTTATCACAATCCTACGAAAACCTTCAAACCTGCGTTTCTGTCTTCGCAGTCACCATAAAGCATTATGGACATATCTCTTGAAACGTTTTATATTGCCAGCCGCAAACCGGTAGTACCACAGGAGCGCACTCATGAGCCGTGAAATCGCGCCTTTCGTCGCCGTCATGCTGCTGGCTGCAGCCAGTATAGCCTCAGCCCAAGACTCCCACTTTCGTCCCGATCGTCAGCAAATTCCCACGCCCGGCTGCCTGATCATGACAGGAGCCTGGGAGGGAGGATCCAAGTCTTGTTCCCAAAATGAGCACGATACCTGGTTGGCCGACATTCAACACTGGCGCGATGAACGTCGTATCCGCATAGGGTATGACGGCTCGCGGTATGATCTGCCGGCGCTCAAGTGGACGCAGTCAAGCTTTTTTCAGCCACAGATGATGGTCGAGGATCGATATTTCTACGATCCTGTAGCCCATCAGTACACCGTTGATCGCTATCTCGATGATGTCGAGAAGCGTTATGGCGGAATCGACGCGGTGCTCATCTGGCCTACATATCCCAACATGGGGATCGACAATCGCAACCAGCACGACATGATTCGCTCCATGCCCGGAGGCGTGACCGGCGTCAAGCAGATGATCGCAGATTTCCACCGTCGCAACGTGCGCGTGCTCTTCCCCATGATGATGTGGGATCAAGGCACGAGGGAACCGGGCGCATCGTGGCCCGACGCGATCGCCAACCTGATGGCCGAGATTGGCGCCGACGGTATCAACGGCGACACTCAGGATGGGGTCCCACTCGCCTTTTCCGCCGCCGCCGACAAGATCGGCCATCCGCTGGCCTTCGAGCCGGAGGGTGGACCCTCGGACGAGGCACTGGCGTGGAACGTCATGACATGGGGTCAGTACCAGTATCCGTTCGTGCCCATGCCCGACAAGTACAAGTGGCTGGAGACACGCCACATGGTGAATATCTCTGACCGCTGGAAGCGTGACAAGACAGACAACCTGCAGTTTGCCTTCTTCAACGGCTTAGGCTGGGAATCCTGGGAAAACATTTGGGGAATTTGGAACGGGATCACGCCCCGCGATGCCGAAGCCACGCGCCGTATCGCTACTATGGAACGCGCGCTCGCCCCGTTCTTAATCAGTCCCGGGTGGGAGCCGCTGTCGCCAATGTTGCGGTACGGAGTGTTTGCCAGCCGCTGGCCGCTAGGTCAGGAGACCGTCTGGACCGTTGTGAACCGAAACGACTACGACGTGGAGGGTCCGCAAATCGATATGGTGCCGGATGAGCGCTTGCGCTACTACGATCTGTATCACGGTGTCGAGCTTACACCAGTGAAGAACCCGGCGGGCCGGATGGTGCTGAGCTTTAACCTCGAAGCCCATGGCTATGGAGCTCTGTTGGCATCGCGAAGTGCTCCAGGAGCTTCGATTCAGACGCTCATGACGAAAATGAAGGAGCTTACCAGCAAGCCTCTGGCCAGCTATTCCCATGAGTGGAAAGTGGTTGCGCAACAGATGGTGCCTATTGCCGCAACCAAGCCTCCAGCCAGCTCACCAACCGATATGGTGAAGATCCCTGAGAGCGAATTCCAATTTCACGTCGAAGGCATCGAGATCGAAGGCTTCAACGACATCGGCGTAGACGTGCAGTACCCGTGGGAGGCCACTCCACGACGCTTCCACGACCATCCGATGCAGATCAAGTCGTTCTGGATTGACAAGTATCCGGTGACCAACCTTCAATTTAAGAAATTTGTTGATGCGGCGCACTATCGTCCGCAAGACGACTTGAACTTCTTGCGTGACTGGCAAAATGGGAAGTATCCCGACGGCTGGGACAACAAGCCCGTGACTTGGGTCTCGATCGAAGACGCCCGCGCCTATGCGGCTTGGGCTGGGAAGCGTCTTCCACACGAATGGGAATGGCAGTACGCGGCTCAAGGTACGGATGGCAGGACCTATCCTTGGGGGAATAGTTGGAAGGCAGAGGCGGTTCCCACGCCCGATAAGAGCCGCACGATGCGCGGGCCCGACAGAGTCGATTCGCATCCGGAGGGTGCAAGCCCGTTTGCTGTAATGGACATGGTCGGAAACGTCTGGCAGTGGACGGACGAGTTTCAGGATGACCACACGCGCGGAAGTATTCTCCGTGGCGGCAGCTATTATCAGCCTCAGGGTTCGATCTGGTACTTCCCCCAGGCCTACAAACTCTCTGAACATGGAAAACTCCTGATGATGGCCCCGAGCATGGATCGGTCGGGAGGCCTAGGCTTTCGGTGTGTTCAAGACGCGGAGTGAATCCGGGTTCGGACAACGTTGACAAGGGAGCGTCAAATTCGATGCAGTCGTTGTCCTGCGCTTTTGGCGAACCCTGCTACTCTTATGGTGGTGGCTTATGAGTGTGCCGGTAACCATGCGGCAAATTGCGGAACGGGCTGATGTTTCCATCGGTACGGTGTCACACGTCATCAATGGGACCGCTAAAGTAAGGGAGAAACTGCGTATTCGAGTAGTCGAAGCGATTCGAAGTCTCGGGTACCAACCAAGCCAACTGGCACGCGGTCTCCGGCGAAATCAAACCAACATGCTGGGGATGATCATCCCCGACGTGACCAATCCTTTTTTCCCGGCCGTCGTTCGCGGCGTCGAAGACGTTGCTTACAAGCGCTCGTACCGCCTTATTTTGTGTAATACCGACAATCATCCAGACAAAGAGACTTCTTACTTAAACGAATTGCGTTCTTATCGTCCCGCGGGGCTGCTGGTAATTCCTGCCGCGGAGAGCCATATTGCAGCACAACTGCGTGCTCTGGCCAGCTCCGGACCACCGGTCGTGTGCATCGACCGTCGTCCGACCGGGTGGGACGGAGATGTGGTGGTCGTGGCCAATGATGCAGGTGCCTATGCTGCCACGCGCCATCTTCTGCGCATGGGTCACCGAAATCTCGCGGTCATTACTGGACCGCTTCACCTGACAAACGCAGCGGAGCGCTTGAAGGGGTTTCGCCGCGCACTTGACGAAGCACGCATCTCGATTGAACCGGAGTATATCCAGGAAGCGCGCTTCGACCGCCAAAGCGGGCACCAGGCAGCACTCCGGCTGCTGCGTATGCTGCCCAGACCTACCGCTATCTTTGCGTGCAATGACCTGATGGCCCTTGGAGTTCTGTTGGCTGCTCGAGAATTGGACGTGTCCTGCCCGGAAGAGTTGTCAGTCGTCGGCTTCGACAATCTGGACTTCACTGAGTTCACTGCGCCGGGGCTTACAACGGTGCACCAATCCGGCTATCAGCTTGGAGCAACAGCGGCGCGCCTCTTATTGGAACGAATTGATGGTTCGAAACAGCGCATCAAAAAGGTGGTCTTGCCTACAGAGTTGAAGATCCGGCACTCGGCGACACCTCCCCGCGGAAGAGCCCCGGCAGCGGGACGAAAACGGACGTACGACGAGACCGTCTCCTTGAGCTGACCTTCCCCTTTTCTCTTGTTTTCCATTCCGTGAAAGTCCTTCCGCGTCAACGGTCATTGCTCCATTGCATCCTGATTTTGAGCTTTGAGAGTTTAGGAAAACGGGAACAAATTACCGCGACCGGGCGCCGGATTGATTCCCCAAAACTGTCTTGCCTCCCAAAAAAATGTGCTTGACAAAGTATTTTGAAACGATTTAAGTTGCACCCCGAAGTTGGTTCAATAGGTTTCCAGGAAACCATTTTTGTGGATCGTGGTTAACAGTTCCGTCGGGTCGCGGGCCCTGCAGTCTCTCGAGAATCAGATGGCCAGGAACTCAATTCACTTCGGACGCCAGATCCTCAGGCTATTCCATTGCGGCAAGCTCGTATCTATTGGACTGTCTCTGGCTCTCTTGGGTTCGCTTCCCCTTTACGCGCAGCCCGCTCCGCTGCCCTCGGCTTCCCCCGAGTCCGCGGCTGCGCAGGCATACCAGATGGGTATGAGCCTTGTCAGAGAGCGACGCCTCGACGAGGCGATATCAACTTTCAAGAACGGCCTCGCTCGTGATCCCCAAAGCACCGTCCTTCTGAACGTAATCGGGGCTACCTACAGCTTGAAGGGTGATTTCGAGCAGGCCGACGAATATTTGCTCAAGAGCTTGCAAATCGACCCGGGATTTGTACCTGCCCGTAAGAACCTCGCGATCAGTTATTTCAACCTGGGTAAGTACGATTTAGCCGCTACGGAATTTCGCCGGCTGATCAATGAGCCGGGTGACTCGCGTTTGATAGCATCGCTCTTTCTAGGAATTATTGCTGAAGAGGAACATGACTTCAGCAAGTCGGCGTCCCTCTTGGGACAATCGGGGGACATTGTCTATAAGTATCCTCAGGCGCTGCTATCGTTTGCCCACTCTCTTCTTGAATTGAACCAGGCACAGAAGGCAGATGCGCTCTTAAACCGCCTGCAGAAGATGCCAGGCGTCAAGGCCTCCGAATACTTTAAGGCAGGTCTCCTGTTTTCTCGACAGAAGCAATACCAACAGGCCCTCGCCGAATTCGAACGGGCCAGCAACATCGATTCCGGGCTATCCGGGCTCAGCTATCAGCGGGCAGCTGTTCTAAACCGGTTGGGCCGGCCCGAAGAGGCGCTAAAAGTACTCAAAGAACTCACGAGCACCAGGCCCGATCCCCCCTCCCTGAATCTACTGGCCAACCTCGCCCGAAGCACCGGTGACCTCAGCCTGGCGATCCAATCGTTGCGTCAGGCCGCGTTGCTCGAACCGAAAAATGAGGTGAACTATCTAGACTTCAGCACCCTCTGCATGGATTATGAAAATTATCCTCTGGCGCTGGAAGCCGCCGATATCGGACTTGCGCATATCCCAGGGTCCTATCGTTTGCAGGTACAGAAGGGCGCCATCCTCGAGAAACTCGGCCGCCTCGGCGAAGCAGAAAAGATCGTGCAGAAAGCCAGCAGGCTCCAGGCGGACAATAGTGTCGCTCTCCTAAGCCTTGGCATCATCCAGACGCATGCAGGCGAGTTACAAGACGCGATTAACACACTCTCTTCAGCAATCAATAAATTTCCTTCCAATTCCCAGATGCATTACTACCTTGGCGTGGCTCTCGAACAGACGCTGAAGCACGATACGAAAGCGGCAGGTGCATTCAAAGAAGCCATCCGGCTCGATCCCTCTTTTGCCGACTCTTACTACCACTTAGCGAAGCTGTATTTGGACCAGGACCCAAAGCTCGCCGAGCAGAACTTGCTGGCCTGTCTGCGACTGGACCCGCATCACCTGTCGGCGCAGTACAGCTTGGGCCGCCTTTATCTGAAGACCGGAAGGCAAGCGAAAGGGCGAGCTTTAATTGACGCGTTCGAACGCCAGCAGCAAGCCGAGAAGCTCAAAGTTCGACAAAAGCCCAGTCTCGAATTGGCTCAGAGATGAGCAGGACCTCAAGAGAAGGAAAGGACACCATGAAGACATCACGTCTAGTAGCGACGACCATCACACTTGTTTTCTTGTTCATGGTTCTTAACGCGCCGGCCCACGCGCAGTTTACCAGTGGACTGACAGGAACGGTGGTGGACCAGACTGGCGCCGCAATCTCGGGGGCTAAAATCGTTGTTACCAATCAAGATACTCACGTCACTCGATATACGAATACCTCGGAAAACGGTGACTTCCGCATCACGTCGTTGCCCGGGGCGACCTATACCGTTGAGGTCGAGCAAGCGGGATTCAAGACATGGGTGCAGAAGGATCTGCAGTTGGAATCCAACCAGGTAAAGAGCCTTCACCCTGTCCTTGCCCTGCCCAACGAGACAGTTTCTGTAGATGTGACCTCAGAGCTGGCGGCGGTCGAGTCGGACAGAGTCAACACGTCGCGAGAAATTTCTGAGTCCGTTGTGCGTGATGCACCGTTGCTTGGAAGAAATGTCTACACCAGCATGATCGAATTAGCGCCAGGTGTAACAGGTTCAGGACTGCCGTCCGGCGGAGCACTGGGTTCCGGTTCAGCGAATAACGATAGTTTTGAACAGGAAGCGGGTTACCAGCTCAATGCAGCCGGGCAGCGGCAGGAGAACAACCAGTACGATGTCGACGGCAGCATTGCTGTGAGCGCCTCGCGCGATGGAGTGGTAAACCTTTCCCCCGAGCCGGATTTTATTCAGGCCGTGCGTATCTCAGGAGCGACAATTGACGCAGCCAAGGGGCGCTACAGCGGGGCATACGTGCAGGTCTTCACGAAACCAGGAACCAACGAATTACACGGGTCGTTGTCGGAGTACCACACGAATAACGCGTTGACGGCTCGAACTGAATTCGAGTTCTGTCCCCCGGGGTCGGCAGGGTGCCGCGCAATACCGGCCTTTCGAAGAAACGAATTCGGCGGAACCCTGGGCGGCCCGATTATCAAAAACAAACTGTTCGCCTTTGGCGGTCTCTTCGTATTGAGATCCTCCAATGCAACAACCTTGGTCTCGACCGTCGAGACACCCCAGTTCGCCCAATTTGTCGCGCAGAATTTCCCGAATAATCTCTCGACGACATTCTTCAAGCAAGGCCCCCCGGGGTCCGCGCCGACTACTGGTATTGTCACCGTGGGACAGCTTCAGGCGACCCAGCCCGGTTCCTATCCCGAATCCCCTGCATTTCAAAACAATCCCGATTTGCCCGCTTTTGGGACAGCGACATTTCCGCTCAGCCTGACCCATAACGCGTATCAGTGGCATGTCCGGCTCGACTACAATGCTAATGAATCGAAAGATCGCTTCTTCTTCGATTGGTTCCGGACTTACTCCAACCAGCTGCAAGCCGATCCACGTCCCATCTATCGGGTGAAGATTCCCAACAATGGGTTTATGAGCAAACTCGACTGGACGCACGTGTTCTCTCCCAGACTTTTGAACGACGCCGGTTTCACCTGGATCGATGCCGACGGATTCAATCCCAGCGCTGTGGGCAATCAGAGTCTCCCCAATGTCAACATCACCGGTGTGGCGGGGTACAACCAGTGGGGACCGGCGGGCTGGGTGCATCAGAACTACAGCTGGCATGACGTGCTGACCTGGACGCATGGCAGTCACACCATCAACGCGGGCGTTGATATCGATCGACATCACGACGACGACCAATTTACCAGCCCGCAGCTCCGGCCTACTTTCGGCTTTACCAATCTTCTTGATTTCGCCCAGGATCAGCCCTTTTCGCAGTTTGGTCCCGCGCTGGAAGTGGCCAACTCTGCCTTGGCCAGCAACTTGTATGAGATCCTGCGGTGGCTTTATGCAGGGGCATTCGTACAGGACGACTGGAAGGTGACGCACCGGTTCACACTCAATTTGGGTCTTCGGTACGACTACTTCGGCCACTGGGGAACCTACTTTAATTCACACACCCCATTTCCTTTCTTCTCTGTGGGTTCGGGTAGCGATTTTGCTTCTCAAGTTGCCAGCGGGGTAATGTCCGTCCGGGGCGGGAACAATGCGTATGTAACGAATAATCGACCCCAGGGATGGGGTCCCCGAATCGGATTTGCCTGGGATATTTTTGGCAACGGAAAAACTTCGTTGCGGGGCGGATACGGCCTGTTCTTTAATAACGTGGCTGACGGATCGTGGTCATTCCCCGCGCGCGCCAACCCGCCGGTCTGGGCGGTCCCCGATTTCAATGCCGATAGTCCGACTCATCCGTTCAGCTACGCGTTGGGAGACTCCACGGGCAATATCTGGCCGACCCCCCCCGGAATCACCTTTCAAACCAATGCGGCGGGCGGAATCGCAGGCTTACCGGTCCAAACATCGGGTTTAGTGTCCAACCTGGATCAGCCTCGTACGCATGTCTTCATGGTCTCGCTCCAGCGCGATCTTGGCCACGGTCTGACGGCTGAGGCGGACTACAACGGCTCCCATAGTACGAATCTGTACGTCCAGACCGACGTAAATCGTTTCCCGGGGGACCTCATCGTCAACAAGGGAACGCAAACGCGGTTGAATCCCAACTTCGGCAGCATTATCTTCGGCCGCACCATCGGAATCGCTGATGGCCATTACGGCTCCCTTATGTTGAGCAAACGCTTCACTCATTCCTGGCAGCTGAGGGGTATCTACACCT
>Ga0134124_10001305_pt1 | contig 19992 bp, 20 predicted proteins | sample KB304_FD_96880 | JGI IMG/M metagenome (GOLD analysis project Ga0134124, IMG submission 96880) | Terrestrial soil microbial communities without Nitrogen fertilizer from Kellogg Biological Station, Michigan, USA - KB3-0-4 | ecosystem: Environmental > Terrestrial > Soil > Unclassified ... | reverse complement strand
GAGATCGTCATCCGTCCGATCATCGGCGGCGCCGGCACGCTGCTGGGACCGATCCTCGGCTCCTTCATCCTCACCCCGCTCGGCGAGCTCTCGCGCTCCTACTTCGGCCAGAGCGGCCTGCACGGCGCCCACCTGATCGTCTACGGCGTGCTCCTCGTCACCGTCGTGCTCTTCATGCCCCAGGGCGCCTACCCCTTCCTCCGCCAGCTCTTCAAGCGCGCATGACGGAGCCGCGAACCTCCTCAGACAGCCCACCCACGCTTCAAGCCGGGCAAGCGCTCCTTTCAATAACCGCGCTCAGCAAGCGCTTCGGCGGCCTGCAGGCCGTTCGCGATCTCTCGTTCACCGTCGGCGAGGGCGAGATCGTGGCGCTGATCGGCCCCAACGGGGCCGGCAAGACGACGGCCTTCGCGCTGGTCTCCGGCTTCCTCACGCCCGACAGCGGCACCGTGCGCTTCGCCGGGCGCGACCTGCGTGGCCTCAAGCCGCACCAGGTGAACGCCCTCGGCATGGCGCGGACGTTCCAGATCATGCGGCCGTTCCCGCGGCTCACCGTCGTGCGCAACGTGATGATCGCCACCCTCGGCCGCCATGCCGATCCGGGCGAGGCCGAGCGGCGGGCGCGGGCCGTGCTCGACGAGCTCGGCCTCGGCGCCAAGGCCGACCTGCCCGCGGGCGGCCTGACGCTGGCCGAGCGCAAGCGGCTGGAGCTGGCGCGCGCGCTCGGCACCGAGCCGAGGCTGCTGCTGCTCGACGAGGTCATGTCGGGCCTGACCGAGGCGGAGACGGGGCGGATCGTCGAGCTGGTGCGGACCATCAACCGCCGCGGGGTGGCCATCTTGCTGATCGAGCACGTGATGCGGGCCGTCATGTCTCTGGCCCAGCGCATCGTCGTGCTGAACTACGGCGAGCGGATCGCCGAGGGCCGGCCGGACGCCGTCGCCTCCGACCCGCGCGTGATCGAGGCCTACCTGGGCGACGAGGAGGTCGCACGTGCTCCGGCTTGATGGCGTGGAAGCCGGCTACGGCGACGTGGTGGCGGTGCGCTCGGTGTCGCTGGAGGTGCGGGCGGGGGAGATCGTCGCGCTCATCGGCTCCAACGGCGCCGGCAAGACGACCACGCTGCGCGCGATCTCCGGGCTGCTGCCGCTGCGACAGGGCCGCGTCGAGCTCGACGGACGGCCGATCGGCGGGCTCGGCTCGCCCGCGATCGTCGCGGCCGGGATCGCCCACGTCCCCGAGGGCCGGCAGCTCTTCCCGACGATGACCGTGCTGGAGAACCTCGAGCTCGGCGCCCGGACGGCCGAGAGCCGGGCCCGCCGGGCGGAGACGCTGGCCCGGGTGGTCGAGCTCTTCCCGCGTCTGGGGGAGCGGCGCCGGCAGCTCGCCGGCACGCTGTCGGGCGGCGAGCAGCAGATGGTGGCGATCGGGCGCGCGCTGATGGCGCGGCCCCGCCTGCTCATGCTGGACGAGCCCTCGCTCGGCCTGGCGCCGGTCGTCGTCGGCTCGATCTTCGCCAACCTGACGGCGATCAACCGCGACGGGCTCACGATCCTGCTCGTCGAGCAGAACGTCCTGAGGGCCCTGCGCCTCTCCCACCGCGCCTACGTCCTCGAGAACGGCGCCGTCACGCTGACCGGGCCGAGCGCCACGCTGCTGGCCGACGAACGGATCAGACGGGCGTATCTGGGGAGGTAGGCGCGCACAATTGTGGCCCCGGGCGGGCGCCTGATACGCTGCAGACGAGATGAGTGACGAGTCCCTCTCCGACCCGCGGGCCGCCGCGCCCGCGGCCCCCGAGCGCCCCGTCACCGCCGAGCGACCGGGCCTGATGCTCCGCGTGCGGGGGCACCTGTCGCTGCCGCGCGTGCAGGCGATCTTCGGTCTCATCGCCGCCTTGCTGTCGATCGGCGGCGCGCTCTACGGCTATCTGCGCCCGGGCCGGGCGCCGCACACCGGGGATCTGGTCGCGATGGTCCAGGAGGCGCGCTCCGGCAAGGCGGTGACCGACGCCACGGTGGAGATCCTCACGCCGAAGGACGCGCTCGTGACCACCCTGGGCGCGTCGAGCGGGGAGGCCCGCAGCCAGATGAAGGAGGGGCCCTACCGCCTGCGCGTGACCCACCCGCGCTTCGCGACCGAGGTACGGCAGATCCAGGTGATCGCCGGCCAGACGACCGAGGTACACGTGCGGCTGGCCCCGCGGCCTGCCGCGTCACCCCTCGGCCCGGCCGAGCGCGCCGTCAACGAGGGCGTCGAAACCCTCAAGAAGAAGGTCTTCCGCTAGAACGTGTCAGGTATCGAGCCACCCGGGCGGCTTGGGGGCCATCTCGGGGCCCCCATCAAAATAGAAAGACGCCCTTGCCCGTGGTCTGGCGGTCGAAGAGCTGGTAGGCCTCCTCGGCTTGGTCGAGCCGCCAGCGGTGGGTGAAGATTCGGCCGAGCGGCACCTTGCGGTCGGCCACGAAGCGCGCGCACTCCTCCTGCCCGGTGTTCGAGAACGTCCACGAAGCGTGCACGGTGAGCTGGCGCCGGAGCATGTCGCGGCTGACGTCGAGCGTCACGTTGTTGCCCTCGCCGACGAAGGCGACGCGGCCCCAGGTGCCGGCGCTGCGGACCGCCTGCGCGCGCGCCTCCGGATTGCCGGAGCAGTCCATCGTCGTCTCCGCGCCCTCGCCCCCGGTGAGATCGTGGATCGCGCGCACGGGATCGGTCTGGCGCGGGTCGATGACGTGCTCGGCGCCGAAGTCGCGGGCCAGGGCCAGCCGCTCGGGGGAGACGTCGACGGCGATCACGCGCGCGCCCATGGCGCGACCGAGCATGGTGGCGCTGAGGCCGACCGGCCCCTGGCCGAAGACGGCCAGCGTGTCGCGGCCGGAGACGTCCAGGCGCTTGAGCGCCCCATAGGCGGTGCCGGTGCCGCACGAGACGGCGGCGCCCTCCTCGAACGAGATCGAGTCCGGCATCGGCACGAGGGTGAAGGCCGGGACCTTCATCATGGGTGCGTGGGCGCCGTGACCGGTCATGCCGTACACCGTGATGCCGGCCCGGCAGAGCTGCGACCAGCCGACCCGGCAGTGCTTGCACCGCCCGCAGCCCTTGTAGTGATGGTTCATCGCACGCTGGCCGACCAGACCGGGGTCGACGCCGGCGCCGACGGCCGCCACGACGCCGCACGGCTCGTGGCCGCCGATCACCGGGGTGCCACCGCCGCCGAGTCCGAGCCCGCCGGCCGCGTTGCCCGTCGCCCGGTAGGGGTGGAGGTCGCTGCCGCACATCCCCGAGGCCTTGATGGCCAGCACGACCTCGCCCGGCCCCGGCGTCGGATCCTGGAACTCCCGCACCTCGAGCTTGCGATTGCCGAGAAATACGATCCCGTGCATGGCACCCTCCCTGGCGGCAAGACTCTATCGCAACCAAGTACACTATGGACCGCGTTCGAGCGCCGGCTTTGCCGGCGCAAGCCTTTCCTGGGGGGAGGTTTCGGAAGGGGGCGAAGCCCCCTCCGAGGTCGGCTATGACGTCACCCATCATCACGGAAGCGGTACGAAGGCTGGTGGACCGTCGCGACCTGTCGCGCCTGGAGGCGGCGGCGGCGATGGACGCCATCATGTCGGGCTCCGCGACCAACGCACAGATCGCCGCGTTCCTCACCGCGCTGCGCATGAAGGGCGAGACGGTCGAGGAGCTGATCGGCTTCGCGCAGGTCATGCGGCAGAAGGTGGTGCGCATCCGCACGCGTGGCGACGAGGTGGCCGCGCTGACCGGCACCGACCGTGAGATGCTGATCGACACCTGCGGCACCGGCGGCGACGCCACCGGAACCTTCAACGTCTCCACCGCCACCGCGTTCGTGGTCGCGGGGGCGGGACTGCGCGTGGCCAAGCACGGCAACCGCTCGGTCTCGTCGCTGTGCGGCTCGGCCGACGTCGTGGAGGCGCTCGGCATCAACCTCGAGCTCACCCCGCCGAAGGTCGGTCGCTGTGTCGACGAGGTCGGCGTGGGCTTCCTCTACGCGCCGCTGCTGCACACGGCGATGAAGCACGTGATGCCGTCCCGTCGCGAGATGGGGATCCGCACCGTGTTCAACATGCTGGGCCCGCTGACCAACCCGGCCGGCGCCAACGCGCAGATCATCGGCGTCTACGCGGCCGCCCTCACCGAGCCGCTGGCGCGCGTGCTGGCCGAGCTCGGCACCGTGCGGGCGTTCGTGGTCCACGGGGCCGACGGCCTCGACGAGATCTCCAACACCGGCGAGAGCCGCGTGTCCGAGGTGCGCGACGGCGTGGTGCGCACGTTCACGGTGCGGCCGGAGGATTTTGGAATGCCGCAGGCCTCGATCGCGGATCTCCGGGGCGGCGATCGCGAGCAAAACGCCCAGATCATCCGCAGCCTGCTCGACGGCGAGCCCGGTGCCCGGCGCGATATCGTCCTCATGAACGCCGCCGCCGCGCTGGTGGCGGGCGGACGGGCGCGGGACCTGAAAGAGGGCGTGGGTCTGGCCGCCCAGTCGATCGACGGCGGTGCCGCCCGCGGCAAGCTGCGGGCGCTGGTGGAGCTCAGTCAGAAGCTCGCCCAGGAAAAATAAGACCGCGCCCATAGGGGCGGATGGGCGCGGTCGAGTCGGACGGTTGTTGAACGACGGGCGACCGGTTGCACTGCCATCCCGGCTCCACCGTTCCGCCGCCTGAGCTCGCTACCTATCAGGAGCAAGAGCCGTACCGTCGTGTAAATGGGCGCGATTCGGGTCGGCGGTCCCATGACGCGCTGCAACGCGTTACCGAATATTGACACCGGCCGCGAGTTGGAGATAATCCCTTACCTTCTCGTCCCGATCATCCTGTTCTGCAACGAAGCGGAGGGACTCAATGGCGCGACCGCTCTGGAGCGTACGCCTCGTCATCGCCGTCGTGCTCGCTCTCCTGGTGCCGGCGGGGGCGGCCGTGGCGAGCCCGGACGGCACGCTCACGTGGGCGGTGCACATCTCGCTGGCGCCGACGTTCTTCGATCCCGCCGAGACGCCGGGTCTGATCACGCCGTTCATGGTGCTCTACGCGATGCACGACGCGGTGGCCAAGCCGATGCCGGGCCAGAGCTTCGCGCCGAGCCTGGCCGAGTCGTGGACGCAGTCCAAGGACGGGCTGGTCTGGGAGTTCGTGCTCCGCAAGAACGTGCGCTTCCACAACGGCGAGGTGATGACGGCCGACGACGTGAAGTTCTCCTTCGAGCGCTATCGGGGCGCCGGCGCGAAGCTCCTCAAGGAGAAGGTCGCCGCGGTGGAGACGCCGGATCCGCTGCGGGTGCGCTTCCGGCTCAAGCAGCCGTGGCCGGACTTCATGACCTTCTACGCCACGCCCGCGACCGGGGCGGCCTGGGTGGTGCCGAAGAAGTACGTGGAGAAGGTCGGCGACGAGGGCTTCAAGAAGGCGCCGGTGGGTGCCGGGCCCTACAAGTTCGTGGCGTTCCGGCCCGGCGTCGAGCTGGTGCTCGAGGCGCACGAGGCGTACTGGCGCAAGTCGCCCAACGTCAAGACGCTCGTGCTGAAGGTCATCCCGGACGAGGCCACGCGCCTGGCCGCGCTGAAGCGCGGCGAGGTCGACATCGCCTACAGCATCACCGGTCCCCTGGCCGAGGAGCTCAAGCGCACGCCGGGTCTCACCCTCAAGCCGACCTACATGCCGTTCACCTCGTGGCTGGTCCCGGTCGAGCAGTGGGACCCGAAGTCCCCCTGGCACGACCGGCGGGTCCGGCTGGCCGCGAACCTGGCGATCGATCGTGAGGGCATCAACCAGGCGGCCTACCTCGGCCTGGCCAAGGTCACGAGCAGTATGATCCCGAGCCAGATGGACTACTTCTGGCAGCCGCCGGCGCCGAGCTACGACGCCGCCCAGGCCAAGAAGCTGCTGGCCGAGGCCGGCTATCCGAACGGCTTCGACGCCGGGGAGCTGAGCGGCGACATGATCTACGGCTCGGCGATCGGCGAGCCGTCGGTGAACTACCTCAACGCGGTCGGCATCCGCGTGCGCCTGCGGCTCATGGAGCGCGCGGCCTACTACAGCGAGTACGGCGAGAAGAAGCTGCGCGGCGTCCTCTATACGGGCAGCGCGGCGTTCGGCAACGCGGCCACGCGGCTGGAATCCTACGTCATCGGCGGCGGCCGCTACGTGTACGGCAGCCACCCGGACATGGACGGGCTGTTCAGCGAGCAGGTGAACGAGACGAACGCCCGCGTGCGCCAGCAGATCCTGTCGAAGATCCAGCAGATGGCCCACGAGCGGGTGATGTTCATTCCCGTGATGGAGACCGCGTTCCTCAACGGCGTGGGGCCACGCGCCGAGGTCCACGGTCTGAACGTGATCCCCGGCTTCGCCTACTCCGCCCCGTACGAGGACCTCAGGGTCAAGAAGAAGTAGGAGGCGACGATGCGCCGATTCGTCCTCCGTCGTGCGGCTTACGCCGCGTTGTCGTTGTTCCTGCTGTCCGTCACCATTTTCCTGTTCGTGCGGGTCACCGGCGACCCCACCGTGCTCCTGGTGGAGCCGGGCGCCAGCAAGGCCGACCTCGACGCGCTCCGGCACGACCTCGGGCTCGACCGGTCGCTGCTCGTGCAGTACGGGACGTTCATGCGCGACCTCGCGCGCGGCGACTTCGGCCGCTCGTTCTACTACCGCACGCCGGTCCTCGAGCTGTACGTCTCCCGTCTGCCGAACTCGCTGCTGCTCGCGGCGGCCGCCATGGTGTTCTCGCTGCTCATCGGCATCCCGAGTGGCATCATGGCCGCGGTGCGCGTGGGCGGCTGGTGGGACAGCGCCGGCAAGATCTTCGCGCTGCTGGGGCTGTCGATGCCGTCGTTCTGGGTGGGGCTGCTGCTGATCCTGTTCTTCTCGGTCTACCTGGGCTGGCTGCCCTCGTCGGGCTCGGGCACGGCCCTGCACGTGCTCATGCCGGCCTTCGCGCTCGGCTGGTACTTCGCCGCCGCCCACATGCGGCTGGCCCGCTCGTCGATGCTGGAGGTGCTCGGCTCCGAGTACGTGAAGCTGGCGCGCCTCAAGGGGCTGCCGGAGATGCGCGTGATCGCCAAGCACGCGTTCAAGAACGCGCTCATCCCCGTGCTCACGCTGGCCGGCATCAACCTCGTGCTCATGGTCAACGTCGCCGTCGTGGTCGAGACGGTCTTCGCGTGGCCGGGCATCGGCCGGCTGCTGTACGAGGGGATCGCCTTTCGCGACTTCCCGGTCGTGCAGGCGGTCGTGCTGCTGGGCGGCTCCATGATCGTCGTCGTCAACCTGGTGATCGATCTCCTCTACGCCGTCATCGACCCGAGGATCCGCTATGAGCGTTAGTCCAGCTCCGACGACTCCGAGTGGCGTTGAGGCGCTGCCGACGATCCGGCAGCTGCCGACCTTTCGCACGAACGGCCTGCCGATGCTGCCGATCGCGATCCTGGTCACGCTGGCCCTGCTGGCGATCTTCGCCGACCTGATCGCGCCCTCCAATCCGGAGATCGGCTCGCTGTCGCAGCGCTTCCGGCCGCCGGCCTGGGTGGCGGGCGGCAGCACCGAGCACCTGCTCGGTACCGACCACATCGGGCGTGACGTCCTCTCCCGGCTGATCTTCGGCGCCCGGGTGTCGATGATGGTCGGCTTCACCGCCGTGATCTTCGCCGGCGTGCTGGGCAGCGCGCTCGGCATCCTGTCCGGCTACCTGGGTGGCTGGGTCGACCAGGTGATCATGCGCGTCACCGACACCTGGCTGGCGCTCCCGGCGTTGACCTTCGCCATCTTCCTGGCCGCCATCGTGGGGCCGAGCGAGTGGAACATCGTCATCATCCTGGGCGCCGTCTACTGGACGAGATACGCGCGCGTGATCCGCGGGGAGGTCCTCTCGCTGAAGGAGCGAGACTTCGTCCGGCTGGCCATCGTGGCCGGCTGCTCCAAGTGGACGATCATGCGGCGGCACCTGCTGCCCAACGTCCTCAACACGGCCATCGTGCTGGCCACGCTCATGCTGGGCGTGGTCATCGTCACCGAGGCGGCGCTGTCCTTCCTCGGCGTCGGCGTGCCGCCGCCCAAGCCCGCCTGGGGCCTGATGCTGGCCGACGGCAAGAAGGGCTTGATGGCCGGATACTGGTGGCTGACCGTGTTCCCGGGCGTCTGCATCGTGCTGATGGTGCTCGCCGCCAACCTCCTCGGCGACTGGCTTCGCGTGAAGCTGGACCCCCAGCTCCGCCAGCTGTGAGCGGACGGGACCACCAACTATGAGCGCACGGAACCACGCCGCTCCTCGAACAGGCCACCCGCGGCTCGAGCCGGGCCGGCGGCACCCGCTCCCATGAATAGCGCTCCGCTCCTCGAGCTGGATCGGCTGTCCGCCCACTACGTGACCGGCAGGGGTACGCGCATCGTGCGAGCGGTCGACGAGGTCTCGATCACCCTGCGGGCGGGCGAGACGCTCGGCGTCGTCGGCGAATCGGGATCGGGCAAGACGACGTTGGCGCTGGCGATTTTGAGGTTGCTACCCACGGCGGCCCGCATCGTGAGCGGCGCCATGCGCTTCGACGGAGAGGACCTGCTGGCCAAGTCGCCGGCCGAGATGCGACGCATTCGCGGCAAGCGCATCGCCATGATCCTGCAGGATCCGATGGCGTCGCTGAACCCGCTCTTCACGGTGGGCGACCAGGTGGGCGAGTCGCTGCGCGTGCACGAGCACGCGTCGCGCCGGAGCGCGCGTGAGCGGGCGGGCGCGCTGCTGAAGTCGGTGAAGATCCCGGCGGCGACGCAGCGGCTGCGCGAGTACCCGCACCAGATGTCGGGCGGCATGCGCCAGCGCATCGTGGGCGCCATCGCCATCTCGTGCGAGCCGCAGCTGCTCATCGCCGACGAGCCGACCACGAGCCTGGACGTGACGATCCAGGCCCAATACCTGAAACTGCTCCGCGAGATCCAGCGCGAGCACGGGCTGGCCCTCATCTTCATCACCCATAACCTCGGGATCGTGGCGCGCATGTGCGACAACGTGGCGGTCATGTACGCGGGACGCGTGATCGAGGCCGGACCGGTGCGGCAGATCTTCAACGCGCCGGTGCATCCCTATACGCGGGCGCTGATCGAGTCGATCCCCCGCATGGGCGAGGGGCCCGAGCGGCTGACCGCCATCGACGGCCAGCCTCCCGACCTGGCCACGCTGCCGGTGGGCTGCTCGTTCCAGGCGCGCTGCCCGCGCGTCATGGACCACTGCCGGGAGGAAGCGCCGCCCGCGTTCGACGTGGCGTCGCAGCACACCGCCCGCTGCTGGCTGGCCCGGCCATGACGACACTCCTCGAGGCGCAGAACCTCACCAAGCATTTCCCGCTGCGGCGCGGGCTGTTCGGGTCCGACCCCGGCGCGGTGCGCGTGGTCGACGGCGTGTCCTTCGCGATCGAGGCCGGTCGCACGCTGGGCGTGGTCGGCGAGTCCGGCTGCGGCAAGTCGACGACCGCCAAGCTCGTGCTGAAGCTCGAGGAGCCGACGTCCGGCGAGATCCGCTTCGAGGGGCGCGCGCTGCAGAAGCTGGACGCCAGCGAGCTGCGCCAGTACCGCCGCTCGGTGCAGGCGGTCTTCCAGGATCCCTTCGCCTCGCTGAACCCGCGCATGCGGGTCGGCGCGATCATCGACGAGCCGCTGGTCACCAACGAGAAGATCGACAAGGCGCACGCGCGCGAGCGGGTGGCCAGGCTGCTGGACATGGTCGGGCTGCCGGCGCGATCGGCCGACCTCTTTCCGCACGAGTTCTCGGGTGGCCAGCGCCAGCGGATCGCCATCGCCCGCGCGCTGGCGCTCTCGCCCAAGCTGGTGGTGCTGGACGAGCCGGTGTCCGCGCTCGACGTCTCCATCCGCGCGCAGATCCTCAACCTCCTCGTCGACCTGCAGCGCGATCTGGGCCTGGCCTACCTGTTCATCGCCCACGACCTGGCCGCGGTGGCGCACATGAGCCACACCATCGCCGTCATGTACCTGGGCCAGCTCGTGGAATACGGACCGGCCAAGACGGTCGCCAGCGATCCCAAGCACCCCTACACGCAGGCGCTGTTCTCCGCCGCGCTGCCCTCGCATCCCGACGAGGCGCGGGAGGAGATCATCCTGACCGGCGAGGTGCCGAGCCCGGTCAACCCCCCGTCCGGCTGCCGCTTCCACCCGCGCTGCCCACACGTCCTGCCGCGCTGCGCGCCCGAGGTCCCGAAGCTGCGTCCGGCCTTCGGCCGCGAGACCGCCTGCCACCTCTACGAACAGCCGACCTGATCGGTGCCGGCAATCACACCGGCAGCGGGATTACGAGGAGCGCCCCGGCCTCGCCGAGGCGCGACGAGCGACTGGGGGTATGGGGGCCATTTCGGGGCCCCCATGACATGAAGACGCGGGGGATGGGTCTGCTGATGTTGTGGTGCGACGTCGATCCGGAGTACGAGGCCGAGTTCAATCGCTGGTACGACGAGGAGCACATCGAGCACCTGACCGCCGTGCCCGGCTTCCTGAACGGCGGCCGTTACGTCGCCCTCAAGGGCGGGCCGAAGTACCTGGCGATGTACGAGCTCGAGGACCACAACGTGCTGCGCAGCGCGGTGCGCTACAAGCCGTCGGCGCGGCGGCAGAAGACCTCGGGCGGCCACGTCGGTCGCAACTACATCCTCAACGGCTACCGGCAGATCTTCCCGGCCCGGGCGACGCCGGTCGAGGCGACGATGGAGATGCCGCCCTATCTGCAGATGGGCCGCATGGACATCCCCGCCGCCATGGAGGAGGAGTTCAACGCCTGGTACAACACCGTCTACATTCCCGGCTACCTCACGGTGCCGGGCGTGATGGGCGTGCGGCGCTTCGTGGTGATCGATGGCCAGCCGAAGTACCTCACGGTCTACGACTTCGAGCGGCCGGACGTCTCGGAGGGCGATGCCTGGAACCGCGTGCGCGACAGCAACCCGTGGACCCAACGGGTGCGGCCGGCCATGCGGCTCGACCCCGGCTCGCCGGCGGTGTTCAAGCGTATCTATCCTAAGTAGGAGCCCGCTGCAGGGCCGAAGTAGGAGCCCGCTGCAGGTTCGAAGTGGCGGCGTCCGGCAAGGGCGCTTGCGCGGCTCGCCGCGGCGGACTTACAATGTGGGCGGTCGTCGCGCTCGCGCCCAAGTCCCTTCAGCCGTTGGCCTGAGGCTCCCGATGTCGGCGCTGGTCGCGACGCTGCTGGCGACTCACAGTTCTAGAACACCGACAGAGGAGTCGAGTGAACGGACGCGTGCCGCGGTATCACCGCATCGCCGAGTCACTACGCGAGCGTATCCGCGGCGGTGAGTGGATGGCCGGCGCCCCGCTGCCCAACCAGCGACGGCTCGCACGCGACTTCGGCGTGACGCTCATGACGCTGCGCCAGGCGCTCGAGCTCCTGGAGCGCGACAACCTCATCACGCGGCGGCACGGTCTGGGCACCTTCGTGGCCGCGCCCTCCATCGACTACGAGATCAACAAGCTCCTCCGGCTGGCCGGCGATCTCTCGGCCCAGGGCGAGTCCGTTTCCACGCGCGTGCTCGCCGCGCGTCCGGCGGTGGCCGACCGCCGCGTGAGCGCGGCCCTGGGCGTGACGCCGCGGGCGCGGGTGGTGATGGTCGAGCGGCTGCGGCTGGTCGACGATCATCCGATGAGCCTGCAGCGCTCCTTCCTGCCGGCGCGGATCGGCGAGGAAGTCCTGACCTCCGATCTCGCGGAGACGCCGCTCAGTCAGGTGCTGGAGTTCAAGCTGGGCATCGTCGTCGTGCGGGCGCGGGAGGCGGTGTCGGCCGTCCGGCTCGGGCCCCGCGAGGCCGCTCAGCTCGGCTGCCCGTCCGGCGCCGCCGCCTTCGAGTCCGAGCGCGTGTCCTTCGACGCGGCCGGGGAGCCGGTCGTCTTCGATCGCGTCTTCATCCCGGGGGATCGCTTCCGGATCACCCGTGACTTGCATTACGACTCTCAGCCGCCACTTCGAGGAGCGACAACGTCATGAAGATTCTGGTCCTGGTCAAGCAGGTCCCCGACACCGCCACCCAGGTGAAGATCGGCGGCGACGGCAAGCAGATCGACACCGCCGGCATCACGTGGATCGTCTCGCCCTACGACGAGTTCGCCGTGGAGGAGGCGCTGCGCATCAAGGAAAAGCGCGGCCAGGGCGAGGTGGTGGCCGTCTCGCTCGGTCCCGATCGCGCCAAGGAGACGCTCCGCTCGGCGCTGGCCATGGGCTGCGATCGCGCGATCCACGTCAACGACCCCGCGCTGGCGACGGCCGACACACTCACGACGGCGCGGGCTCTGGCCGTGGTGATCAAGCAGGAGGCGCCGCAGCTCGTGCTGTGCGGGCGCCAGGCCATCGACGACGACATGGGCGCCGTCGGCGCCCAGCTCGCCGAGGTGCTCGGCTGGCCGTGCGCGTCCTGGATCATGGAGGAGGCGGTCGACGCCGACGCCAAGAGCGTGCGGGTGGGGCGCCAGGTCGAGGGCGGTCTCGAGGTGTTCGAGCTGCCGCTGCCGGCCGTGCTGTCGGCGCAGAAGGGCATGAACGAGCCGCGCTACCCGACCCTCAAGGGGATCATGGGCGCCAAGAAGAAGGAGATCAAGGACGTGAAGGCCGCCGACCTCGGCCTGGCGTCCGTGACGCCGGAGCTCAGTATCACCAAGCTCGAGGCGCTGCCCGCGCGGCCGCCGGGCCGGGTGATCGCGGGCGAAACCAAAGACGCCGTGAAAGAGCTCGTCCGCGCCCTGCGCGAGGACGCCAAGGCTATTTAACAAGGAGACGATGATTATGGCTGGCGCGTTCTGGTGCGTGGTCGAGGACGATCGCAAGGGCATGCCCAAGAAGGTCATGGCCGAGGTCATCGGCGAGGCGGCGCGCCTCGGCGGCCCGGTCGAGGCGGTGTGGCTCACCGACAAGGCGACCGACGAGGGGCTCAAGCAGCTCGCCGGCTGGGGCGCCGGCAAGGTGTGGCTGCTCGAGAACGCGGGGCTGGCGCCGTACCGCGGTGAGGTGTGGGTGCCGCCGGTGGCCGAGCTGGCCGCCAAGGAATCGCCCAAAGCGATCCTGGCGCCGGTGACGAGCCGTCAGCGCGAGTTCATGGCGCGCCTGGCGGCGAAGCTGGGCGTGGGGCTCTCGGCCGACTCCGTCTCGCTGGCGATGGACGGCGACAAGCTGGTGGCGACCCGGCCCATCTACGCGGGCAAGCTGCTCTCGAAGGCCACGTGGGCCAAGCAGCCGTGGATGGCCACGCTGCGGCCCAACGTGTTCAAGCCGGCCGACGCCCAGGACGGCAAGAGCGCGCCGGTCGAGCGCCCGTCGCTCGCCATCCCGGCGGCGCAGATGAAGTTCGTGGAGCGCCGCGAGGAAGCGTCCACCGGCCTGCCGGAGCTGACCGAGGCCGAGATCGTGCTCTCGGGCGGCCGGGGCATGAAGGGCCCGGAGAACTACGTGATCCTCGAGGAGCTGGGGGGCGTGATCGGCGCCGCCGTCGGCGCCTCGCGGGCGGCGGTGGACGCCGGCTGGCGGCCGCACCGCTTCCAGATCGGCCAGACGGGCCGGACCATCTCGCCCAAGCTCTACATGGGCTTTGGTGTATCGGGCGCCATCCAGCACCTCGCCGGCATGCGGACCTCGAAGGTGATCGTGGCCATCAACAAGGATCCGGAGGCGCCGATCTTCAAGATCGCCGACTACGGTATCGTGGGCGACCTGTTCGAAGTCGTGCCGGAGCTGACCAAAGAGTTCAAGCGGCTCCTGGAGAAATAACCGGAGCTCAATCATGAATCTGCAGCTGACCGACGAGCAGTCGATGATCCAGGCGATGGCGCGGGAGTTCGCCCAGACGCACGTCGCGCCCATCGCCGCCGAGATCGATCGCGACGCGCGCTTCCCGCACGAGACGGTCAAGCGGATGGGCGAGCTCGGGCTCATGGGCATCGCCGTGCCCGAGCGCTGGGGCGGCGCCGGGGCCGACGCCGTCTCGTACGTGGTGGCGCTGGAGGAGATCGCCAAGGCCTGCGCCTCCCACGCGGTCGTCATGTCGGTCAACAACTCGCTCTACGGCGATCCGGTGCTGAAGTTCGGCACCGACGAGCAGCGCGCGCGCTTCCTCAAGCCCGTCGCCTCCGGCCACGCCATCGGCTGCTTCGCGCTGACCGAGCCCCAGGCCGGCTCCGACGCGTCGAACCAGGCCACCGTGGCCCGCCGCGAGGGCGAGCACTACGTGATCACCGGCCGCAAGCTGTTCATCACCAACGGTCGGGAGTCGGCGTTCGCACTGGTCTTCGCTCAGACGGATCGAGCCAGGGCCCATCGGGGAATCACCGCGTTCGTCGTCGAGAAGGGCACCCCGGGCTTCACGGTCTCCAAGACGGAAGACAAGCTCGGGATCCGCGCCTCCGACACCGCCGAGCTGGTGTTCGACGAGTGCCGGGTGCCGGCCGCCAACCGGATCGGCGAGGAAGGGCGGGGCTTCCGCGTCGCGCTGACCGCCATCGACGGTGGCCGCATCGGCATCGGCGCCCAGGCCGTCGGCATCGCCGCCGGCGCCTACGAGCGCGCGGTCGCCTACGCGCGCGAGCGGAAGGCGTTCGGCGTGCCGATCGGCCAGCACCAGATGGTGCAGTGGATGCTGGCCGACATGGCCACGGCCATCGACGGCGGGCGGCTGCTGTGCCTGCAGGCGGCCGCGCTGAAGGATCGCGGTGCGCCGTTCACCAAGCAGGCGGCCATGGCCAAGCTGTTCTGCGCCGAGATGGCCATGAAGGTGACGACCGACGCCATCCAGGTCCACGGCGGCTACGGCTTCATCAAGGACTACGAGGTCGAGCGCTACTTCCGCGACGCCAAGATCACCGCCATCTACGAGGGCACCTCGCAGATCCAGAAGCTGGTGATCGCGCGCGAGGTGCTGGGGGCATGATCGCCACGGTGCCGGGCTTCGTCGACTACTTCGACGGCGTGCGACGGCGCACCCGCGACCTCTTCGGCGCCATCCCCGCCGATCGCGTCGACTGGGCGCCGAGGGCGGGCGAGTACAGCTGCGGCGACATCGTGCGCCACGTCGCCGCCACCGAGACGATGTTCGTCGGCGCGGTCGTGGACGGGCGCTGGCACTATCCCGGCCACGACCGGGACGGCGCGCCGACGCTGGCCGCCGCGCTGGCGCGGCTCGACGCCGCTCACGCCGAGGCGGGGGCGCGGCTGCGGGGGCTCGCCGACGGCACGCTCGGCGAGCCGCGGCCGGCGCTGGAGCCGGGCGCGCGCCCGGTGCGGGCGTGGCGCCTGCTGCTCGCGATGGTCGAGCACGAGGTGCATCACCGCAGTCAGCTGGCGTCGTACCTGACGTGGATGGGGCTCGAAGCGCCCGATATCTTCGGGTTGGGTGTGGAAGACGTGGAGCGGTTGACCGCCCACGCGGTGGGGAGAAGCTGATGAGCTCCGAACGGCCGGTCCGGTTCGAATCGCTCTCGGGCATCCCGGTCGAGCCGCTGTACACGCCGGAGAGTCTCGGCGACTGGTCGTACGCCGAGAAGCTCGGGCGGCCCGGCGAGTACCCGTTCACCCGCGGCGTCTATCCGACGATGTACCGCGGACGGCTGTGGACCATGCGGATGTTCGCCGGGTTCGGGCGGCCGGAGGACACCAACGAGCGGTTCAAGTACCTGCTGGCCCAGGGACAGACGGGCCTCTCGACCGCCTTCGACATGCCGGCGCTGATGGGCTACGACGCCGATCATCCGCGCGCGCGCGGCGAGGTCGGCAAGGAAGGTGTGTCGATCTCGACGCTCGACGATTTCCAGCGGTTGTTCGCCGACATCCCGCTGGGCGACGTGACGACGTCGATGACGATCAACTGCACGGCCTCGGTGGCGCTGGCGATGTACCTGGCCATCGCCGACGAGCAGGGCGTGGCCTGGGACCGCATCGGCGGCACCATGCAGAACGACATGCTGAAGGAGTTCATCGCCCAGAAGGAATGGATCAGTCCGCCCGACTCCGCCGTGCGCATCGTGACGGACATGATCGAGTTCACATCCAAGCACGTCCCCCGCTTCAACCCGGTGTCGATCTCCGGCTATCACATCCGGGAGGCGGGGTCGACGGCGGTGCAGGAGCTGGCCTTCACGCTGGCCGACGGCCTCGGCTACGTCGAGGCGGCCCTGGCGCGCGGGCTGGACGTCGACGCCTTCGCGCCGCGCCTGTCGTTCTTCTTCGACATCCACAACGACTTCTTCGAGGAGATCGCCAAGCTGCGGGCGGCGCGGCGGATGTGGGCGCGCTTCATGAAGGTCAGGTATGGTGCGAAGAAGCCGGAGTCGATGCGGCTGCGCACTCACACTCAGACCGCAGGTGTCTCGGCTACTGCCCAACAACCCCTGAACAATGTAGCCAGAGTGGCTCTCCAGGCGCTGGCCGCCGTGCTCGGCGGCGCCCAGTCGCTGCACACCAATTCGTACGACGAGACGTGGGCGCTGCCGACCGAGGAAGCCGTGACCGTCGCGCTGCGTACCCAGCAGATCATCGCCGAGGAGACCGGCGTGCCGCTGACCGCCGATCCGTTGGGCGGCTCGTACTACCTGGAGCGCATGACCGACCAGATGGAGGCCGCCGCGCTCGAGTACATCGCGCGCATCGACGCCATGGGCGGCATGGTGCGCGCGATCGACGAGGGTTATCCCCAGAAGGAGATCGCGGACGCCGCCTATCGCTACCAGCTCATGGACGACCGCGGCGAGAAGATCACGGTCGGCGTGAACAAGTACGTCATGCAGGACGAGAAGGGGATCAACTACCTGCGCATCGACGAGTCCGTCGAGCTCGAGCAGATCGAGCGGGTGGGTCGCTTCAAGGCCGCCCGCGACATGGGCAAGGTCGAGCGTCGGCTCAAGCAACTGGCCGATGCCTGCCGCAACGGCGGCAACGTCATGCCGGTGCTGATCGATGCCGTGAAGGACTACGCGAGCCTGGGCGAGATCTCGGACGTCTATCGTCAGGTCTTCGGCCTCTATCGCGAGCCGATCATCTTTTAGGGTTGCCGCCGGAGCGCCTACGCAGGGCTCCGGCGCTGCGGCGTTCGGGCGCAGAATGGTGAAGGCAGAATGGTGAAGGGGGAAGAGGGTATGAGCGAGCCGATCCGGATCCAGAAGACGACGACGAGGAAAGAGCGGCCGAAGGACAAGGACCTGGCGTTCGGCACGGTCTTCACCGACCACATGTTCGTGGCGGACTTCGAAGAGGAGAAGGGCTGGTACGACCCGCGGGTCGAACCCTACGGACCGCTGCCGCTGGATCCGGCCACGGCCGTCCTGCATTACGGCCAGTCGCTCTTCGAAGGGCTCAAGGCGTTCCGCGGCAAGGACGGCAAGATCCGGCTGTTCCGGCCCGACAAGCACGTCGCCCGGCTCAACCGCACCGCCCAGCGCATGTGCATTCCCACCATCGATCCCGAGCTCATCTCGAAGTCGTGGACGACGCTGGTCGACGTCGACCGCGACTGGGTGCCGTCGGCGGTGGGCACCTCGCTCTACATCCGCCCGACCGTGATCGCCAGCGAGCCGTTCCTCGGCGTGCGGCCGGCCCGGGAGTATCTCTACTACGTGATCCTGTCGCCGGTCGGGCCGTACTATCCCGAGGGACTCGCGCCCACCAAGATCAAGGTCATCGACAACTACGTGCGCGCGGTGGCGGGCGGGCTCGGCGAGGCGAAGACCTCCGCAAACTACGCGGCCAGTCTCTACGCCGCCGAGGAGGCCAAGCACGAGGGCTTCACGCAGGTGCTGTGGCTCGACGGCGTGGAGCACAAGTACATCGAGGAGGTTGGCACCTCCAACATCATGCTGCGGATCGACGACGAGGTGATCACGCCGCCGCTGGCCGGCACCATCCTGGCCGGCGTCACCCGCGACACCGCGCTGGCGCTGCTGCGCGGCTGGGGCGTGCGGGTGTCGGAGCGCGCGATCACCATCGACGAGGTCGTGGCCGCCGCCGATCAGGGGACGCTGCGCGAGGTGTGGGCGACCGGCACCGCCGCCGTCATCTCGCCCGTGGGCGAGCTGGCGTACAAGGGCCGCCGCCTCGTCGTCAACGGGGGCCGGATCGGCGATCTGGCCCAGAAGCTGTACGACACGATCGTCGCCATCCAGTACGGCGCGGCCCCGGATCCGCACGGCTGGACGGTCGTGGTCTGAGGCCGACGGCATGGCCACCGACTGCGTCTTCTGCAAGATCCGCGACGGCGAGCTGCCTTCGATGCGCGTGTACGAGGACGACCACACGCTGGCGATCATGGACATCAACCCGCTCAATGCCGGCCACTGCCTGGTGATCACCAAGGCGCACGCCCCGACGCTGTGGGACGCCAAACCCGAGGATCTGCAGGCCGCCATCGCCACCGCCCAGAAGGTGGCCGTCGCCCTCAAGACCGCCGTGAAGCCGGACGGCCTCAACATGCTCCAGGCCAACGGCGCCGCCGCGTTCCAGTCGGTGTTCCACTACCACCTGCACCTCATCCCGCGCTGGAACAACGACGGCAAGGGCTTCGACTGGCCGGTGATGGCGGGCGACCGCGCCCAGATCCAGGCGATCGGCGAGCGGCTCCGGGAGGCGCTCGGATGACCGAGCGCCCCGTCCGCATCGTGGTCGCCAAGCCCGGGCTGGACGGCCACGACCGCGGCGCCAAGATCGTCGCCCGCGCCCTGCGCGACGCCGGCTTCGAGGTGATCTACACCGGCCTGCACCAGACGCCCGAGCAGGTGGTGGCGACCGCGCTGCAGGAGGACGCCGACGCCATCGGGCTCAGCGTGCTCTCCGGCGCCCACAACTATCTGTTCAAGCGCGTGCTCGACCTGCTCCACGAGAAGGGCGCCGACGATGTGGCCGTGTTCGGGGGCGGGATCATTCCCCCCGAGGACATCGGCGCGCTGAAGGCCATCGGCGTGAAGGAGATCTTCACGCCGGGCACGTCGACCCAGGACATCGTCCGCTTCGTCCGCGAAAACATCCGCGCCGCCGTCTGAGCCGGGCCACCGCCGATGAAGCCCCTCGGCATGCTGCTCGCCCTCCTTGCCGCCGGGCGCGCCGACGTCGTCGCGTTCGGTGCGCCCTCCTCGCACGCCCGGCCGGTGACTCCCGACCCCGCGCGTGTGGGGTATCTCGGCCACAGCCGCCGACGTGATCGATTGACGGCGATGCGAGCACCCCGCCGGGCCGACCCGGCCCGACGATGACAGAGGAGCCGAGACGATGGACTTCGAGCTGACGCCCGAGCAGGCGGCGATCCGCGACGTGGCCCGCGAGTTCGCCGAGGCGGAGCTGGGCGACAAGATCGCGCCCTACGACCAGCGGCACGAGTTTCCGCACGAGATCGTGGCCAAGCTCGGTCCGCTCGGATTCATGGGCGTGCTGGTGCCCGAGGAGTACGGCGGCGCCGGCCTCGACTACGTCTCCTACGCGTTGATCGTCGAGGAGCTGAACCGCGGCGACGCCTCGGTCGGCATCACGATGTGGGGCCACAACTCGCTGTGCACGAACCACATCAACCTGTTCGGCTCGCCCGAGCAGAAGCGACGCTGGCTGCCGCGGCTGGCCGCCGGCGAGATGCTGGGCGCCTGGGGCCTGACCGAGCCGGGCTCCGGCTCCGACGCCGCCGCGCTGCGCACGCGCGCGGAGGCACGGGAGGGCGGCTGGGTCCTCAACGGCAGCAAGGCGTTCATCACCAACGCCTCGGTGGGCGGCGTCGCGGTCGTCATGGTCCGCACCGATCCCGAGAAGAAGGCCCGCGGGATCTCGGCCCTCGTCGTCGAGAAGGGAACGCACGGCTTCACCGCCGGTCGGCCGTACCGCAAGCTGGGGTTGCACGCCTCCGACACCGCCGAGCTGATCTTCGAAGACGCCCGCGTGCCTGCCGATCACCTGCTCGGCGAGCGCGGGCAGGGGTTCGTGCAGGCCATGCAGGTGCTGGAGGGCGGGCGCATCGCCATG
>Ga0134124_10001303_pt1 | contig 20012 bp, 18 predicted proteins | sample KB304_FD_96880 | JGI IMG/M metagenome (GOLD analysis project Ga0134124, IMG submission 96880) | Terrestrial soil microbial communities without Nitrogen fertilizer from Kellogg Biological Station, Michigan, USA - KB3-0-4 | ecosystem: Environmental > Terrestrial > Soil > Unclassified ... | reverse complement strand
GAATGAATTTTAACGTTCTCCGCGGCATATATACAGAGAAATTCAAGGATGAGGATGAGGAATTAGAGGCGTTAAGGGCAGATGAAGGGGATTCTGATCGCCGCGAACGCCTACGCGAGCATTTATACGGATGCAAGGACCCCTCACGGCGGAAAGAAATCCCCGCGGGGTGTAAAATAGTATCTGTGCGTGATTTAATGGATCCGGCGAAGGTAAAATCAGGCTGGTATTTCAGAAGTGTTCTGCGCGACATGGATTCGGAAGATGTCTTCTTTTGCGAAGATGAGAAAAATATTCCGCGTGATATTGTGCATGAAATACGAATTCCTGGGCAAGATGCGCTTTCTTCCCTCATGCGACATTATCATCAAGGCATGGTACTTTTGCGTGAATGGACTTACATATACAAAGGCGACAATGAGAAGACGCATGGAAATTTGTGGAAGGTGTTAAATAAAAACAAAGTATAAATTCCGCTACGAGTGATATTTTTTTTGTTTGAAAAAATTGAAAACATATAATAATCATATACATGAGAATAATGCAAAACTTTAAAGTCGATCCTATTGCTTTGAAGGAGGCTAAAAAATTAAGAGCAGAAGTAGAACAGGCAAGAAAACGTGCTTTGGAAAAGAAAAATAACAAACATGCAAATCTCAAGCCAGCTGTGCAAACCATATTAATTTCTCCTATAGATGACGAGTATTTGTCAAGGTATGGTCCGGGTAATGAATGGACAAAATATGGATGCAAATAATTATTTCTACAACAAAAAATGCAATGTCATTTCTTATTGGGGTGATATCCATTTTATATTTTCAATTTCTTTCAGGAAAATTCCGCGATCTATATAATTTTTTTATTAGAGATTGATACTGCATGATTAATACCGTGCACAACGCAAAATGGAAGAAAAAACCATACGCGCAAAGAAACAATATATTACAGATAATGTAAATGAATTGTCGATAGAAGACAAAGGAAGAATATGCACTATTTTAATTCAAAATGGAAAACGGAAAAACATAATCTATAATAAAGACGGCGGTTGCATTAACCTGGACATATTAGATGACGCAATTGTAAATTCCATATATGTATTTATCGATTATACAATAAATAGATTGAATTCGACATTCGCGTGACGCTCCCTTCGGTCGCTACGCGGTGCTCGCTAGTAAGATCCTGCGGATCTTACGTCGCTTCGCGTGTATACAATATTTTTTATGCACTTGTGGCGAAAAATAAAAATGCAATAGCAAAGTGGCCTATACTAATGGAGACATAATTTCGAAAAATAATTATTTAATTCGGCCCCTTATCAAATTTAACATTTGGCCGCGTTTAGTATTAATATACTGCTAAAAGCGATCTATAGATGGAAAATTATGCATATGAAGGTGCACCACCGCCATTAACATTCGAATTTGAATTTGGCGGAGGTGGCGAGAATAAACATATAATTAAGGATTTACATAAAAAAGTTGGCAAAGCTTTGACTCGCAATGCGAAGGCTGGATCATCTTCGCCGCCTTCCGTAAAAATAAATTCGGTGAGAGCTCCGGCTACTATTATAGCATTTGGTGGCAGTGATATTATTGGCGCAATTGAATCGTCAGATATTAATGATGCGATAGAGTAATTGAATTATTATCCAATTAAATTTTTTACACAGTTATTTGTATTACACAGGAGGCAATAAATATTTCTTGCCTCATGGAGAATTTCAAGGACGTGAAAGTGCAAAATGAGGGAGGGGTTGATCGTGCGTACATTGTAAAAGAAGCGACCAGACTTTATAAACAATGCCTCGCGGAAGCGGAGAAGAATAAAATCGATGTAAAAAAGATACTATCGGGAAAGCCAAAGAAAGAAGATTTAGATTTTCTAGACAAATTATTTGATAGAATGCAGAAGGAGCATAAACAACTCGCTGATACATATCCCACAGTTGTCAGACATATGATTCAAGAACTTCAATATGATAGGAGTGTGTTTGATGAATATTTGAAGGGGTTAGAAAAAAGCCCATGGATGAATGATGCTCAACGCATGGATTCGTATACAAATTATGCGGTGTTATTGTATAAACATTCTAATAAAGGAAAACACTTAAGTAGAACTCAGGTTGAATTGTTTAGGAAAGATTATAGGAAAAGATTGCAAGATGAGCATGATAAGTTTATTGAAACCGTTGAAGAACACAAGAAACAGGTAGAAAAAGAAGGTGCTCATTATTCTGAAAGCGTAAAGAAAGATATGATCGCGATGATCAAAAAACAATTGGCGGAAAGTGATGCGGGAATGACAAATACTGTTGCGGCGGCAAATAATGCAATGGAGGATGCATCTGCTGCAGCATCTCAATCAGACCCTGAAAACAGAGAACAATTAGAAAAACTAGTTGCGGCGGGTATTCTTTCTCCTTCTGTTCTTCAATAATATTATGCGATGTAAGTATATATACGTGTTGACTAATAAAAGGCGAAGATATGCAGGGGATAAAAATTGCAATATTATTATTTACGATAATCGTCATTATTTTCTTTGTCGCATCAGCGGTAACATATCATGAAATGCCGCCAAATAGACTAATGGTCGTTAATGAAGCCCCAGTATATTCAACGCCATAGTAATATCTCTTTCGGTAAGATCTTTTGCACGTTCGGGGGAATAAAAACTCTCTAGAAATTTTAACATAAGTTGATTTCTGTCTGGAGGCAGATTAATATGTTTTTTTGCGTAAGGAACAGCGCCGGATGGTCCTTCCCAAATATAATTTTCGCGTTCCAATGTCGCAAACTCATTTGGAACTTTAATGAGATGAGATTTTAACATCGAAATCATACTAATTTGCGCTGCATTAATGCCGCCATCATACTGTTGATCTAATACATAATTTGTAGACGGAATAAATAAAACAGGAGAAGTTATCAATACATTTTTCTTTGCAAGGAAGGTGAGAGCTTCAACACTACCGTTAAGTTGTGCCATATGTACCGGCTGAAATGCAAATGAAATTCTTGTTCCGAATGTCGAATATGTTCGTATTATTAACTGAGTATCATAAACTACTGGATTATCGTCTATCATAGATTTATCATCAATAATGAAATAATCGCTTAATAATTCCGATGTGGAGTATCCTAGATTATCTAAGCAATCAATTACGTAACAGAGAAATTGCATTTTAGAAGCTAATGCAGTTCTCTTTTCGGGTTGGCGCGTGGAATGGTATGTACAATGATAAACTATATAATGCATTACTGGTGTTCCCTTGATTTGAATAACTCCTTGTGTTATTAAACTTACTAATTCTTTTGCTAATCCAAGAACAACAAAATAACAAATAATACCAGACACAGATTTGCAATAATTTCTATAAAATTCATTTGGCATTGCATCCAACCAATTATGATCTGAATCTCTGCCTCTAATGCCTAATTCTTTGTAAATTTTTACCTTATGCATGGAAGAATCATCCCTCACACTACACATATCATCGGTTAATGGACTAATTCCAAGCATTTCCATCATTCTTAAATCATCTGCGTCTGTTGGCGATATTTGCGTAGTTTTATCGTTACTATCGTTGCTGTCGCGAGTGCTATCTTCATTTGTATTAACGGAACGAATATTTACATAAATAGAAGCCGATCTAAACGCATTCTCGTATGCACGTGTTGCATCCACAGTATTATCTGAGATTATAAAATTATCTTCTGCGATATGAAACTTTCCAACAACGGCAGAAATCCTCTCCTTTATTCTTGGCAATTTTCTTTTTATTTCTTTGCACTTGGATACAATTCTATCATGCATTATAAACTCGTTTTTTAAGCCGCGATCAATTGTTTGGCCGCCTATTGTATTTTTAAAAATAATGCTTAAATCATATAAATTAAGAACGGCCTTACTATTACGAAATAATAATGCATTTCAATCCATAGAAAGCGAATTTCTTATTCTTAATATTCGGGTGATATGGCGCATATTTGCAGGATTAGAGCATGTAGCTGAAATGATTATGTCTGACATGTTATATTTGAATTGAGTTCTGATATCCATAGAAATTGCATATCCAACAAGAATATCGGTAAATGGATTAGGAGCAAAATCATTCCGTTTAATGTATTTTTTCTGCGCTCCCATCCATCTGATACCACCGCCGCCATGATTATACACGGTATATCCCGTTAACGTTTTTGACATTTCATAACTGTCACACTTCAAACTTCCAGATATGCCAATATCTGCCATCACACGCAAACATTTAACCGCTTTATGCATTACCGCATAAAATACAGGAGGCATGTATAGTCCTTTAAAATTACCATTTTCGGGGTCGTTTCCGTATCCGCGCCAGCGATTAACATCGGTTCTGGTATCATTTTTGACATTGCTGGAAGCAGTTGGATTCATTCTTGCGGAAATAACATTCATGGATTTTATAGCTCTTTTGCGCTCTGTATGAGAGCAATTCAACGGCAAAGAATTAGATAGTATAAACATTGCATCCTCTTGGGTGTTTGTGATTCCGGATATATATTGCAAAAGCTCATCTCCTTTGTCTGCTTTTATTAGAGAATAAATTGGAAGATAATTGATTGTGGAATCAAGTTGCACGGACACACTAATGCTTTCTTCATCGTATCTTATGTCCATCAACTCATTCTCAACTTGTTCTTTCTTTATTCTGTGTTGATTTTCCTGTTCTACATAATATTCTCTGAAAGAAAACATTTTTGCCACATCGGATGTCATCATTTCTTTTTGCAGATATAAGTCTTCTAATAGAGTGTCATTCCCTCTATCTTCTCTCATTTCCCTCACCATAATATCTTGTATATCATCGCCGAGATTGCAGTATATTGGTCTGTATCCAGTCATACGCTTAGTTTCTTTAACGAATTGCATATGATTATTTGATACTTCCGCTCCAATATCTTGCTGTGCAATATAATTATTAAAATCAATCATTTTATAGTCTATTTAAAGGTAATATTTAATATGATATATACTTCTCTACAGCAACCAATATGCAATCGGAGATTGATGGACTCAAAATCGGTTTTGCGGCGTTAGCATCTAAAATAGAAGAATTGCAAGCCGAATTATTAATTTTACGCGGTGATGTTACCAAACCAAACAAACATATACGAGTATATACTACCACGCAAACCGATCAAAGCACGCCCGCTGATAATTCAGGAAAAAGTTACAAACATCCGGATTTAAGTTTCGCAAACCATGATATTATGTTGAGTTTATTTAATGATCATAAAGAAAAACTTCCGTATAAATTGTTCAGATATATATATTTTTCTGTGGATGTGGCGGCGAATAAAACAGTCAAAATGCCGGAAAAAATGTCATTAAACCCGAGAAATATAAATGTATGTGATTATGGGGATTGGCATAAAGCCCCGGCGGCGGATGTATTAATCGAGATAAATAGGATCATCTGTGAGCTTATAAACACTTATTTGACTAAGGGTGAATTATATGATAAAATGGACCTTGCAGATAAAAAGATAGTGGGTGATATTGTATGCGGCCGGTTTGATAAAAAAATAACTCAGGAGAATATAAAAAATTACATGAGTGCACTGTATTAATACGTTACGCAGCTAGCGCTGCTCCACTCGCTCGCTAGGATTTGCGCGATCTTGCTCCCTTCGGTCGCCACGCGCAAATCCGTCGCTTTGCGGCTGGTCTTGCGACCAAAAATAGTTATAAATTCAGCCGCGCAGCGACGGTATGTAACCGCGGCGAGCACCCGAAGGGAAGACCCCTACGGGGTCGGTGCGAGCAATAGCGGTTACATCCTAGCAAGCGCTCATGCGAAGCATGAAATAAATTTGAATCCTGATTTGATTCAACATACAGACAGAGATGGCGCAACAGAAACATGGAAAAGGAAAGCTATTATTCTCTTATTTTACGGTATTTGTGAGGCAATTCAACGTCCCCGCAAAAGACCGCATGATAAGCAGCATAATTACTACTTTTGGGGATGAATACATCTACATAATACTCAATGAGTTTTACAACACATATTGCGGCGGTATTATTCCTACCCCAGAACAATATAAGAATTATTCCATAGACGTTGAAATGCTAAATGGTGAAAAAAACAATAAAATTATACGGAACATATTTGTTGATCCAGGGTGTGGATTGCTTTATATGATGGTTGACGGGGAAAAAAGAACAATAATAAGCAATGAAATGAAGGTTTGCTTTAATATTGGATCATGCACGGACGCCAATGGAGAAAAGTTTTATGATGTCGGCAAATCAATGGAATACGCGTCCAAGCATTATTTTGGCAAACCAAATATGATGAGTGCAGATGATGCGGAAGGTGTAGAAATTGTTGAGATGACGGAACAAAAAACATAATCTAGTGTGCCATCATATGATGACGCAACTTTGCATAATTTTTTTATTCATCCAGGAATAAAAAATTATTTATCCGGGAATAAAAAATTACTCATCTTGGAATAGTTTCCTCCTCACATGATAATTGGGATTCAATCCAACAATTGCCGCATGAGTTGTAGTTGAATTGCATTCAAGAATTGTCATGAAATACATAGCAAGATACTGATCTCTTTTCCCTATATTCATCGAAATAGAATTTGGTTTCACAGGAGCGCTTGGCAGTATTTTTGATGAACTGAACTTATTGCGTCCCTTGCGAATGATGCGAATATCGGGCTTGGGAATTTGATTCATTGTATTGTGATAAGGTTGTTTGGCTGCTGACGAATAGTATATCAACTTTAGACATATGAAATTCAATTTTGGCGTAACGCAGCTGGCGCTGCTACGCCCGCTTGCTCGGAAGATCCCTTCGGGATCTGTCCTTCGCTTCGCGTGTATGCATATCGCTCGTTGGCTGATCTAGAAACAAACTGTGTTTAATAGCCGCCATCACATAGTTCATTTTGCTCATTCAGCATCTTGAGGCCGAGTTTACGTTCTTGGTCAATATCCCTATACGGGACGGATGGTATAGGATCAATATAATTAGTTGGTTTGTACGTAGATATAGGTTCTAATAAATCACAGCGTAATTTTTTGCATCTGGAACCATCAGGCGCATTGCAAAGGTCATAAATTCTGCTTTTTATATAATCGGCGAGGAGGTGTTTAGGAATCTTATAATCAATGGAAATTAATCCGATTCCATGTTCGGCCGCGAGTTTCCTTTTCGCAGCGTCGTTGCACAATCTATTATAATATGCAGAGTATGTTTTATCTATTTTTTTGTCGAATACGGTGTGGAGAGGACCTTGTGCTTCGAATGCTAAGCCTAACAGTTCATTATATCCGTCTATTTCTAATTTTTTTGCTGCGACTGAATTGTCTCTTTGCCACCTGAGCCAATCAGGGTACATTGTATAAAATCTATAACATTTGGGGTCTAGAGATGGATATTTGGCAAGAGTGCCTTTTACAACTGTTCCGAACACATTTCTTATGTTAGTTTCGAACTTGCTTTGAGGGAAATCTTTTATATTTTTTAACTCGCCAGCATTTGAATTCCGTCTGGAATTTCCACCAGAATGTAAATTCCTGCCCGCAACCACCGCGGCAAGAGGAAATATTCCTTTGTTCCCAAATAGCACAATCAACGCGATTATTAATATGAATAATAACACCCAGCATATAATTATTTCATTCATTTGCGATGTATGTACACGCTTATATAAGCATATATATAACTTTGCGCAGAAAATGGCAACTCAAGCGGCATTAATCCAGCAAAATGATCCTACACTATATAACATGTGTTATGCAAATCCACCTCCGGCGGGTTCGCCAACGCAATTAATTTGCAGAGATCAAGTAGCATCAAAGCTTAGGCAATTATGTGATCAATCATCTATATATGTCAATTCCACTTTTTGCCAAGGATATTGCGCAGGTGATATGAAAGCGTGTCCAACTATAGCAGCAGGTATAGGCCCATATTGCAATACTACTGACGGTTTGAATACTGATTATTGCAAAAATTGGTGTTTGCAGAACCCAGGATATTGTAACGATTCCATGCGCACTTATTGTGATGCAAATCCAACGAAAGATATTTGTGCATGTTTAAAAAGCCCGCAATTAGCTATAACAGGATTAATTCCCGAATGTCATGATTCCAAATGCAGAAATTATGGATATAAAGCATATACACCGACATCATGTCCTGATTACATTAGTTGCAATACTGCTTTGCAAATCGGGGATACCATTGGAAATATTAATTTAACTGGAGTCACAATTGAGCAGAATTGCGGACAGCAGACAGGTTCTGGAAGTGCGACAACCGATGTTAATATACCACCTAGTGGGGGTGTGACAGATGGTGGTGCGACAAATGGTACCACCGCCGCAACTAATAATGCAACTGGTGCAGCGGCAAATGCAACTGGTGGAATGAGCATTACAATGATTATAATTATCGTGGTTGGGTTTATTTTGCTTATTATTGCCGGGATTGTTCTTTATTATAATACGTCCCCCACCACTGTGGAAATACTTTAAAAAATATTCCGCAGAATATAATATATCTTAAATTAATATATACATTGCAAACAATAGTGCTGATACAATGGGCGGATCGAATTCAAAATCAACCGCCAGTAATTTTAATCAAGTAGTTACGCAAGCAGTTTCCCGAAATATACAAAAATGTGTTGCCACAGCAGTTCAGAATCAAAATATAAACATAAAAGCCGGTGTTGGAGATATTACTTTGCGGAATATTGATATGTCACAAACTTCTGTTATTAATATGTCTTGTTTGCAACAAACTCTTAATAATAGTGATGTCCAGAATTCAATCGTAAACGATGTTCTGCAAAATACAAGCACAGATACGTATGCCATGTTGGACGCTCTTACGGCATCTAATACAAGTTCTTCGAGCACAATTAGCAATATCACACGAAATATGTTTACGTCGGAGAATATTTCATCGACTATTAATGAAATAAATCAGCAACAAAGCATTAATCTCGAAACATCTGTTGGAAACGTTGTTTTAGAGAATATCAATATGTCACAAGGCGCGCAAATTATCGCTCAAACCCTTGCAGATAACGCTAACGTTCTGAAAACCATGACTGAATTGGAAAATTCTACAGATCAAACGACTACTATGACTGCAGAAGGACCGTTTGATTTCATTACGGATGCTTTAACTGAATTTGGTTGGATTATTGGAATAGTGGTAATTGTTATTGTTCTCATAGTTGCGGGGTTGTTAGTGTGGAGATGGCGGCGAGGGAGCGGCACCAGCGGAGGCGAAGGAGGTATTATAACAGTGTTTGGCGGCTGTGATAGTTGCGGCGGCGAATCGTCGGATGATACGATAGGCGGTATTGGAGGCATATTGGGAGGCGCAATAGAAATGTTAGGCATAAGCACATAATGCTCGCACGCAATTGCATAATACTTATACGCAATTGCATAAATTGGATTTATGTTTTTTCATTACATAATTTGAATAAGAATAATATATATTACGCTTGGACGAACGCGCAGCAGAGATGAATAAATACAACTTAGCAGTGTTAAATAATTTCCGCGATCAGGAAAACATATCCTATTTGCATGTAAAAATTCTTAATCATTATAGCGGAAATAATGTTGTGGCGAGGTATTTACGAGGGTCACTTATTCAATCATTAATGAATTTTGCCGATATGGCCGAGAAAGAAGATTTTATGTATACCCAACCGCAAACAACAGTATATGGAAGAAGTCAGAACGAAAACGTATTAGAAGGGGTTGCATGCATGAATATGCGTTATATGGATTATATATTCGATTTCATTGATCAAAACATATTATACGACGGCGATAGAGCAACAGCCGCTGACACACGTTCTCAAATGACAAATACTGATACATGGGATGTAAATGATGGTCTTAATGCATCATCTAGAACAATAGTGCAATCAATGCCAAGGAATAAATTATGTGATACTGACACAAGTTGGATAGATGAACCAAACATGAAAAGTCTTGTGCCTGCGCTTGATCAACAGTATAAAGCCATTCAAGTGAGGGAAATAACGAACGATAATGGAGGTGGTAAGTGCGACGCTAGACAATTATCAACAGTAAGCAATCCATCGAGAACAGTTAAAACAGTAGCAGAAACACTCGAATCATGGAGATATCCTACTCGCGGTGCAATGATTCGCGATGATCCAGTTGGCGAAATAGTACGCGATCGTGATGCTCCTAAATTCCGCAATCAAAACGAATTTCCATACGGAAATAGCGGCTTAACATCATATAAAGGCAATCCAGGAAACTCTGCTCCTGGATTTCTTGATGGCAGCAGACCGCCGCCCGAATTGGCGCGCAATCCCAATGAAACATATCAGGGAGAAAGTGTTTCTCGTGAATATTTGCAGCGAAATGAATATCCTTATGAATCTAATGTCTATATGCCACGCCAGCTTGCACAGAGGCGGCAACACACACGTGAACAAAAATGCTGTGATTTTGGCGACTGCGGGTTGTGCACGCGCGGCGGTGCGAGCGATACGCGTGAAGGCTATCAAACCCGTCCGCAATTGGCAACCAAATACGATACAGTAAGTGCTGCGAGTGGAGTTTACAATAAACAGAGCTGTGCAAAGGGGTGCCAACGGGGTGGGTGTGGTGGCAATGGTGGCGGCTGTGTAAATTATACAGCACATCCGAACGGACTTCGAACACCAAATTCTCTACATGGCGCAAAATCAGGATTGTTAGGGGAATCAGAAATGAATAAACTTGCGTCTACATATGCTGACGGAGTCATAAATAATACACGATTTGTATTTAGAGATTATGCAAATGGACGCGCTCCCCGAAGGGATGGTTATGACGAATTGCATACAGGAGACGCCGTCGCCTCACAAAATCTGAAAACCGCCCCCGGAAATTCTCTATGCGCGTATTCTCCAGCGAACATAATGATTGGCGACGGATTCCATTATCGCGGAACTGACAACAATGGTCCAGATGACGGTACATATGCCGATAAATATACAGGCGTAGATGAAATATCATCAATAACTAACAGCCCTCTCGACAGATTATTAAGTACTAAAATGATTCAATCGCTTAATAACCAATACGGCGATGTACCGACACCTGAAGCAGTTTCATCAGTATATGATATGCAAGCGGGTAGGAAACGTGCAGAAGCCAACTACGGTGGAAGTAACATATTCACAGGTGGTACTTTTGGTGGAAATGATCGGCCGCCTATACGATCCGGCTTTTTAGAAAAAAGCCTATCAAAAATTGATACCCGCGATGATAACAGCAAAGGATATCATTTTAGCAGCGATGGCGTACAATTCCTTAGATCGGAAGGATTTGCCGATAGGATGCGAGATTACGATTTACGTCTAGAAACAGAGCGGCGCGGTTGCCAATCTGTAGGAGAAGGCCGCGGGTATGTAAACTTGCCCCAAAATAATAAAAAATTATGGTGGGGAAAGGAAGGTGGCTTTGCTGACGATTCCAACGCGGCCGAAATGCAACGTTTACTTAATAGAAGAATCTTCCGCAGTTGGGCGCCAGGAAAATACGGCGAGAAGGGAATTACTACCAGCGGCGATTCTGCACAAGAACAGATCCCATATTGGCAGAAAGCTATTCATAATAGAAGTTATGAAAGAGACGCCGATGAAGCCGTGGGCGGTTTTGAGACGGATGGAATGATCCGTGGATATGGGAAGGATATGATTGAGCTCTATTGCCGCATACCGCAAAAATACCCGTGCGGCGACAAATTTAAGTAGACTCTTCGCTCCGTTCGCTAGGATTTGTCGCTTCTGCTCGCTACGTTTGCCGCGACAAACACCGTCTCTCACGGTATTTATTGCAACATGATTTAGAGCACAATATCAGCTGCGAAGCGACAGCGTTCTCCCGTGGCGACCGAAGGGAGCATAGCGGGAGAACCTTAGCGAGCGCTCGTGCGCAGCACGAAATATTGAATCCCGGATTTTTTGTTTACTATATAATCAGACGGCTGCTGATTTACCAATTAAAGACAAGCACAGGCATTTAAATACGAAAAATGGAACAAGAAGACGTCATCCGTGAAGTTTCTGCTGAAGTTGTCAAAGACATCAGAGAATCATTTAATTGCGTTGTATGTATGGACTTAATGTACAAACCGTGTACATTAATATGCGGGCATAGCTTTTGCAAACATTGCATAGCCAATGAAAAAGAAAATAAATGTCCAACATGCAGGGCTGTTTATATTCGTCCAATCGATTATAATCGCCAATTGGCATTAGTTGCGGAAAGATTGTTTATTGTTGAATACAATAAGCGAATGAAAGAATTGGATGCGGGAATGGGGGATGCTGCCGCAGCCAAGGAAAAGGAAGAATTATATTCAAAAATGTATAGGGAAGTTGCGGAAAACGCTCGGAATGAATATTCTCGAGCCCCACCTCCCACTTTTGATAGGCTTGTAGAATCGTTGGATAGTTTGCGTAAAAATCCCGAAATAGTATTCCTGGCAGTGAGATGGTACAATACAATTATTATGGCGGTAAACATAGCAACTATGGTATTGATTGCTGTGGATGTTACTGATGTTGCCATCGGTTTATGTGTTGGATTACTATTTATATCATTTCTGTATCATATGTTTTCACCTGTTCTTGTTGGTTGGATCAAATATGGGGAAGGGGTATTTAGAGTAATGAATTCACGTTCTGGACAGCAGCGAAATGCACCATCGTTTGTCAGTGAAATACGAAATGGTGTGATGCCGCAAGGAATGCAATTGAATATGCAATCGAATATGCCTGGAAATAATGTCGTGATGCAACAAACAGGCCCTAGAACCATTACAGTCGGTCCATTATCGGAAGAAGAAGCCGGAAGAATGGGCGCATATCTGCAAGCTCTTGGTGGTATAAATCTTCCACAACCCCCGCGAGTTCCCTCACCGCCTCCAGCTCCTAGATCGCCTCCGTCGTCTAACATGTTACCTCCATATGCAGAAATGTTAGCTGCAATGCGTTCTAGACAACCCAGAGACGAAGCATATGGAGACAGCGTCCCGGATGAAGATATGCCAGATTTGGCGGCCGATTAGTATGTAGCAAATCACCGTACGACATTCGCTAAGATTTGGCACGGTATACAAAAAACAATTTTGATTATATTTTTTTCGCATATATGTAAGTCATGATTACTAAATCAGCCGCGAAGCGACGGTGTTCTCCTGTTATGCTCGCGTTGCTCGCCACAGGAGAACCCTAGCGAGCGAATGTCGAGTAGCAGCGGTAGCTGCTACGAGTACATACGGTAAACTTTTTTTACCGGCATATTGCACACTCCACATTTGAAATCATCGGTACAATTCTCGATCATCATTTTTGTGAAACGCGCAGTTACTTCATTTCTCACACACTGAGTACATGATGTTACATGTCTGCATGGAAGAAACAATATATTTTTCTTTCTATCAAGGCAAATAACACACTCATATAAATCGTCGCCATCTTCACAAATTGCAGTTCCGCTGTCTGTGTTAACTTCCTGCATAATTTTCGTAAGTATTTTTTTCCTAGCATCATCTTCTTTGCATGTTATAGATGATGGGTATTCCCATACGTATTTTGATGATTTGTCATATATAGTACTTGATTTATCCGAAACAATGCAATCGGCACCATACACTTTGCAATTCATACCCAAAACAATGCAGCTATTTCCGTAAATATTACAATCAGATCCCATGCAAATTGTTCCGGAAAATCGTATATTCGCTCCTTGGACAAAATTCAAAACGCGGCCTATATCAGTAGCCATTAGATCCTTGCTGAATAATCTATGCTAATACTGACGGCAAATTCAATTTTCCGTGCTTCGCACGGGCGCTCGCTAGGCAGATCCGCTTATGGCTCGCACCGACCCCTACGGGGTCTCTCCTTCGGAGCTCGCAGCGGATCTAGCCGTCGCTTCGCGGCTGGTGCCATTACCATATTTTGCGGCCATATTTTGCGACCATATTTTGCGGCCAAATTCAGCCACGAAGCGACCGCAGGGAGCGCAGTGATTATAGAATTAAAAACTGAATAATGAACATAATATAGTACACACAGCTTCATATACGGCATTAGTGCTAAAACTCTGATGACCGATCAAAAGAAAGAATCAATACTCAAGAAGTATAATGAGATTAATATGGAGCTCGAAATTCGCTTGAAGGGTGATTCTGGAGGGGCTGCTCATGTAGGTGGAGTTAGTCGAGAAACGTTCGAAGCAGTATACAATGCGCTGAGATCATTGCCCGATGAATTTACAGGGCCGGAAATCTCATATACAGTCAATTTCGTTTCAAAAAACGTGTATTCTGTCGGCCGCAATGACGATGGGAACAATATACGGTCGCTAGTATATGACCCGGCAAATTTACCCCCGCCAATTGCATCACCTGCCGTTTTGCTAAGCGAAACATACTATACTAAAAAGTTTGTAGAAAGCACGCCAGTAAAGGATTTTATAAACTATACAATCAATCTAAATAAAGAAATACCAAGTTCGAAAAAATTCTCTACTAAGCCGGACGCAGAAATGAGGGCAAAAATACGTGCATCGTTTACTGACAAAGCGCGTAAATGGAGGTATGATATTACTGTTGCATACCAATCACAAGTAAATCAATTCATCAAAGAAATATTAAATAAATTCTTTGTGCCACTCACGGCGGAAACTTTTCTTACTGGAATGAAATACGAACATGCAACGAAATTCGAAGTAGAGATTGAACATATTGGAGAAAGCAAAGCCGATCTTAAAATAGACGATTTAAGTGTTGCACGCGGGTTGTTTAGCATGATTAATCCAGATTTTGCAGAAAAGGACGTTATGCAAGGAGAAATTGCCGATATCGCCAAATATATAGTTGATAATCCAAAGATTCATTATTTGTTTAAATCGCGATTTGGTCTCAAAAAGTTGGCTAATCAGCCTATAGCACTCACCCTTGATTCATATTCGAAAATATATCCACCAATTGGATATTTGGCAACGAATAAAGCTGATGGTCAAAGATGCATTATCAGCATTAATGGAAATCGTATGCGTTTGCTGTTCGGAAGTATGCTTGAAATATATCATCCTTCTAAACCGAAGGAGATATTGTTTGAAGAAAATATTACCATTCTCGATGCTGAATTGATTTACAGCGCGCATGTTGATAAAAAAGGAGGCACTGCACCCGTAGAAATGTCACTTTATTTATTCGACGTGATGGTATTAAGAGATGAGAATATTTCCCGTCTTGGGTATGAAGAAAGAATACAATATCTCGATGATGCAGTTAAATACCTCGCATCATTTGTGGCGCCAACTGGAACATTGACGAAAGACGACAAATATTCTCTAGTAAAGGTGGAAGCGAAGAAAATATATACATTAGAAACACCTACACTAGAAAAAACATTCAAGACGATTGTTAGTGCAAAATATCCATACACAAATGATGGGATAGTTATATCTGCGCCTGGATCGAGTTATAATTCTGGCGTTGTATACAAATGGAAGCCACTTGAAAATAATACTATAGATTTCTTGGCTATGAAGGTCGACAAAGCTGCATTATTATCTGTAAAGGATGGATTGACACTACCGCCCAAACACACATTATATTACTTGTTTGTTGGAATTGATCAGAAAGTTCGTCAAACTCTCGGAATTAACTTTATTCAAGGATATAAATCCATATTCCCAATTATTGCAAACAATATGGATAATGATCATAGATCTGGCGACATTAGTGATATGTTCAGAGCATATTATCCGGTGCAGTTTTCTCCATCATTCGACCCGACTGCATTTGTTTATTTCTGCCCGGATGAGCTTGGCATCGATCTGGATCATAAAATCGTTGAATTACGGCGGCCGATAATTGCAGCTGGCGTTGCAAAAGCCGAATCGATTAGCATAGAGATAGGAAAATGGGAGTTAATAAAAATCCGCGAAGATCGTAAGTTTGAACAAAATTATTACGGAAATGATATGCTAACCGCTGAATCCATATATCAAAATTATATGATCCCGTTTCCAATAGATCAATTATGGAACCCCGCACAAGGATATTTCAAAACCAACACTACAGCCAGTGATTTATGGAGGTCAAGAAATCGTTTCCAGCGATTTGTAGTTGGGGAACTAATCACAAAATATGCAGAAGGCGTAAATTGGATTGTTGATTTGGCGTCCGGCCGTGGTGCCGATTTGAAGAGATATATGGATGCAGGAGTTAAAAACGCTGTATTTATTGACATTGATAAACTTGCGCTGGGAGAACTTATTGAACGAAAAATTTCAATTGCACGCAATAGTAATTTGCATCACGAAAGGGGAAATTCACCACGCGGGCGTATTGGTATGCGAATCCACACTCTCAACCGAGATTTGAAAACCAAATCCGAACAAATAGCGGCTGATATGGAAAAATTTGGATTCCAGAAGAATGAAGCTGATTTTGTCATGATGAATTTCGCCATGCATTATTTGTGTGACAAAACAGAAAATATACGTAATTTAGCTAAGTTGGTTAATTTCGCGTTGAAGAAAGGGGGTGTGTTTGTATTTACTGTAATGTCTGGACAAAGTGTATTTGAATTGATTAAAGACCTTAAATATTCAGAATCATGGAAAGCACTCGAAAATGATACCGTTAAATATGAAATAAAGAAGCTTTATAAAGGAACTGAGTTATCTGACGTTGGGCAGACCATTGCGGTTAAATTGCCATTTAGAGAAGAATTAGCAGAAGAGCCCATTTGCAACATACAACACGTTATTGATATTTTCGAAAAGAAAGGATTTGAAATGCAAGATAATTCTACATTCGGGGGGATGACTACATTATTCGAACGGAGCAGAAAAGAGGAGTTTGGGAGACTTAGTAAAGACGATTTGGAATATTCTGAATTACATAATTACGTGGTGCTGAAGAAAATAAATAGCGCATAACACGCTACAATCCTCATTACATATTTTTTTGGTATATACAAAATAAATATATCGCTCTGCATATATAACTTACTCACGCATTACAAAATGAATAATTACATTTTGGTATTATGCGTTCTATACATTATTTTAATTACTTATTTTGTTGGAAAACTGTTAATGAAACCCAAATCCAGTGAAGGATTAGTTACTATTACAAGTGATAACGAACGGAAGAAAAAGAAGAAAAAGCGAATATCATCAACCATTGTAATTGCGGATGATATAGATAATCGTAGTGATCCGGATTATGAACAATTTGATTCGCACATAGACCCCATGAATTCTCCATCAGGAAAAGAGTCTTCTGATGACGATGCATTATTTAACAGGCAAGCAAATAGATCTAGATTTATATCCGGCAAAGACAAACCATCGGCAGCCGGATCAGGTAAAAACCTCCAATATAATATGCTTAAAGATAATTTCCAAATTGTGGAGGGAGCGCCGTCAATGGCTGAATTTGGTGCGTAAAAACACCGAAGGTGTTTTTAGTGTTCGCTAGGGTTTGAACGCTCTTGCTCGCTATGCTCGCAGCGTTCAAACACCGTCGCTCACACGGCTGGTCTAGTTTACTATTTCGTTTGCTTTATTCGATATAAAGAACCAGCCGCGCAGCGACGGATTTAGCCGCTCTTGCTCCCTTCGGTCGCCGCGGCTAAATCCTAGCAAGCGATTGCGCAGTAATAATGTACTAAAAATATGAAATTAATAGATGGATATTAGATATTGCTAGGCGCAACAGTATTACAGCAATGCCGAAACAAGGACAAGTAAACGATTTCAAGAAAGAGGTACCAGGAGGGGTGGATGCAGCTGATGCAACTACATTTAAATTTCCGCGTGTTGTAAGTAAACGATTTGACGGGAAAGAATCATATTATGATGTTACAGTACGCATAGCTACAGGAATACCTCAGAATATAAAGGGAGCACAAGTAGAGAAAATGGCTGAGAATTTCGCACGCATTGAAGATAAATATTTCGATTCCAAAGAATCATTACCAGCAGGGTATTATGGGTGGTATAAAGTAAATTATTATGCAGTTGCGGAATCAGACCCTGGAAAAGGGCAAAAACCCACTAGAGTGTATGTTGGAAAGAATGTAGGAAAGAAAAATCAAACAAATCCATTTACACAAGCATTGCGAGATGCCCTCGGCCGATATAATAAGCAAATACAAAAATCGCAATTGGATGTTGCAGAAGACGCCGGAATTCAAGCTGAGTTATTTCCACCGATGTTGGCCGGTGGGGATGCTGAGGACATTATGGCGGTAAATTTCATAGGAGAAAAGGCGGCTGGTAGGATTACTCGGATTCAGCCTAAACTCAACGGAACACGCGGTGTTGCATGTTTGAATATAAAAAATAAAGATTCTACACTTCCAACAACGTTATTGGATGATGCCGCAGACACAGGTGGATGTATTTTATATACCCGAAAGCGCAAAATAATCAAAGGTTTACAATACATTCGAGATGAGGCATTGCCTGTGTTGAATGAATTACGTGCTATGTTTGGAATTAGATTACGTTTAGATGGAGAATTTTATGTCCATGGAGTACCGTTAGAACTAATTTCAGGTGCAATGCGCAGGGAGAAAGGCGGAGAAGCATCTGAGCTTAAATTGCAATATCATGTATTTGACATATTTAGCGAAGACAAGATTGATGCCGTGTTTAGCGAAAGATATAATTGGATGATGGAGCTTGAACGTATGATCAGCGCTATTAATCTAAAATATATTAAAGTAGTCACTGCAGATGAAGTTATGTCGTTGGGAGATATTGATGCCGCCTATAACAGATATCTTCGAGACGGGTTTGAAGGCGCTATAGTCCGCCTAGATAGAGAATATAAATATTCGTATAATGATCGTCGGGCAAAATGGCTAATGAAGAAAAAACCCGTTCTCGATGCTGAGTTTGAAATAGTCGGATACTCAGGCGCAGAGAAAGGTAAGGCCAGTGGATGGCTTATTTTCATTCTTAAGACCAAAGAAGGTAAAACGTTTAATTTATCTAATTTTGGGGAACGTGGGGATGAGCTTAGGCAAAAAATGTATGAGGAAATGTCAAAACCGGATCCTGAAGGCAAATTGTTGCCGAATGGCACTGCCGCAACTATATTCGACACAAAGTATAAAGGCAAATTTATTACTGTATTATTTGATGAATGGTCGAGATTCAGAGTCCCCCTCCGCGCTCGCACTGAAGGAATTGTAATAAGGGATTACGATTGATTGGGCCCTTCGGGCCCAATCACGATTGCTAGGATTTGCTAGCGCAAATCCTTCGCTTCGCGGCTGATATTGCACGCAATATTCGACAATGAAGGGCGAAAAAATATATTTTTTGCACAGTTCATTCCACTATTTTGCCATCTCCGCTGGTATGCACACGATATGCCCTAACCATGCACGCATCGGGATAAAATACTCTCATATAATAATTTCCATTTCCATCTACTGGAGAAAAATTGCAATTTTCAGTTGCATTAAACCAATTTGTATGGATTGGTGAATCGAATCTACCGTAAAATGTTCGTCTATCAGCACCACAATCTACTATATATTTCAAATAATCACTATGAGGTTTTAGTTCATTTTTAGATATCGCAATCATTGTAGATTCAGGATTATTGCCGAGAAATTCTTTTTGTCGTTTATCGCATAATGTGAAAATGCTATGAAATGTTTCGACGATGGATTCTCGTTGGTTTGCGAACATTAGTGCGGGATGGTAAATACATTTATATTTTGATATTCAATTTTTGTTTATGGGTTGAGGGCGGCGGGATGACGCAAATTTCGTATGAACACAATCTACAGGCAAGACGCCACTTTTGCGGCTGTTTGCATATTCAGAGCAGTCACATGATCCATTCATTACAACACATAAATTCTTAAGCTTGTTATTGTAAAATTCACCGATAATCTCGGAAG